>OFHI01000172.1_pt1 | contig 12628 bp, 9 predicted proteins | sample 1522021 | NCBI WGS metagenome assembly OFHI01 (sample SAMEA2464839, study PRJEB22497) | soil metagenome | biome: Grassland; feature: Farmland; material: Clay | place: Australia | collected 2013-02-01 | depth 1.4 m | reverse complement strand
CAAAAAGAGGCCTGAACTCCAACAGGAGATCGTTCAGTACACCCGGCGGATCAACGATAGGGATCTCCATCATGTCTGACAATGTTCGACAATCAGTTAAACTTTTTCAGAAACGCAAAACTATAGATTAGAAAAATGTGAAAAAGAGAATACTTATAAAATGCGGATATTACGGTTTCCCCGACCAACTAGAGCAAAATACCTTTAATATACACTATCTGAATTCCGGAAAAATGAAGATATTGGACGTAACGCACATTTCGGCAAGAGGTAGTTCTTTTAGGATTACATTGCCGCGGAAGATAATTGAAAGAATGAAACTGAATCCGGATGACATAATCACGTTTGTTGAGAAGGATGGGGAAGTTGTTTTGAGAAAGATGAAAGTGGAGGAGTAGCTTACAAACCAAGAGAGTTTTGGTAAATTATGCCCTGACCCATCGCATTAGTTCTAAGGCGAGTAATTCATTTCTTGGAATTTCTCCCACTATATCAACTTAAGATAACATTTAATTTCCTACTTACTTATCAATACATATGGTGTCTGACCAAACCACACTTAAGAATCTCTATGAGGATTTTTTGAAAAGCTATGACGAGGATAAGAAATTGGTTTGGCAACGGAAAAGCAAAGAATTCAAGGATTTCTGGACAAACAAAATACTAAATGATGAGGTCTTAGGAATAACGGACGACGAAATTGACAGCATCGTCAGGATACTTGACTTTAATGCTAAAGGGAAAAGCCGAGGAGAACCAAGCGTAGCAAAAGTCATGGTGCCTCAAGGGGCTTGGAGAAGATTATTTAAGGAAATTAAAAGTAATGAGAAAATAAGAGATATTTTCGCAAAAGTGTTTGATATAGGACATGAAACGGAACTTGTGGGACTGTTAGACAAGTTGGTCAAAGAGAATCAAGGCAGGAAGAATTATCTCACAGGCAGCAGCGCGAACGTCATAAATGATTTTCTTTTCACCAATAATCCCGAAAAGTATCTCTCTATAGTCTCTCTGAATGATCGGAGAAGAATTATCGATCACTTTGGGCTCAAAAATGGACCGGATTTCGAGAAAGATTCCTTCGGAGCAAAAATTGTGCTATCGAACAATGCAATACTCGAAGGTTTTCGGAAAATTGGCATAATTGGTTCTCCTAGGGCAATTTCTTCATTTATGTATTCAAAACTTAGGACTGAATGGAAACCGTCTATAGAAGTCATAAACACGGGAGAAAGAGAAGTGATAGTAACCATTCCTGAAGATTCCCCTTATAATGTAGGAGGCACCGTCTCGGTGGATGAAGTTGAAACCTCAAAGCATATTCAAGCTAAGATATGCCAAATAGGAGAAAAGCTAGGATTTAAAATCTGGATTCCAAAACCTGATCGAAGTCGTGTTTTACAATTTTGGTCTCCGGGCCCCGGCACCCTCCTTGAGGAACTAAATGTAAATTTTGGCGGAGCGGCCCTCAAGACTGTAAAACTCATTGATGTTCTATGGATTAAGCAAAGATTTGTGCACAATATTGTTAGGGCATTTGAAGTCGAACACTCAACATCAGTATATTCTGGCATCTTGAGAATGGCTGATCTAATGGCTGTCTATCCTAATCTAAACCTAAAAACATATATTGTCGCTGCGGAAGAACGTAAAGAGTATGTTTTTGAGCAGATGACGAGGCCAGCACTTAAATTCATTTTAGGAGAAAGGGCACTTTCAGATGTTTGTTCTTACTTGTCTTACGATTCCATCAATGAACTCGCAGAAAACAGGCTCTTAGGAGATATGAGAGAAACAGTAATTGAACAATATACTGAGGATCCTGAAGATTGAAATCGGTCATTCCATTTTTCTCAAGATGATCTTCCCATTTTCCTCGTAAAATCCTAAGATATCCTCTTCCTTGACGTCGAGCTTCACCTGAACTTTCTTTGGAAGGGTCTTTCTCAGTGATGAACCTCTTTTTGAAAGATGTGTCACATCTACCAATTGTTGCATTAATTTGTATTGTTGGTATTGATTAAAAAGTTGACACATTTTGGAGACTGGAGAATTATTATCATGTGAGTATAAAAAAGTTTATATTTGATTCTCAGTAAATCATCTAGCTATGTTGATAAGCTCCATGTGTACTATCTTTGGTGGGTCCAAAGCAACACAATAGACTTGTCAAGATAAGAGTGTGAACAGTGCACAGGGTGACCGCAGATGGTGGAAACAAAAGACAATCAAAGAGACTTAATTGAAGAAGAATTGAGTGTGAAAGTTTACTTGGACGTTCTCGAGGACATAGGTCCTAAACTTTACACTGGGAAAGATACATGGATAAGAGAATACATACAAAATTCCACAGATTCTGGAGCTAAATCAGTAAAATTAAGGTTTACGGACGACGACTTGACGATTTCTGACGATGGAGCAGGAATGAACATGGAAGAGCTCTATAGAGAAGCTTTCAGCATCGGTGGCTCAAAGAAGGATGAAAAGAAGATAGGGGAACTCGGTATAGGAATGTATGCAGCCATAGGGATTTGCGATAGGATGGTTGTATTGACGAAGAAAATCAATGAGGAACCTTATGAAGCAGTTTTTGAATCAACTACTTACAGAGATTTGGTCAATGGTCAAGAAGTTCCAACCTTCGAAGAAGGGATGAAAAAAATATTCAAAGTAAACAGGTCGAAGATACAAGCAGAGCCCCTATCACATTACACACATATAAGATTCGAAAGACTGAATATCTCTGCATTAGAGAACTTTAGCTTCTACAGAATTAATGATCTAATCGAGAAGAATATAAATGTTTCAATATCTGAAGACTTCAAACACAAGCAGAACGTCATGACCCTTCTTGGTAAAGACGAATCTACCATTTCTATCTCTTTTTACTTGGACGGAGTATCTAAGGAAATAGAACGATTCTCCAATCTGCGAGTTAAATTCTCTGATACTTTCCTCCATGATGAACTCAAGCTGAAAGGAAAAACTGTTGCTAAAGTCTGGGCCGTTTACCCAGAGGATGGAACTTCTTTTGTAGGGAATAGACTTCTTCTTAAGCATAAGGGAATGGTAGTTGGTGATAGCACTGTTGTCAAATCTCGTTTCAAGGTTGAGGTATCTCCACGTTTTCTCGGCGAAATAGTCTTCCTTTCACCATCTCTCCAGATAAATACTGAGAGGAACTGGTTTGTTGAAACTAAAGAACTGGAAGAAACCGTGAAACTCGCCAAAGAATTCCTAGGTAAGTTGGATTATGATGCAGAGTTTGACACCAAATATGGAAACGGATTGGTCAGGGCACTTGAACAGCAGCCAAAAATCGAAGAAAAATTGAAAAAGGCCAAAAAGGAAAAGAATTACGGCACTGTTCAAGAATTGGAACGCAAGAAGGAGAATCTCGAACGACGCGTAGAGGAGAAAGTGACCCAAGCTAAATCGATGATTCAGAATTCAGAAAAGAATACAGGACAAAACGCTGATCCGCACGAACAACTTAGAACAGAGATTATAAGGAAGACCTTGAGAGAGATCACTGAGAAGAAAGGCGAAGACAAATCAAGGGATGACGAAAAGGACATCCAGAAAGAGAGGAGAAATCCAATCCCAGAACTTGTAAAAACAATTGTTATGAGATATGTGGACGAAGAGCTTGCGCCAAGGATAAAAAAGAAGAACTTCAAGGATACTTCTCAGAATGCATATTCATTCATTGAGGATCTGCTGCGAGAGAAACTCGGCATTAATGCAACCCCCTACTCCTCAGGGAAGTATTATGACTTAGTTGAAAAATTCCTTCAAGAATACGAGCCCCCTTTCGACCTGGAGGAAAAGGATGAAAAAAATTTTACGAGCAGCCTTGAGTTCATTCTAAGAGGTTCTCACTTTTTCTTCAGGAATCCAAGTTCTCATACAAACAAACTTGACGAAATGGACGATCCTAGGTTTATCCTGCAATCTGTTTTTGTGGCTGATTTCTTGGTATATCTAATTAGATTAATGGTTAAGCGAAATAACGGGTCTGCACCTCTGGATCCCGAAAGTTAAAAATAGGATCCTTTTGTAGGGATCCCAATGCGGATCTATTACAATTATTGGGAGGGATCCTTCTGAGGATCCTTTTGGTCGAACCTGCCTATTATTCAAAGTATCCTCCTCTTGGTCTTCTTAAACTTGGTAAAATGGAGGAAAGAAACTGGAATGAAACTAAGCTCATACGGGGACTCGAAGACGATCTGAGTTTCGATCCGCAGAAGATATACATAACTTCATTATTCACATATTCCTGGAAACCAGTTCACGAAGCAATAGAATTCTATCACACCAAATTTCCAACTGCTGAAATCCGAGTAGGTGGTATTTATGCAACCCTTATGGCCCGAAATCTCAGGCAATTTTTTCCTTTCGCAAAAGTACATCAAGGTTTGGTGCCTGAAGCTGAGAATGTCCTGCCTGCATATCACCTCTTAAACCAAGTTGATAAATGGAAGGATTGGAAGAAGTCGATAGTTTTTACCACGAGGGGATGTATAAGAAAATGCCCATTCTGTGTGGTACCGAAAATGGAAGGTGGAATGAAGGAACCGAAGTTCTCGATACGCCCAATGATTCACCCTTCACACAAAGAAGTAGTCATATGGGACAATGATTTCCTCGCATCCCCATATGCTAAAGATATCCTCATTGAGCTTAGAGACGGAGGTTACAAGGCTGATTTCAACCAAGGACTTGATGCAAGGCTTATGACGGAGGAATTCGCCAACATACTTGCAGATGTTAAGTCGCCATCAATTCACATGGCATATGACTGGCCCTGGGAAGGCCCATATATAGAAAAGGCAATAGAGTACCTTGGTAACGCCGGATATAAGAAGAAAAACCTAATTTTCTATGTCCTTCACAATTTCTATGATGAACAATACAAGAAGGGCGACACTCCAGCAGATTTTTTCCACAGGCTCCAGGACTTAATGAGGTGGGGTGCTTCTGCATATCCAATGAGGTACATACCTCTTAACTCACTGACAAGACGAGGGTATGTCTCGCCACTGTGGTCGGAAGAACAGTTAGAAATGATTGCAGATGCACGTAGAGTCTTGGGATATGCAGGAACCTTTGTGAACTACAAAGCTTTGGCGAATAAGTTCCTTCAGGCCTCAACATATGAAGAAGCGCTGGAATTGAGACCTAAAGTTGAGAAAAGGGTAGTGGAGGAAGTGTTCCCACTACCTTACTAATTACAAAATTTTGGACCCTGGTTGTAACAGTCGATCCCATCCAAGACAACGGACCAGTGAGGACCCAATAGCTGGCAAATTAGTTTAACAATCAAAAGAGTTATTCTCAAAATATCTATCTTAGCTAACCACCCCATATTCCACTTCTTTTTTGTCCCGGATGGGTTGGCATTGACTGCTTGCCTCATGGTGAGCGTGAAAAAGTAGTGTACATACCCTTAAATTTGACATGTACACTACATCTCTTTATCCAATAAATACTTTTATATTTGAGAATTATACAATTCTGAGAATCCGAAGATTACGGCTTACACCAATACCCACAGCCCCACTTATTCTCTTTCTCAGGGTCATAAACCATCGTAGGCCTATGGTATTCGGTTATCATAATCGCCTCACTAAAAATACCAATAATTTCAGTGCATGTCAATTGTCGTTTACAACGAGAAATGTGTCAGGTTCAATGTACTTGCATCACCTGACTGACCATAGCAGATTGGACATGAATGATTCAGCATGTTCCGCTATAGACTTGAAGCTGTGCCCCTCAAACTCATCAGCAATATTTTCTGGCAAAAGGATGTATCTCCAGTTTTTAGGTTGATATCTGGGATGGTTATTCGCATTAGATACACTCCTGCAGAACTGTTGGGCGGCAATCATCTTAGCCTTAACGTCCAGATCGTTGTACGCATCCTTCTCAGACTTGGTCTCAACTATGAACATTGAATCCCTTGTCTTTACCAAGAAATCCGGATAGTACTTGCTGATGAAACCTTTGTTGTCCAGATATGAGATAGAGAACCTGTGGGCATATTGATCAAGTTTTACATACGCAACCACTCCTGAATCTTTCTCGAGCACATTTTCAGCGAATCTTCTTTCCAAGCCACCTCTTGGCCCAAAATCAAGATACGGGTAGATGCATTTTCTTGTTGCAAGCGATCTTTCCATTGTAACTCTTAGTTCGCGATATGTTGAGAGTGATACCCAGTCAACCAACGTTGAACTTACTGCCTTCTTATTCGATATGAAGCGGGTTATCCCTTTTCTCAGATTGGTGACTATGAACTCAAGAAGCTGGAAATTGGCAAGTTTAATAACGTTAGTCCGAAGGTTGAAGTCAATATTCCTCCCAAACAAGACACTGGAAACATATTCATCGGTTATTCTGGCTATTTCATCAAAGTATCTTGTGAGCCAGTTCATGTTCCTGCTGCCCCCTATAATTTCCAGCGTTGCGTTCCTCAGGAAACCGGTGTAACTGAAATCTTTTTCCTCCATATTCCAGTCTTGCATGAACTTAGTCTGCGGGTGGAAGTCAGTTATTATTATTGATTTAGATTCAAGTTGCTCAAACGATACAGGGCTGCGTTGGAGTTCATCAAAGTTGAAATATGAGAAATCTACGTTTTCCTGAACGGTATCTCGATATGACCCAGGCCAATACATGTCAAACTCTGGGTTCCTGCTTTCATCTATATTCACCAGGATTCGCTTGGAGTCAAGCGCTATGCTTCTTGACTCCCCTGTCGAAAGAAGCGCACCGGCATTTTTAAGGTCAGTATAAATTTGATTGTATTTTGGATGTTCGACGATGAACAGGAAATCATACGAGTTGATGAGGGGTTCATTTCTCCTGAGACGTTTCATGTTCTCTAGTTTTGGCTCAATGTATTCATCTTCTGTGAACATGAGCCTGATTCCTCTTCCTATGATCTGTTCTGTGAGCAGATCAGATTCTGAAGGCCTGAGTACAACAAGCACGCATACATTTCTTACGTCAAACCCTTCCTTTAACATCATCACGCTGACAATTGCCCTGACATGGCTTTCATAAGAGTCGCTGGCAAAGACTCTTTCCTTGAGTTCCCTGTACACATCTTCAGGCAATCTGTCTTTCTTGTCACTGTGTATTGTAAGTACCTGTGATTCTTCTTTATCATCCATCCTTTGTCTCAGGTAGGCAGATAATTCCTCCGCCTCATCATTGTCCCCTGCAACAATGAACATGAGGGGTTTCTTGTGGATGTTGAGTCTCTTGAAATCGTCTTCCAGTTGTTGCAGTTTCTCGTAGCCCACCTGCAGCATATGTTTCTGAACGTCGCTCAAGGCCAGAATTCTATGTGCTTCATCTTTGTGTGCTGTAACTGTAAATTTCTCGTTTTCTAACAATTTTTCAATCTTTTCTGAAAGATAGGAACTTTTCTCAATGAAAATCTGCTTCACCAGCATGTCGTTCATGGCTTCGACGAGCCCATAGTCATAGATAACGTGCTTCATCCACTCCTTTTTCTTGCCACTAATCGCGTAAGGTGTCGCTGTGAAATCATACTGAACAAAACTAGTACCTTGTTTCCCCTTGATGTTCATGTATAGCCTCTCAACTGCCTCCTGCCATCGTTTTAGTTCTTTGTCCGATGCATTATGCAGGTGGTGGGCTTCATCATTTATCACAAAGAGAGAATCATTTGCGGTAAGGAAATCATAGAAATTCTGGACTCTGTATAAATCACTGTCTTCTGTGAATTCAATGCCCAGATCTTCAGAGATCGTCTTTTCCCTACTTGAGGAATATATAAGCTGGTGCCAGTTGGTAATCATTATGAATGGCAACTCAGTTGAAAGCGTATTCCCAGTAATATCGTCCTTAGTGTATATTCTCAAGTCAAACTCCGGTCTCCATGATTCTGGAATGAATAGATCGTTTTCCAGGTCAGAACTCAGTTTGTCTCTCTTTCCACTCTTCACTTTACCAAGAAAACTGTCAAGCAGGCGCTCGTAAACAATGTTTCCCGGAGCTACAATAAGGAAATACTGGGAGAATCTTCCATCATCATGTTTCAGTTTGTTGAAGTATTGCCAGACAATCAGGGCATTAATGACCCAAGTCTTCCCTGTGCCTGTCGCCATCTTAATGGCAAATCTGGGAAAAGTCATCTTTTCCAGCTCCTTTTCGAGGCCTTCTCCGCCTAGTTCTTCACCATCAAACAGGTCAAAAAGTTCTCCGGGGGTAGGAGCACCAAGTATTTCGAAACAATAGACTATTGCCTCTATGGCTCTCCTCTGAGAAAGATGAAATCTGAACTCTTCGTGAATCTCAGTGTTGAACCAATACTCCAGGAGCTCCCTTGTGACGGGCGTTATATCTTTCCCGTTCTGTGAGGCATAATTGTTGTTAGACCAGGTTTCTACTTCTTTGATTATTCTCTGTGCCAGTGGATGTTTTGCAAAGTATTCTTTATCCTGAGTTTTCCGGGGCATAAAATTACCTCAAATCAATCTTCTTCGATGCGGAGGCATCGTTGCCGAACACGTCCACAACCCTCACGGCGATGTTGTATTCTCTGCCTCTTTTGGCTTTGAAATCGGCAATTGTAATCACTGGATCCGTTGACTTACGATTCCTAATAGCCTGCCACGTGCTTTTGAATGTCGAAGAGTCATAATCCCAATCCACAGCCCAGAAATCAATGAGGTAGGCATAATTCTGTTTGAGAAGCTCCTCCGCCTCTTTTCTTTTATCCTCATCCTTTATGGGGTTATCCATCACAACATACTGCTCAATTGATATTTTAATTACAGCTTCATCTCCTGACAGATCAATTATCTCAGGCTCAGAGACCTTCAGATAGGGTTTCTGGTAAAAAGTTATCTTGTCTGAGAGGGAGGGATCGCCAACTTTTGTGCTTCTGAGGTATTTGTACACGTCTGAAGGAATTATTTTCGACTCAATCTTTGCGTTTACTGTGGAACTCAACTTCCTGAGGTCCTCATCGTAATTGTAATCGTAGTCCCATGCAAGGATTACAATGTTCTTGTAACCGCGTCCATCAAGTGCCAAAGCATCCTTGGAAAGTTCCACGGCCTTTCTCGCCGTCATAGGACGATCAGGCTCACAGACATAAACCAGGGTATTACTATCTGTGTTGCTTATACCCACTCCCTGCCTATCATCTCTCGGACGTGCACCATACAGACCCAGGATGATATTGTACATCTCCCTTAACCTGACCTCATGAAGGTAGATGAGCTGGCGTTGATAATTGCCAAGATTCTCGATTACGAAAGGATCGACTCTCTGGCTCACAAGGCGAGACCTGGTGACCTGGATTGCTGTTTTTGACAAATCTGTGGTTATCCACTTACGCCCTAATCGCTCTGCTACTGCGGCTGTTGTGCCTGACCCACAGAAGAAATCTGCAACAAGATTATTGACTTTGGATGATGATTTCAAAATAAGCTCCAACAGCTCCTCTTTTTTCTCTGTCGGATATCCCTGTGTGAAAGAATAAGCAGTAATGTCCTCCCACAAACTATCCCTCAACTCAAAGTCAGAGGAAGGGATGAAATATTCAGGTTTACCTGTACTTGGGTTAGATCTCAATATGCCATTGGCTATAGCTGATTCTGCTCTTTCTTTGGTCCAGCGCCAATGATTTCCTTGGTTCGGCTTATAACCAAAAAGTTCATAATTCATTCCATTCCTGATGCCTGAAGCCTCAAACGAATGCCACCTATCCGGTTTCTTCGCCTCCTTGATAGCAGGATCAATCAAGTGTTCTGATGATTTAGAGTAAAATAGTATGTAGTCCACAGCTACGTTAAGCGATGGCACATGTTCTCTTTCCCTGACATTTTTGCGTATTCTCCTGACAATTATCTCGTTCCTGAAATTGTCTTTACCGAAGACCTCGTCCATAATTATCTTGATGTAATGGGATGCTTTCTGGTCGCAATGAACATAAATTGCTCCTTTGTTGCTAAGAAGCCTCTTCATAAGTTGTAACCTTGGATATAGCATATCTAAAAACGAGTCGAGGCCCCTCTCCCAAGTATCTGTGTATGCAAGTCGTTCGCTTATTGGGAGTTCTCTTTCAAAATCCTTGTTTCCAATTCTCACATCATTCGGGAAGTTAAAATTCTCTCCAGTGTTGAAAGGAGGATCAATGTAAATCAAATCAATCTGGCCTTCATAACCCTGAGAAAGCAGTGCCTGCATTATAAGTAAGTTATCACCCCATATCATTCTGTTAGGCTTAGTCGAGATATCCGGCTTATCATTTCCAAGAAAGCTTGCAAGTGATCCGGTGGCCCTGTTGGGATAAACCATCTCAGCAGTTTGGAATGTCAGATCTTTGGCCGAAGGTTCTTTTCTTGGCTTTGAAGCCCAGACTAACCTAGCAGTATCCTTCTGCCTTCTCTTTTCGTTTCCAAGCCTAACTCTCTCCTCCATGACTGCTTCTTCAAAATTTTCATCATTTTCCACTATTTCACACTCTTTGCTAAATTATAGTGTCTTCATTATTCTAGACCCAATACGTATTATTTTAACTCGTCTCGAATATTCATTTGTAATAATAGAATGTATTTTAGATTTTCAGTGCATGTTTTTCAACTACGCGTTTCCATGCATCAAAATATCCAACAAAGATTTCCCCTTAGACAGATGCGTATGGTTAGCAAAATCAACCTGACAATTCATAAGAAATGTCAGGTATCAAGACTCATTTACCTATGGTAATTTATATGCCACAATCCTGGCCATAATCCTTCTTGACTGAACCATATTTAAAGAATATAAAAGTGTCAGGTCGCCCTATATTATGCGCTACAACAATCAGTGCAAGAAATCCTAAAATAATAGTCTTGGAACAATTCTTCGACCACTAAGGGAATGTTATTCCTTGGGCTCTTCTAGCCATGGTAATCTTGTTAATATGCAATTAAAGACACTAAACGATGGTAGAATGAATTCAGAATACCATTCGTAAATGCTTGGTTCATCTACGATGTTGGAGTGCGCATAATCATTGAGTTTCACATAGATCTGTTTGTAGACAATATCTCCAAAGTATCCTTTGACCTTCTTGTCCTTAGAACTAAAGGTATCCGCGATGCAGGAGTTAATTTGTTCCAATTCATTTTTTGGCAATTGAAACTTAATCAGCTTAGTCAATCCTCTGGTATCTGGCCTCGAATGAAAACCCACAACTGTGGTTGGCTCTTCGCAGTCATCGCAGAAAGGGTAGCTATCATTCTTCTTAAATACTGGCCCCCTGAAAGTTAAGCTGCCACGCAGATCTGCCTTTAACTCATCTGTCAATTCACCTGGGATTTCAAGCTTCTCTTTTAGACGTACCAGAAGTTCATCCTCGTGCTTATCGCAAGATCTAAACACAAAACGGCTATCTGAAATTAATGTTAGATAGAAGTTCCTTGGTTCTAGACCTTCTTTCGCTAATTCTGACCAAGCTGAACTATCCGAGTTTCTAATCATTTCAACAAATAATTTCCCAAGTGAGCCCTCCAATAATTTTTTTGAAGTAAGTATTGATTTCTGAGGCATCTTGGATTCATCAAGCTGGAATTTTGAAATTATTCTCTGGAAAATCTCATCTCTTAATTGATGTAGCTCGTTTCTAATCAGTTTCTCTTCATCGCCAACTCTTAGTCTGGACAATACCAAATCATCGATATCCAGAGATTTCATTTTTCCCCAATAACCAGAAAAGAACGCCTCTGCCATTGGGTTAATACCATCTTCACCTTGTAAGCTCTCCTCCGTCCAGGAAGAAATGGTGTACATTCCTGCAAACAATAAGTCCAGTGCTGCCCTTATGTTCCTTAAAGAGTACTTTACATAACCTTCAGCTGCAAGTTTTATAGCCATTGCCAGTTCAGCAAAGATATCTGAAAATATCAGTTTGAGATATTGCTCCCGCTTATCTTTTACATTATCATTGAATAAAAATCCAAAATAATCGGAATAACTATCAATAAGTTCCCCCAAGAATGCGATTGCGTCGGTAGCCTCCCGATAAGTTGGACAAGGTACATTGAATATTCTGAAAAATTCATTGGGACGAAGGCCCTTATTTAACCATTCTGTAAGGTCAACAATGTCAAGCTTATTCATAGTTCAACAAACGCCCGACTTGTAAAAAACCTCTGATCTAAAATTATTTTCTTTATCTTGCCCAGCACAAAGGAAATTTTCTCATTATTCATTTCAACTGTCCAACAAAGATTTCCTTTTCGGACGGTAAAATCATGGGTAGGGGATATATAAATAAACCAGTCAATTTTGAGGGGTAGGTTTTTAGTTCTGCACTCTCTGGAAAATCTTTGGAAAAAATTGGAATTAGTCAGATTTCAATGTCGGTCCATTCCGGTCGAATATTACCCTTATTACCTCTGTCTTTAATGGATCTGCCTGAACTTTCTCTATTATGCGTTTCATTCTTTCTGTTTCATCTGCTTTTGTTTTTTTTCTATGAGTGAATAACCAGCATACAGGTCTGTCAGACTAGGTTATCTGTTGCTTTTTACGAGGTCCTTGTTACAATTTTTCCTGTTTGCCAAACTATTTGTCTGACATTTTCATAGATATG
>OFHI01000169.1_pt1 | contig 12837 bp, 10 predicted proteins | sample 1522021 | NCBI WGS metagenome assembly OFHI01 (sample SAMEA2464839, study PRJEB22497) | soil metagenome | biome: Grassland; feature: Farmland; material: Clay | place: Australia | collected 2013-02-01 | depth 1.4 m | reverse complement strand
GGAAAAGGTAGGGAGGGGCACTCCCGAAGTTACGCCTGTGGAGACTGGAGTCCAACTATCCTTCCGGATGGTTCAGCCGGTCAGGGAAGCAGGAAGCCCCGTCTGATAGGGCGGGGAGGATGTCACCAGCTGGGGACAGCATCAGCTTTTAATAAAATGGCGGGAAAAAATAATAACGCCTCACGCAATATACGAGTGATTGTCATGGAGGATGTTTATATTGTATCCGCCAAAAGAACGCCGATCGGAAAGTTCGGCAAATCCTTATCCCGCCTCACTGCACCGGAACTTGGAGCCAAAGCAATATCCGGTGCGATAAAAAGCACACAGTTGCCTTACGAAAATGTTGATGAGGTGATAATGGGGAACGTTATACAAGCCGGAGTAGGCCAGAATCCTGCAGGCCAGGCATCCCGGCTGGCGGGTCTTAGTGATGTAGTTACAAAATTCACTGTCAATGCAGTATGTGCTTCCGGTATGCTTGCAATTGAGTCGGCAAGCAGGGAAATAGCACTCGGGGAGAGAAACATAGTGGTAGCCGGAGGAATGGAAAGCATGAGCAATGCACCGTTTCTTCTGCCACCCTACCTAAGGTGGGGTCCGAGGCAACTGTTTAACAAGAATTACAAGATCGATGATGCCATGCTTACCGATGGTCTCATGGACGCATTCTATTTTGAGCATATGGGTCTTTCAGCAGAAAAAACCGCTGCCAAGTACGACCTTACAAGAGAGCAGGCTGACCAGTTCTCTGTTGAAAGCCAGGAGAAAGCTCTCAAGGCGACACAGAACGGAACTCTGAAAAAAGAACTTGTTGAAATGGAGGAGCTGCAGCAGGATGAGGGGATTAGGGAAACCACGACTGAATCGCTTGGAAAACTGGTCCCTGCATTTGAAAGAAAGGGCATTCTTACAGCAGGGAATTCTTCTCAACTTTCAGACGGCGCTTCCGCACTTGTGCTTGCTTCGGGAAGCGCGGTGGAAGAGAATAACCTGAAGCCGATCGCCAGAATTCTGGGCTATGAATCTGCTTCTCTTGACCCCAGGGACTATGTCATTGCACCCATCCCGGCAACAAAGAAACTCATGAGCAAACTGGGCAAGGATGTCAGTTATTTCGACCTTGTGGAGCACAACGAGGCTTTTTCTGTAGCATCAATTATTGTCAGGGACGAATTAAAAATACCAAAGGAGATATTCAATGTGAATGGGGACGCTATCGCTTTGGGCCATCCGCTCGGGAACAGCGGATCGAGAGTTGTTGTAACTCTGCTGAATGCCCTGAGGGAGAAGAAGCTTTCCAGGGGGTTGGCAACACTCTGCCACGGAGGGGGCGGAGCCCATTCCATGGCTATTGAGGTGATTGAATGAAAGTAACCGTAATAGGAGCAGGAACAATGGGAAATGGTATAGCACAGGTCTTTGCCCAGGGTGGAAACGAAGTAGTGCTTACAGATATTATAGAGCCGGTAATGGAAAAGGCCAGGGACACAATAGCAAACTCCCTTGAACGGCTTTCAAAAAAGGGTCTGATCAGTGAGACCCCGGACCAGGTGAAGAGGAGGATAACCTTCACAAAGTCAATTGATGACGGAGCGGGATCAGACATCTACGTTGAGGCAATAGTCGAGAAGGTGGAACTCAAGAAGGACATACTTCAGAAGATAAATGAGATGGCAAATGAAGATTCAATCATAGCCACAAACACCTCTTCGATCTCAATAAACTATCTGTCCGGTTTCGTGAAGCATCCAGAGAATTTTCTGGGCATGCACTTCTTCAACCCTCCTCCGGTCATGAAACTCATTGAAATAGTAACGGGCGTAAGGACCTCAAAGAAAGCGGTTGAAAAAATTCAGGAGATCTCAAAGGACCTGGGGAAAGAACCTGTTGTCGTGAAAGACTACCCGGGATTTGTTGCAAACAGGGTCCTCATGCCTTTGCTCAGGGAAGCCATAGTTGCCTATGAGGAAGGTGTTGCCTCCAAAGAGGACATAGACAAAACCGTGAAGTTGGGGCTGAACCACCCCATGGGCCCGCTTGAGCTGGCTGATTTTGTGGGTCTTGATGTGACCTACGATGTAATGAAGGTGCTATACGACGAATTCGGTGACCCAAGGTACAAGCCGCCGATCACACTCAGAAACATGGTAAACGCGGGTCTCCTCGGAAGAAAGACAGGGGAAGGCTTCTACAAATACTGAAGGTGTCAAAATGAAGTACATTACAGTTGAAGATATGGGAAAAATAACTCTGGCAACGTTGAAAACCGACAATCCTCTTAACCCTTTGAACATAGAGATTCTCAGGGAGATTGGAGAGGCTGTCAGCAACTCCAGGAATGTCGTGGTCCTGAACAGTGAAGGCCGGGCATTCTCGGCCGGGGCCGACATCAAAAACTTTACAAAAATGAACGCCAATATGGCCCACAGGTTTGCAAGCGAAGGCCATGACATCATGAACGGCATAGCCTCTGCAGACGTGCCAGTGATAGCTGCGATACATGGATACGCTCTCGGTGGCGGTTTCGAGCTCGCACTGGCTTGCGACTTCAGGGTTTCGACCCCGGATGCAAAGCTGGCTCTTCCCGAGATAACTCTCGGAATACTCCCTGGATTTGGTGGAACCCAAAGGCTTAAGGCAATTGCGGGTGAGGGAAGGGCGCTCGAACTAGTCTCAACAGGCAGGACGTTTACCGGACAGGAAGCCAAGGAAATGGGGATCGTGAACAGGATCTCGACTGACCACATGGAAGAAGCCATGAAGCTTGCTGAAGAACTTTCTGAGAAACCCCCGCTCTCTCTTAAATATGCGAAGGCTCTGATAAGGTCGCCTCCAGATGAGTTCTACGAAGATGAGAAAGAGAAATTTGGAGTGCTGTTTGAATCAAAAGACAGCAAGGAAGGATTTGATGCTTTCCTGAACAAGAGAAAGCCCAAGTTTAAAGGAGAATAAAAAAAGTCTCTGTTCACACAAGAGTTATGGCAGCTTCAGGGACCTCAATAAAATATCTCATATTTTCCTCAAATTCTTCTTCTGTGAATAGTCCCTTTTCCTTATACACCTTTTCGTATTTTTCGGCGCTGTCCGGGAATACTGTAAGTATGTTCCCCTTCTCGACAGTTTCGGCCAACTTTCTTGCGCCTGCAAGGTTTGCCCCGGATGAGGTTCCAACAAACACTTTATGGTTACGCAGAAGGTACCTCACTTCCCTGTATGACTCTTCTTCTGTTACCGTTATGAAATCGTCTATAAGATCGAGGTGCTCATCAATCAGTTTCCTCTCCTTTGCCTTTTCGTAGTTCCTTATGCCCTGTATGTAGCTGTCAGGATGACTCTGAACTGCATACACCTTTGCCTCAGGATTCCTGCTTTTGAGGTAAAAGGAAAGGCCGGTGAGCGTTCCTCCAGTGCCCATTCCGATTGCAGCATACTCTGGCACAAGCCCCGTCGCCTCCTCGACTTCAGGACCGGTGGTATAGAAGTGGGCGAGCATATTGGACACATTTCCGTGCTGAAACAGGTTGAAATATATTTCAGGATTTTGCCTTGCCTTCTCCCTCGCCTCATGAATTGCGTTTCCTGTGCTGCTTCTTGACTCTGGAGTCCCGTCATCAAGGGTTTCTATGACAGTGGCACCGGTATCCTTCAGCCTGTTCTTTGTTCCCTCACTTATTCCCGGTGGTATTATTATTTCAGCCTCAATGCCCAGGTCCTTGGCTATGCTGGCTATGGCTATCCCTGTATTGCCTGAGGTCCCCTCGACAACGATCCCATCGTCTTTGAGGAAGCCATCATATTGAGCTTTCTTTAGCATGAAAAATGCTGCCCTGTCTTTTACGGATTTGTATTTGTTAAAGTATTCAAGCTTGGCATAGATTGAAACATTCTCCTTTACCGGAATTTTGAGAATGGGCGTTCTTCCTATGCCCATTGAATAAGCTTCCTCTCTGATTCTCTTGTACACAGCTTCTTCAGCAGGATTGAGCATTCTGATGGGATATGATCGCGCACTTATTATTCTTATTGAAGTCAAAATTGTTAAATCAGGCTAGCAACCGGCGGTAGATGAATTCAGATTTTTTAGTAATAGATTTAAGAGATGACTTATTAGATATGTACTGGGGCCTATGAATTTGCATATTATAAAAATACTTATATATATGAATTCGCCTTATAGACATGACAATTGTCTGACAAATGATTGATATGATGATTGAAAGCCTTGAACTGGATAACTTCAAATCGTTCGGAAATAAAAGGAAGATTCTTTTCCGGAAAGGATTCACCGTCATAAGCGGTCCGAATGGAAGCGGCAAGAGCAATATAGGCGACTCAATGCTCTTTGTCCTCGGAGTCCGCTCTTCAAAGGCTGTAAGGGCAGACAGGCTTGCTGACCTGATACACAAGGCTTCCAGCCCTAACAGGCAGAGGGATACCTGCAAGGTCACAATCACATTCAACAGTGAAAACCCGGAACTTTCAGAGGATGAAAAGAGGATCAGGCTCACGAGGGAATTGATTTCCGATACCGAAAGTTATCATTCAAATTATTACATCAACGGGGAGAGGGTCAGGCACTCCGACGTTGAAAGGCTACTAGACTCACTGCACATATATCTTGACTCATACAGCTTTGTGCTGCAGGGTGACATCAACAACATAATAAAAATGAGCGGGATCGAAAGAAGAAAACTTCTTGAATCCATCTCCGGCATCGAGAGTTTCGACGTGCAAATAGACAAAGCAAAATCCGACATCGAAGCGATATCCGGAAACCTGACAAAACTCGAAATTATGCACGAAGAAGCCCAGCGACGACTGGAAGAACTCAGGATAGACAAGGAAAATGCTGAAACTTTTAACTCCTATTCACAGAGAATAAAGGACATGAGGGCCACCCTTCTTGGATATGACCTGAACAGGCTGAACAGGGACGTTGAGTCAGTTGAGACTCAGATTTCCAGCCTTACCTCAGAGATTGACACTTTGAACCTTGAGAACTCAGGCCTCCGGGAAGATGTGGAATCAAAAAGGTCCACACTCAAAAAGCTCGAGGAGGAAAGAGAAGCGATCTCCGGTTCTGAGCTAGGGGAGATAAGGCAGCACATTGCGGATCTGAGGGTAAAAATCGCTGAGTTCAGGATGAAGAAGGATGACAGGGGCGAGCAGATCCACAATCTTCAGGAAGAGGTATCCAGCAGGGATAGCCAGTCCGAGGAGATCAGGAAAACAATTTCGTCCAAGAGTGATGCACTGGAATCCAGGGAGTCGGAACTCATGAGAATTCAGGACGAAATGAGGCGCATAGAAGAACAACTTTCCAAAATGAGGATAGAGTTCAGCGATTCCACAAAATCAGCAAAGAAGTTTCAGGAGAGGCTTGTGGAGATTGATGCAAGCATAGACAACATCAATTCACAGAACGATGCTGTCAGGGAGAAATATAACGAACTAATCCAGGAAAAATCAAAGATCATGACTGAACTGGTCTCCCGTGAGGAAAAGAGAAAAGATCTCGAATTCCAGATTAAGGATGCCCAGTGGAGGCTTAAGGACATATCGGGAACCGACCAGACCAAGAGGAAGACGCTCCAGGACCTGAGAAAGCAGTACTATGAAGTCAAGAATGAGCTGGAGGAAAACCAGAAAGCAAAGGAAGCTGCCAAAGACAGGCTTTCTATCCTTTCAAGGGAATATGACAAACTTACCATGAGCATGCAGGGGTCAAGAGGCGCAGGATCGAGAACCCTCTCAGCAATCATAAACGCCAGAAACCAGAACATGATTGATGGCATTCATGGCCCCATCAGGGACCTCATAAGCTTTGATGAGAAGTACAGAAGTGCCGTAGAATCAACTGCAGGAGGCAGGCTTAACGCTGTTGTTGTTGAGAATGACCAGGTGGCCCAGGAATGCCTGGAATATCTGAGGAAAGAGAAGATAGGCAAACTTACATTTCTGCCGCTTAACAAGTTAAGTACAGGCCGGCCAAGGGGAAAGGCAATCATTGTGCATGGGTCAGACGGCTCACTTGGCTATGTGTTTGAGCATATATCATATGAGAGCGTATATGAGGCTGCTGTCTGGTACGCTTTTCAGGATACGGTTATAGTTGACACTGTCCAGACTGCAAGAAAGTACATGGTCGGTGTAAGGCTTGTTACCCTTGGAGGGGATATTTTTGAGGCAAGCGGCGCCATCACAGGTGGTTATAATGAAGCACGGAAGAGCAATGCCGCCACGGAATCCAAATTATCACAGCTTTCCTCCGAAATTAACGGCCTCAATGAAGAATTAAGCATTCTGAACCCTAAAATAGAGGATGGCAAACACCTTGTGGACCAGCTTACCACAGAAATGACGGAACTTTCAAAGGAAGAAGGGTCAAAGACCAAAGAGATAGATCAACTCAGGGAGATAGCGGAGAAGGCGGAAAGACAGATCGAGGGGGTTGACTCACAGGTTGCAGAGTCTGAGGAATCCCTTCGAAAAACTGAAAACCACCTCAAGGCGCTCAATGAAGAAATGCTGGAGAACGGCGACAAAATAGACCAGCTTTCAAAGGAGAAATCAGAAATCCATGAGAAGTTGAAATCCCTGTCTCCCGAAACCGTAGAGCTCCAGAGCGACCTGGAGAGGACTTATGCCTCACTAAGAACCGACGAGCAAAGCATGCTGGATGGTATTTCATCAACAAGATCAGACTTGAAACATATGGAAGGGGACCTCCAGGAAAATGCGAAGCTGATAGGTAACAGCACCAATCAGATCGTCCAGCTGAAAGATGAAGTCAATGTCCTGCAGGATCGGATCTCTGAACAGAATACTGAACTTGAAAAATACAGGAAGATCGAAGAGGAAATGGACCAGAAGACAAAAGAGCAGACGGAGAAGATCCACGCAATAGAGAATGAGGTCGAAAGGATAAGCGGCAGGATGGAGGGAAACAAGTCTCTGGTTTCAACAAAGCATGATGTCATTATCACTCTAAGCTCAAGGCTTGAAACTTACAGGACCAAAATTACGGAAATAGAGGAGCAACTGGCCGAGACCGGTGGAACTGCAATTCAGGAGAAACTTTCAATTACGGAAATAAAAGGCACGATAAGCGATCTTGAGAACAGGATTGAGCAGCTCGGGCCGATAAACCACAAAGCGATTACTGAGTTTGATGAGGTTAGTGTTGAATGTTCAAACATTTCAGAGGAGATGACCAGGCTGAAGGAAGAAAAGAAAAGCCTTGAGGATTTGACCGAGAGGCTAAACGAGCAGAAGAAGACAATTTTCCTCAATTTATATCACGCCATAAACCAGCACATGAACGAGATATACGCAACACTTTCGGCAGGCGGCGAAGCACAGCTGGTACTTTCTGATGAGCTTGACCCGCTGAACGCAGAAGTTTCTATCAGGGCAAGGCCGAAAGGGAGAAACTTCAGCAAGCTCCACTCACTTAGTGGCGGGGAAAAGAGCCTGACTGCTCTTTCGTTTATAATGGCTGTTCAGAGAATAAACCCGTCCCCGATATACTATCTTGACGAGGTGGACATGTTCCTTGACGGAGCAAACGTGGAAAGGATCGGCAAGATGTTCAAGAGCAACTCCTCAACTTCGCAGATTCTTGTTGTATCGCTGAGGAAAGCGATGCTGAAATATGCTGAAAACATCATCGGTGTCACAAGTTTCGACGAGGAAAACACTGAAGTATTCGAGAAATCTCTCGGGACTGAACCGGAGGTGTTCTGATGGAAACGGATCAGGTGCTGAGAGATATAGTGGTCCAGGGAACCTTGCTTGATTACAACACCGATGTGTATGCATCCATAATGAAGAAAACCAAGGATTCACGGGAATTCTCGGACCCTTTCGCCAGGCTTGTGGCCTCTACATTCAAGCTATGCGAGGAGGGTGTCATAGATCCGTGGAATGTTGATCTTCGAGGTTTTTCCAAAATATTCATATCAATAATTGACGAGACGTTCGATCGGTTTGGCATGGCTGGGTACCTGATAGGTCAGGCATGGCACATTCTTCTTGAAAAAACGGAAAGGTCCGTTATGAAGAGGCAGCAGCTGGAGGTCCCGGAAACCTACGTTGAAGAGGGCCCGGATGATGGGATGGAGTCTCCCGTGCTTGAATTTGAGCCGCGAGCCCTTGAGCTTTCTGAACCGGTCAAGCACAGGGAAAAGAGGCAGGTAATGCTTGTGGAACTGCTTGAGGCAATGCGTGTTGCGGTAAGGAAGGAGAGGAAGAGAGTTCACACAACCCGGCAGGAAAAGGAAGAATTTGACGCCACAGCCATGGAGGAGATAATATTCGAACTTCACGCCGAAGAACCTGAGAAGGAAATTGATAACACCTACGAAAAAATACTCTCGCAGTTCGCAGATCAGTTCTACATTGAAGAAATATGGGGAAGCAGCGTGGAGGACAGGTGGGGCTTTCTTGTATATTGCCTGTTTCTCATGAGGGAGAAGAGGATCATCCTGAAACAGGAAGGCGCTTTTGGGAAAATCTCCATCCAGCGTATCGCGAGGCCGGATGGGCAGGTCATCAACATTTGAGCCTGCTAGGTTGCCAGGAGGAAATCTGCTTTCCATGAAAGATGACGGCACCCTCAGTGCATCTGAAATATCCGAGTACTCATTTTGCAGTGTGGCTTGGTACATGGATTCAAACGGCTATCCAAGGAGCACAATATCTTCCAAAAGGATGGAGAATGGCAGGAAAATGCACAAGAAGCTTGAGCCGAGGTACAAAAGGGTAAGCATTGCTGCCAGACTGTCGATTGCTGCCATTGTTCTACTTTCAATAATATTGGTGGCTTTTGCCGCAGGGCTGATCTGAGTGGATGCTTATGAGATATACGCGATCCTCTTTCTTCTCATAATGCTCTTTGTGATAATGTCAGCCGTCCTTTCCCGCTCCAGGAAGAAATTTGCAATGCCCGATGGAAAGGCAGTATATGGAGACCTCATGGCTGAGGGGAAAATCCTGAGATCACGAAGGTACGGCCTAACGGGAAAGCCTGACAAGATTGTGCAGAACGGGAAAGAAGTGGTGCCCTACGAGTACAAGTCAACAGATGCTGTAAGGCCCAGGGAGGGGCACATGCTCCAGATGGCCGCATACTTTGTGATACTGGAGGAGAACTTCCCGGGCTCAAAGGTTGAATACGGCATACTGAAGTACAAGAATTATGCATTCAGGATTGAAAACAGCCAGCGGCTCCGGGAAGAGCTCTTCAATGTAATGGGCAGGATAAGGGGGAACCTTGGGATGCCTGAACCCAACCATAATAATCCGGGAAGGTGCGTATATTGCAGTTTCCGTGGAACCTGTTCAAAAAAGTTAATTAAATGAGACAGTATGTGCGCTGGTTCATGGATAAACTAGAACTCCTAGCCAGAAACATGGTGGAAGTGATCACGGAAGCTGAAGCCAAGGACGCACTGGAATCAGGGAGGAACAAGGCATACATTGGTTTTGAGCCTTCAGGTCTGCCGCACATCGCCACGGGGCTCCTCTGGCCAAGAAAACTTAACGATCTTATAGAGCTTGGGCTGGACACCACCGTACTCCTTGCTGACTGGCATGCCAAGGTGAACGACAAGCTCGGCGGAGACCTTTCCAGGATTCAGGAGAGTGGCCGCCTTCTCCTGAAGAGCATGAAGGTTATGGGCCTCAGCGACAAGGTCAAGTTTCTCTGGACAAGTGACATGGTTTCGGACCCGGAATACTGGAGCACACTCCTAAACGTGGCAAAAACGGCCAATCTTTCACGCATAAGGCGCGCCCTGCCAATAATGGGAAGAACCGAGGAGGATGCGGACAAAGATTTCAGCAAGTACATCTATCCTCTAATGCAGGTTACAGACATTTTCTACATGGACCTGGATTTTGCTTTTGGCGGAATGGACCAGAGGCACGCGCACATGCTCGCCAGGGACGTGGCAGAAAAAATGGGCAGAAAGAAAGTTATATCTGTGCACGGCCCCCTCCTTGGAAGCCTTACCGGGACGGGCAGGATGGATTCATTCAAGAAGATGTCAAAGAGCGACCCTAACTCAGCAATATTCCTTTTTGATCCTCCTGAAAAGGTGAGGTCCAAGATAAAGAAGGCATACTGTCCAATCAAGGAGGTAGAAGGGAACCCCGTAATGGACATAATACGACACATAATAATGCCGTATTATGGGGAGAACTTTTTGATACGTAGGCCTCCGCAGAAAGGTGGTGAAATTTCCCCAGAAACATATGCCGAGCTTGAGAAGCTATATGTCAATGGCGACATCCATCCGGTTGATCTCAAGAACGCGGTCTCTGACGCACTAAACGAAATGATAGCCCCGGCTAACAGGCTCGTCGAAAGAGAAGAGATTGATCTGAGCAATTTCCAGGTCTAGTGTGCCTCATACTACTTGATTTTTTCAAGTACTATTGATTCACCATCAAAATAGAATCCCAGAATGTCTTCAGGCTTGACGTTCAATTTCTCTGTTACTTTCTTTGGAAGCGTTATCCTAAGAGAACTACCCCTTTTTGAAACGTGTGATACATCCAGCAATACTTTTTCTTCGTTCGTAAATATATATTTGATATTAACTACTTAAATGAATCGCATTACTTTTAAGATTCAAAAAAGTTGCAATATTTCTTAAACTGCTATTATTTCGGAGTTGTCAAAAGAATGAGTCAAGATTGGCCTGCGAAGTTTTCCCGAATGCCTTCTCAAGAGTATCAAGATAAGGTGTTACACGCCCCTCAGAGAAGTTGTGCTCTTCACACAGGAACCTCAGTATCCCTTCTCTGTCCGGTTTATTAAAGGTGAGGTCAAAGTCTGTTTTTACATCGGGGTTCATGAAAATTTCTATGATTCTGTCCAGGTTCTCTATCTCCTGATCCTTCTCCTTCAGCACAGTTGCAATGTCTCCATGCTTCTTTATCAGCTTGAGTGCAGTCTTGGGGCCTATACCCTTGATCCCCCTGTTGAAATCTGTCCCAACCAGGATACCTATGTGAATAAGCTGCTCCAGAGTCACTTCATTCTTTTTCAGCGTCTCTTCGAGCTCAATGTATTCTGGCTGAACATTGACATAAATATTCCTTCCGGGCACTTTTCTCCTGCCAAAAACAGCAAAGTTTCTGAGAATACGTGCTGCACCGAACAGCAGGCAGTCATAATCCTGAGATATGACGCCATTGACCTTTCCTACCTTGCTCATGTACGAAGCCTGTGCTTCCCCTTCGGAAGGTGCTTCAACATAGGGGAGCCCCATCAGTGACAGAAGTTCCATAGTCTCTGAAACGATCTCGCTGCTTACGTAATTTATACGCGATGAAAGCGATCTCACACGGGCCGAATCTCCTTCTTCCCTTGCCTGGGCTAGCTCAATCCTTGCTTTCTCCTTGGCAAGTTTTCTTTCCTCAATTGTTCTGTTCTTCAGAACTGCGGGCTTTCCGTCAAAAACATAGACAGGCCTTATCCCGCTGTCGAGCATGTTTATGGTTCTATAGAAAAGGCCAGACAGATGTGAAGTTACTCTCCCCTGACTGTCCATCAATGGAGTTCCATCCGGCTGCCTTATGCTGCTCAAAAACTGGTAAAGTATATTGTAGGCATCAACTGAAAAGGTTGAGCCGGAATGTTCCCTGAGTGATGTTTGATGTTTGACCACTAGATCTGATATATCTACACCCATGTTTATCCCTCACAGTTTACTCCATAATCCACTATCCTGTATTCCGAACTGTTGCCTTCAGGTAGGGACCTGTGCTTTGATACTGAAATTCTTCTTTTCCCTCCTGGAAGTTTCTCGAGCTGGTATATGGCCTTCATTGAATGGTCTATGAGGAAGCCCCCGAAAGGATGGAGCAGTTTTGAATCCATGTCCTGGTAAATCTGGTTGGTGATAAGTACCGGGACATTTCCCCTTAGGGCGATGGATGAAAGGAGGCCCAACTGTTTCTGGAATCCCGCTGATCTGGAAGCAGCATCCGCCGTCTTTTCCAGCCTGAAATATTCAGTGAACGAATCCACGATCACAATGCCTATCTTCCTGCTCTTTTCGAGCATTTTAAGTACCCTCATTATCGAGAGTTCCTGGTCATCAAGTGAGGAGACTCTGTAAAGCATAAGGCTCTCCGACGGCTCACTTGAACCACCGCAGATCTGCATGAACCTGTCCGCGGAAAAACCTTCAGTGTCCAGAAAGACAGCAGTCTTGTCGTTCTTTATGGCTGCAAGCGCGAAAAGCATTGACATATTGCTCTTGCCTGATCCACCTTCACCGTAGAGTTCCGTTATTACCCCGCTTTCGAGGCCACCATTCATGAGTGAGTCAATGCAGCTGACTCCCACTGGTAGCTTCTCCAATTTCTGTGCGGGGTCTATTTTCTCCATATTATCGTAATGTTACTGATATATAAAACCAGTTTCAGGTCATGTCCAGGTAAGCTTTGACGATCAGCCCGGCAAGGGCTTGAAGGTCATTTGACTGCAGTGTTGCTGTGGCATGACGCCCTACTTCTTCCTCTGTGGGGTTGAATCCAACCGAAAAGGCAGAATTGTTGAACATCGGCACGTCATGGATGGAATCTCCAACGCTAACTGTCCTTTCACTACTTATTTTGAGCTCTTTCTGCAATTTCCGGACAGCCAGATCTTTTCTGAGTGGATCCACAACTGCAACTCCTTTTGGCTGTATAATTCCCTCTGAATCGGTATTCAGATAATTCACGTAGGTGAAATCGAAATGAAAGGTTCCGTTTATCCTGTCGGAAAGCCATGAAATGCCACCAGAGATTATCGCCAGGGTTGACCCATAGCCACGG
>OFHI01000168.1_pt1 | contig 12874 bp, 12 predicted proteins | sample 1522021 | NCBI WGS metagenome assembly OFHI01 (sample SAMEA2464839, study PRJEB22497) | soil metagenome | biome: Grassland; feature: Farmland; material: Clay | place: Australia | collected 2013-02-01 | depth 1.4 m | reverse complement strand
ATACTGGAGGAAGTCAAGAGAGCGAACCCTTCGTCAATTCTCGACGTAGGCTGTGGCCCGGGGATAATTATAAGAATGATAGCTTCCGAGATCAAGGGAGCTGATCTGTACTGTATTGATCCATCCGAAAGCATGATAGCCAGGGCAAACAGGAGACTGGCCAGGTACAGTTCATCGGGCAGGGTCCACGCAAGAACAGGAAGCAGCAGGGATATACCGTTTGAAAGGAAGTATGACATGATAATAACATCCCTTTCATACCATCACTGGAAGGATCGTGAAGAGTCTCTCCCTTACCTGCTGGAAAAGCTTTCTGATAACGGGGTTCTTTCCATTTTCGAGATGAACGGCGACAATATGAAAGGCCTGTACAGAGCCGGAAGGGGGCACTCACTGTCAGAGGATTACGCTAATTCCCTGGAATTCCCGGGTTACAGGCGTGAAGTAAAACTTCTGGGAAACGGCAGAATTCTGAACATCAGATTTTCAAAGGATACCGGGTCAAGTTAGCCGGCCCGTGAACGTGGCCGGAAAACAGCTACATTAATGAACCTCCTCATAATGATGTCCGGATGGTCAGACTCAGGGATACGCCAATTGATTCCAGCATAGTTGCGGCAATTGGCGGAATTATAATTGCAGTAATAGGTGCGTACGGCCTGTCGCTTACTCTGGGCACTGCAGACAGGAGCATCATGGATCTGCTTGAGGTAACTCTCGGAACACTGTTCGGCCTGATAATTATCGCGGCCAGCATCATGCTGTTTCTGGATTCTGACCGGCATGTCCTGTGGAGTGTAATCATCATAATCTTCTCTATTGCCAGCTGGTACGGGACATCCGGAGGCTTCATAGCCGGTTTCTCAATGGGTTTTATCGGTGGAATGATGGGCTATTCGTGGAAGAAACCGAAAGGAAAAACGCCAGAATCCGCCAATAGAAATGCTGATAACAGCGGGGAATCGTCTTAGGACACCTTACATATTAGATACAGGTCTAATATCCAAGTAGCCCATAACCAGCCGGATGAGATTTCTGCCACTTGAACATGGGCTCACCATAACCTGGATCGCCACGGTACTGCTTTCTGTCGTTATGGCCAGAACATTCAGCATTTTCGGGTTGATCCTGCTGATTCTTATTCTTCCAACAATATCTCTATACGACACATTACTGAGCTCACTCCGGATTTCCAGGGTAAAATCAGCATCATTCCTCGCAACCTTGAACAAGAGTCTGGAATTATGGAAGAAAGGCTTGCTGCTGGCAATTGGTGCACTCATCGCATCTGGATTGTATATGGGCTCCTTTCCCGCCCTGGCATTGTTTTTCCCGCTACTGTCACTCATCTCTTTCTTCATTGCCTCAAGGTCTCTCAATGAAAGAAGTGTAATATCAAGATCACTATCCCTACTGCCTGTCACTTCCCAGTTTGTTCTCCTGAACAGTGCATTAACAGGCGTCCTTTCAATTTTGATGATAAGGGAATTCATCATACTGACGTTGATCAATATCATGCTCGCAGCCGGCGCAGTGGAGATTGTAAACTCAAAGATCGGGAAAACGGAATTCAGGAAAAATTTTTCAAGAGTCAACCTTCCTCTGTTTTTAATATCCGGCGCAGTTCTTTATTTTTCTACGATTGATCTTCCGTACGAATTCATACTATTCCTTTCTGTATTTGCGGCTGCAACGGCATCATTCCTGATTGTCAGCGGGAAACCCATGAAAATGGTAGGGATGTCTTCATCCGCATGGAACCTCCTGACCGCAGTGTTCCTGATGGCTTTTTATTTCATTTAGCATCAGAAGATGGCATCGGGGGCGGAAATATTTCCCTAAATTTATTTATCAGGGAGATTTTCTGATTCGAGGATTTCCTCAATTTTCCTGAGATCTTCAGGTGTATCGATATCAAGGAGGGTTTTCCTGTCCACCTCAACCTTGATCACACTATCCTCCTTCCTTAGGATGTTCCTCGCACCGACATCACCTCTAATCGCCATCAGCTTGTCATAAAACACGGAAGGGAAAATTGACGGGCTTCTCGGTTCGCCGGAAATTGATGCACATACAGGATGCACCGGATTCTCCTTTGCAGTTCTTATCAGCATATCAAAAAGCGCTGAGGATTTCAGTGGCTGATCTGTGACGGCTATAACCACGTGATCAAAATCCCGCCTGGCTTTTTCAACACCAAGGCGGATGCTTCTACTCATGCCTTCATCAGGGCTGTCATTAATGACGGTAACGATCCCGGAGCTCTTTGAAAGATATTCAGCCACTTCCGGCGAGCATACTGCAATAACGCCATCTGCAGAAGATTTTAAAGCCGCTTCCACAGAATAATCAAGAAGCCTTTTTCCGCCGACAAATGCAAGCAGCTTATTCGAGCCGAACCTTTTGCCTGATCCGGATGCCAAAAGGATAATCACTGTTTTCATATTCATTATGGACTGTTCGTAATTCCTTCTCTGAGGGCATCTATTGTCCGGTCTATGTATTTCTTTGCAGCCCCCTGTATCAGTCTGTTCCCTACAGTGGCAAGAGTCCCTCTTATGTTTATGTCAGCGACCCAGTTTATTTCCGATAGATTGTCGGATGGATTAAGGTCACATTTAATGATGAGATCCATGGAACTCCCTTTTCCCGATCCTGTTCCCTTCACCTCAACATGATCCGTGCCATTGCTTTCCCCGATGCCAAGTTTTACGTTGAATTTGCCTTTTATAAAAGATACTCCGGCCTTGACAATAAATCTGGCCTCTCCATCAGCATCTTCCACCTCACCTTCTCTGTCAGGAGCTATCGTAGCCAGTTTTACCGGATCATTAAGGAATGAGTAAACATCATCGACAGGTTTTTCAACTGTAATATTGCCAGAGAATTCCATGGAATCAGTATCGGGTTCAGGGAAAAAAAGATTTACCGTGCCGATAAAACTTATTACCAATAAAGCGTTTTTTCGGGTATGGACAATCGCGAATTTGCGCATTTTCTTGATTCACTTGCCCTTCAGGGCAAAGAATTTGCTGTCGGAACTGTAATCAGGACTTCAGGTTCCTCTCTGGCAAAACCTGGTTTCAAAGTCATAATGTCCGGTGATGGTGAGGTACTCTACGGAGGGCTGGGAGGAGCATGCCCGGAAGGTGCAATCGCTGACCATGCCAGGAAAGTTCTTGAATCCGGCATTCCAAGAGTAATCAATGTACATCTTGCCGAAGCATCGGAAGCAATCGAGATGTCATTCAAGATAAAATCTGAAAATGAGATTTATGTGGAGACTTTCTGCGGTGGTTCCATGGAAATATACCTTGAACCTTTCAACCTGAAGGACCGTGTAATAATAGCAGGACAGGGCGGCAGGGATGAACTTCTTGACGATGTTGTCGAGTATTCAGGATCTCTGGGTTTCGAAACTGTCGTCATAGAACATTCTCCAGAACTCTCATCCGAACCTGACAGGATGATAGATGATATCGACTATGACATTTCCAGCTTTGATTTCAGGCCGTCTGATTCCGTTGTTATCCTCACCAAGGGCACCAGGGATGTTGAGATCCTCAAAGCCATTAATGGAAAAAAGGTCCGGTACATTGGCATGCTGGCAAGCAGGAAGAGAAGGGACCATGATTATGAGGAACTTAGAAAATCAGGAGTGAGTGAGGAATTCCTTTCTGGTATCCACTCCCCTATAGGAATGAACATAAAAGCAAAGACGCCGAAGGAAATAGCCCTGAGCATTGCAGCTGAACTTACACTGGCAAGGAGATCAGGGGAGGAACCTCAAGAACAGAGTGCAAAACGGGAAACCACAAGTGGATGATAAAAAAGGTTCCTGCTGTATTCCCGACAGCTCAGTCACTTTCATTTCTTTGCTGTGGCATATGTAACCGTATAATTTTTTCATAAATGATGAATTAGCATATTACAACACAATATCTTTGGCTCTCTTCAATTCATTGCGGGTTGATCATGTCCTTCATGCTTAAACCCACAGGGTGGAGCCCTGCACCTCTTATCCCGTCCGCAAATGCATCCGGGAATACTCTTTTGATTATTTTGTATGCAGCATTAAGATCAGCGTTAATCAATGTACCATTGGAGGAGCGGAATATTCCTCTTGATACCCGCTTTCCCTTGTATTCTGCATGATGCCTTATTTCTTCAGTATCAAGGAAGGAGCATTTACTTGTGTGATCCTCTTCTGTGAGGATTACTGCAATGCCTTTCTCCTCGGCCTTATATTGTATCTGGGAAATCAAGGTGGCAAATGGGATCTGTACAAAAATCCTGTTGTTCCTCTTACCCATGCGAACATTCTGCTTCCATCCCGGATTCCTTCCTATTGCAACGGCATAAACGTTCAGGGATGACATGTAATTCACTATCCATGTTGATATCTTGTGCATCATGTCCTTCATCCAGAAGTTCCTGCTGTCGGTGATCCTCTTCAGTTTCATTTCAGAATTTCTTTCATCATCCTGCCTGTCATAGACGGACATTAGGGATGACACGATCATGTTGAAACGGGCATTCATGGATCTTAAGGGGCCGGCCCTTACAGCTATTCCCTGTTCGGAAAAGTTGTTTGCGATGGTTACCAGGTTCCTAACTCCAATATCAATGCCCATTATTCTCTTCGGATTCATGTTTTCCTTCTCATCGACATAAACCTCCTTCCTGTATATGATCTGGATATCATACCCTACTCCTCTTGGAATGATCCTGACTTCCCGGAGATCTAGAGTGTGGTCGAATCGTGTCCTGATCTCTAAACTCATCTTCTTTGGGAATTTCAGAATACCACTGCGGGTTATCCTGCACTGCTGGTTGGAGAACAGCAATAGGTATTCTCCATTCTTTTTCAGGTACTTTGGTATTTTAGGCCTGCCCGTAAACTTTGACGGAACCTTTCTGTACTCCTTCAGGGAGCGGAAGAATGATTTCCAGTTCCTGTACACCATGCCGATAGTCTGCTGTGCTGTCTGTGATGGTAAAACCATGAAGTTTAGATCATCCTTCAAGGCATGGTTCATGTCATAATTTGTTGTTTTCACTCGCTTTTCGTGGAAGAATTCCTGCCTCATCATGTAATTGGTAGTGTTGTACAGGTTTTTGGAGACATGGCACATGCTGCTCAGGGGATCGGATAATGGAATGCGCATCGTTTCAGTCCTGACCACTCTCTTCAGGAGCATCATGCTTTCTATTATGTTGATGAAGCGGCGCTATTCAGTGTTTCCGTGATAAATAAAAATGAGAAAATGAGTGGAAACTCAGGAATTCAGGGATTCTGTGAGCGATGAGCCGTAACGTTTCGGATTTCTCACAGTATGTTGAAGAGAGCCATATCTTTTAACAATTATTATGATATCTCTGACATATGAGGGTACAGGATTTTGAATTTTTTGCACCTGAAAATCTCAAGGAAGTCACGGAATTACTTGTTAAAAATGAGGGAGAGATCAAGATACTTGCAGGCGGGCAGAGCCTCATACCTCTTCTCAAGACAAGAATAATGGGCATGCCAATGCTGATCAGTCTCGACAGGGTTCCACATCTTAGTTACATACGGGAAACGGAAACAGGAGTGTCCATAGGTTCGATGACCAGAGTATCAGATCTGGAGGATTCCAGACTTATAAAAGATGCATTTCCGGCTTTGCATGATGCTGCTGTTCAGATTGCCGATCCGCTGATAAGAAATTCAGGAACTGTAGGGGGAAACATATCACATGCTGATCCGGGAAATGATCTGCCTGCAGTCATGCTCTCTCTGGGTGCAACCTTCAAGGTTGTTGGCCCGGACGGAGAAAGGGAAATAAAGGCTGAGGATTTCTTTGTAGACACCTATACGACGTCTCTTGAACCTACAGAAATTCTCACTGAAATAGCAATACCGTCCAGCCGCCCCTATGGATCATACGTGAAATTCAAGAAGAGTGCAGGTGACTTCTCTGTTGCAGCAGTCGCAGTGAGTATAGAACTTGGTGCTCAGGAAAAGGTGGAAAGCATGGGGATAGCACTCACTTCAGTAGGCCCAACACCCATTAAGGTGAAGGAGGCTGAGGAGTACGCCAGGGGCAGGGCTCTCGATGAAAACACGATAACGGGAATAGCCGAAATGTCAGCTGCTGCTGCGGATCCCGTCTCAGATTTTTACGGAACGGCAGAATTCAAGAGAAAAATTGTAGGGATGATTGTTCCGGAGGCCATAAGAAAGGCACTTAGGAGGTGAATAATATGGGTAAAGTCAAAATAACTGTTAATGTAAATGGTGAGAAAGTTGAAAAGGAGGTAGAACCGAGGACACTGCTGGTCCACTTTCTGAGGGAGGAGCTTGGGCTTACCGGCACTCATGAAGGGTGCGATACTTCAAATTGTGGCGCCTGTACCGTGGTACTTGACGGGAAGGCAGTAAAATCATGCACCCTCTTTGCGGTGCAGGCAGACGGCAAGTCTGTTACTTCAATAGAGGGCCTCGCTGACAAAGGAAAACTGCACACAATCCAGAAATCATTCATTGAGAAGCACGGTTTGCAGTGCGGATTCTGCACATCTGGCATGATAATGACATCTTACTGGCTGCTGAACAGGAAGAAAAACCCGACAGAAAAGGAAATCAGGGAGGCAATTTCAGGCAATATATGCAGGTGTACGGGATATGACAGCATCGTGGACGCTGTAAAGTTGAGTGCGAAAAGGCTTTCCGGAGAAGAGGAAGAACAGAAGGAAGTATCTGTTGTTCAATGATAAAGGAGGAATAATAATTGACTGACCTTGAAAAACTGGTAACTGGAAAAGGAAGATTCACCGATGACATGACTTTCCCCGATATGCTTTACCTGTCAATCGTAAGGAGCACATATGCGAGGGCAGGACTTCTGAATGTCAAGGGAGGCCTGAATGCCTCAGTTGCAAACTGGAAGCTCACTTCAGTGGGGGAAGGGGCGACCAAAGGGCATGAAGCTCTTCATGAATCAGTGTTTGCTGAAGGGTATGTTCAGTATACAGGACAGCCGATAGCTGCTGTCTATGCTGATGATCCGTACAAGTCGCTTGACCTGATGGAATCGGTGGAAGTTGATTATGAGCCAATGAGGCCTGTTCTAGATCCCGAAGCTGCGATTAATTTTGAGCCAATACATCCCGGGACAGATACAAACCTTATTGTTGACACTTATCTTGGCAAGGAGTTTAAGGACACTTCTTCACCAATTGTTCTGGAGGACAAATTCATAAACAGGAGGATCGCAACAAATCCCATTGAACCAAGAGGTGCCATCGCAAGATACGACGGAAAAAGAGTGACCCTGATCACAGGAACACAATCAGTGCCAAGCATTAAGGCAGGGCTTGTCGGTGTTCTGGGTCTCGATCCGGATGATGTCAGAGTCATACAGGCCGATACTGGAGGCGGTTTTGGAGCAAAGGGCGGCCTTTATCCAGAGTATGCAATCGACGCCTATGTGGCGATGAAAGAAAAGCGTCCGGTTAAATGGATCGAAACAAGAAGGGAACATCTTCTTGCCACAAAGCCAGGTCGTGGAATGGTGGCAAAAGCAAAACTTTTCGCTGACAGGAGCGGAAAGATCAACGGAATTGATGCCGAAGTGCTAGTGGACATGGGTGCATATTCAGGTGGAATGGGAGAATTCTCACCAAGATTTATAGGGATGCAGATAGGCGGACAGTATGATATCCGGAATGCAAGGGTAAGGGCCATGGCAGTTCTCACAAACAAGGTATCACAGGGCCCGTACAGGGGCGCAGGCAGGCCGGAGGCTGCATTCATAACGGAAAGGATGGTCGACCTTCTTGCTGATGAGTTGAAAATGGATCCGGTGAAACTAAGGCTCATGAACGCTACAACAGTCGCTGGAAAATCTCCACTCGGCCTTGAGGTGGAAGCCTCAAAGCCTTTCCTGGAAAGGGCAGTGGCAGCGATGAAATATGACTCGTTCAAGTCAAGGAATGTGGGTTTCTCCTTTTTTGTGCTTGTTCCGGCTGCAACACCGGGAGAGAGTGCAAAAATTGTAAGCAGGGACGGAAAACTCCTGGTCTGGCTTGGCGGAAACACACATGGCCAGAGGCACGAGGAATGGGTATCCAGCATACTTGCGGAAGAACTCGGAGTTCCAGGCAGCCTGGTGGAGCTCCAGCCCGGAGATTCCGATGAGCTCAAGTGGGGAGTCGGAAGCTGGGGAAGCAGGTCGGCCATGATGGGAGCATCAGCTCTCGTAAACGCAGCTTCCAAAATCAGGGAAGCTGTGAAGAAAGCCCACGGAAAATATGAGCCTGACATCCTTCTGTCGGAGGACTTTGAAGCAGTGGAAGAGTTCAGGTACAAAGGTTCCCTGAATTCTCTTGGAGCAAATCTTGTCACCGCGGACGTCGACAGGTTCGGCAACGTAGCAATTGACAACTGCATATCATACTACGACGTGGGGAAGGCCCTGAACATAGACAACGTAAAGGGGCAGATAGCTGGAGGTATGGCACAGGGAATTGGCCAGACTCTCTACGAGGAACTCGCGTTTGACGATGAGGGGCAGCTTCTTACGGGCTCGATTGCTGATGCAGGAGTCCCCAGCTCAACACAGCTGCCAAAGTTCACGACACTCTTCGAGGAGTCACGGTCGTCTCTTCCAAGCGGAGCGAAAGGCCTTGGAGAATCTCCAACAATCGGGGTTCCTCCGGCACTTTGCCGTGCAATGGAGCTTTCAACAGGCACAAGAATAAAAGAAACGCCTGTCAGGACAGAAGCACTTCTTTCTGCCCTGGAGGCAAAGACAAAATCATAGGGTCAAAAACCCAACCCCTTTTTTTGATTTTTCAGAGAATCGATTCACTCACCATGATTTAACGGTACCAGAAATAGGCGCAATGAATGAAACTCTATTTTGACCGGATGCTTTCACTCGGACTCCGATATATACCTCTCCCCCCAGTCACCGAGAAGATCAAACAGGCCGTCCAGTGCTTTCCCCTTCTCCGTCAGGGAATAAAGAACCGAGAACGGTTGGGTTGAGACCACCTCTCTTTTCACTATACCTTTTGCGGAAAGGTTCTTCAGGTTATTGGAAAGTGTTTTTGAACTTATTCCGATTGCAGTCCTCAGTATTTCATTGAATCCCATGCTTCTTTCCATAAGATACCTGATTATTATCAGGTTCCACTCTCCTCCAAGTTCCCGTATGGCTGACACAACGGGGCATTTATCAATTTCTCTTGCTGTCCTCATGAAAGTCCCTTACCTTGCTGTAACCTGGTTACAGTAATGAATCTTCAAGTATTTTAATTTAGTAGTTATACTAGCTTTACAAGGTAAACCTCTCTTTCTATAAAGTAGATGATGGTTGGGGGAAAAATAACATCCCGAATGCCTTCGTCGTTGCTGTCAAAAGAAGGGGGGTTTACCTTGCCTGAATATCAACAGGGACTGAATATGGCAATGGGACACGTTAAGGATGTAAAATATGTATTCACAGGGCAGGAAACACAAGACGGAGCAGGAGTAAAACTCAAGAGGATATTCGGAGGTCCCGTGGCTGCCAGGCTGACCGATCCTTTCCTTCTGCTGGATCATTTTGGGTCCTCCCGGCCCGAAGAATACCTTGCCGGCTTCCCATGGCACCCGCACAGAGGGATAGAAACAGTTACTTACCTGCTGGAGGGGAAGGTCTACCATGGAGACAGCGAAGGAAACAAGGGCGTGATCAGGCAAAACGATCTGCAATGGATGACAGCCGGCAGTGGCATTTTTCACGAAGAAATGCCGAAACCGCTGGATGAAAACGATCCTGATGACATCATTAAGGCAGCCGGCCTTCCTACAAGTGTGACGGGATTCCAGCTCTGGATAAACCTCCCTGCAAAACATAAGATGACCACGCCTACGTACAGGGATTTCAAGGGAGGGAGCACTCCTGAGATTGAAACAGACGGGGGTGCGAAAGTGAAGGTAATAGCAGGGGAATATGGGGGAATTACCGGCCCTCTCAACGGGAAATACGGCATTGATCCAACTTATTTTGACGTGAAAATACCGGAGGAATCCTCATTCAGGTACAACGTAAAACCGGGGCAGAACTCTCTGGTTTACATAGTTGGCGGTGAGGGCAAATTTGGAAGAGGCGAAGGCGAAACATACAGGACCGGGCAGTCTGTTGTATTCTCGGAGGATGGAGAAGGCATTGAAGTGAAAACTGAAGATTCCGAATTGAGACTTATACTGCTTGCAGGCAAGCCACTCAATGAACCTATACACTGGTACGGCCCAATTGTAATGAATTCGGATGAGCAATTGAGGGAAGCCATTAGCGACCTGCAGAACAATCGTTTTGTCAGGGAAAAGAATCCGGTGTTCGAGGACTGATTGCGACCCTGAAATTGAAGATGGACGCATGGAATTGTAATAAAACCTGAATCTGCAAATAAAAAATTTTTTGAAAGAAGAGGCTTCAGGAGCCTGCAGCTTTCCTGAATGTCTCAATAGCGGTTTTTATTTCATCCACAGATGCGGAATTTTCAAGCGTGCTTACGTCACCAGGAACCTGATCAAGCGCGACTGCTTTCACAACCCTTCTCATGATCTTTCCGCTTCTTGTTTTTGGCAGAGCCTTGACAACATGAATTTCCTCCGGGACGTAAACAGGGCCCAGATCAGACCGTATTCTCTGCCTGAGCTTGCTAACTATTTCCCCATCTTTCTCGAATTCATCCTTTACCACTATGAAGGCAACAATGACTTCCCCCTTCACATTGTCAGGCTTTCCAAATACTGCAGCTTCTGCGACTTCATGAGAAGCAATCAGGGCGTCCTCGATTTCTATGGTACCGAGCCTGTGGCCGGATATGTTGAGAACTTCATCTGCCCTGCCAAGCAGCCAGTAATATCCGTCCTTGTCCCTGATCGCATAATCTCCGCAGTAATACATTCCCTTGTATTTCGAGAAGTACGTATTCTTGAACCTTTCCGGGTCGTTGTTCAGAGTCATGAACATCCCCGGCCATGGCCTCTTGTAAGCAATGTAACCTTTCTGCTCATTAGGGACTTCCTTTCCCTCTTCATCGAGAATAACGGGCTCGACTCCAGGCATGGGGAATGTCGCCGATCCAGGTTTCAGAGGCGGAAGCCCGAGCGCCAGCGGAGGTGCGATCATGAAGCCACCGGTCTCTGTCTGCCAGTACGTGTCAATTATGGGGCTGTTTGATTTTCCGATGTTGTCATAGTACCATTTCCATGCTGCAGGATTAATGGGCTCTCCTACTGTACCAAGTATCCTGAGGGAACTCAGGTCATGCATATCAGGATATTTCTCGCCATACCTCATCAGGGTCCTTATTGCCGTTGGTGACGTATAAAGAAGATTCACCCTGTACCTTTCTATTATTTCCCAGATTCTGTCAGGAGCAGGGTAAGTAATGGCTCCCTCGTACATGATCGATGTAAGGCCAAGGAAAAGGGGAGCAAAGACGATATAACTGTGGCCGGTGACCCATCCAATATCTGCGGCACACCACCATCTGTCGTCCTCTCCGGGGTTGAAAGCCCATTTCAGGGTGTTCGCAATCCACGTGGCATAACCGCCGTTTCCATGTACGGCGCCCTTTGGCTTTCCAGTTGTTCCCGATGTGTACAGGATATACAGCGGATCGCTGGAATCCATCCATTCCGGCTCCACATATTCCTGTCTCTTTGACATTATATCACTCCACCAGATATCTCTGCCTTCCTGCATCTGGATGTCGTGTCCTGTTCTTTTAACGACAACAACCGACTCAACTGTTGATACCTGTACAAGAGCCTCATCAACAATATCTTTGAGTTTTACAATTTTCCCTCCCCTGAAAGCACCGTCAGCGGTAATCACGAGCTTTGCCTTGGAATCATTAATCCTTTCGGCAAGTGCCCCAGCTCCAAAACCGGCGAATACAAAAGAGAAAACAGCCCCTATCCTTGCGGCTGCAAGCATGGCAACCGTGTCTTCCAGAAGTATTGGCATGTAAATAACAACTCTGTCTCCTTTCTTTATTCCAAGATTCAGTAGCGCCCTGGCAAAATTATTAACTCTGAGGTAAAGCCCGTCATAAGTGACAATCTTTTCCTCATCATTCTCTCCAAGCCATATAAATGCCGCCTTGTTACGCCTGTTCTGGTGAAGGTGCCTGTCCAGTGCGTTATATGAAGCATTCAGTTTACCGTTAACAAACCATTTGTAGAATGGTGCATTGGTGTCGTCCAGGACCTTGTCCCATTTCTGGAACCAGTCAAGAACCTGAGCCTGTTTTTCCCAGAAACCATCCGGATTGTCCAGTGATTCCCGGTATACCTGTCTGTAGGTCTCTATGCCCGGGTGAAAAACCTCTCCCGTGGGTAAGACCTCGCCTTGAGTCTTTGTCTCAGCCATGAATAAATCTAAACATTAATTATATATTAAGATTATGAAAGAATATTTTTTATTATAAAGTATAAAAATTTAAGAGAGTTTTGCTCTTAAATTATTCAGGCTTTTTTCTGCCGAACCGGACGCCAGGACCAGTCGGTAGTGTTCCAGGCCTGACAGAATTTGTTACTATGGCAAAACTCGTATATGCTGCAAAGAAGGCTGTAAGGAATCCAAGATATCCGCCCACATGCGCAAGCGTGACACTGTTCCAGACCGCTCCTGCGCCGAGTACGAAGAAAGCAAGCCACAGGAAGAGGAACGTCAGGTTCAGTGATGTGTTTGCCATCATCGCCGGGACCCACATGTACAAAGTGAAGAATCCCCAGAGAATCAATGCATAACCTATTTCCTTGCCCGTCGGTGCTATTATGCCAAGCTGGCCGAAAATCAGAAGCATAGCATAGAACAGCCAGAATCCG
>OFHI01000167.1_pt1 | contig 12967 bp, 11 predicted proteins | sample 1522021 | NCBI WGS metagenome assembly OFHI01 (sample SAMEA2464839, study PRJEB22497) | soil metagenome | biome: Grassland; feature: Farmland; material: Clay | place: Australia | collected 2013-02-01 | depth 1.4 m | reverse complement strand
GCATGGTATACCTTGATGTCATTCCCGAAGACGAAGCCCATGGGATTTCCTCCATACCTGTCTCCGTATCCGGAGGAATGAGTAGCTGGAACTGCCGTGATTTTTATGCCGTCAACAGTTGTTGTTCCGCTCATGTTCATTCCAATGATCTGCACATCCTTGTCCTCTTCCTGAAGAAGATTTCCAAGTTCAAATATTGCGACTATTGGTGCATTGTTCTTTTTTGCTATATGAACGGCATCCGCAACATGATCGAAGTGCCCGTGGGTAACTGCGACGATATCGGCTTTAAGCTCATCACTCTTGACTTTCGCTGCAGGATTGTCGTTGAGAAAAGGGTCGACAACAATCTTTTTTCCCATGTCTATTGTAAAACACGCATGGCCGTGCCATGTTATAGTAACCTCTTCAGTCATGCTTTAGACATTGTTGATAATATATATTAATTTGTGATCTGAGCAGGATAATCGGGAACCTGTTTTTTGAAACATTTATAAGCAATAGGCAATTTGCGGAGAGATGGAAGAGTTTCTCCTGGCGGCATCAGGAATAATACTGGGCATATCTCTGGCCGCTCCTCCCGGCCCAATTACTGCCATATTGGTGGACAGGGCTGCCAAGTCCATTCCCCGCGGGATTCTTGTGGGCATGGGAGCAATGACAGCAGATTTCCTGTACATGATTCTTACATTCATATTCGGGAACAGCATTGATCTGTCACGATACGATCCAGAAATATTCATGCTTGGAGCACTTTTCTTCATCATACTCGCGGCAATGATCGCAAAAGGCGGGCAGCAGGAACCGCAGTCATCCCAAAAATCGAGCTATATCACGGGCTTCACCATGGGTCTGGTCAATCCCATGGAAATAGGCTGGTGGTTGACAGCAGGCCTTGGATTCTTCCAGAAATTCAGTTATTTCCCGTTTTATTTCATGTTTGCAGGAATAGTGTTGTGGGTATTCTTCCTCGCCATACTGATCAACAAGTCTGTGATAAAATTTGGAAGTGTTGCACAGAAAGCACTAAAAATTTTCAGTTTTGGAAGCCTGATTGCATTTGCAGGAGTTTTTGTGTACCTTGCAATAATTGATATGGGATTTTTATAAAAATAAAAAAAATTATTGGATTAATTTTTCACTGAATGTCTTTACCGGATCCACTATGGTGTACCCTTCCGAACTGGAAACCACCTGTGAAGAGGGCGGGTAATCCAGATAGTCAGGAACAATTTCATTGATCCTCTTCGTGAAGCTGGGTATCGTCCTGTTTTCGTAGAAAATTCCGGTCGGTATCCTGTCTCCCCACTCATTGCCCTTCCTGTATGCTCTCTCGTATTTTTCGTCATTCTTTGGATCATCAGGTGAGGAAATTACAGGGTCCCACTCAGGATCATCCTCAAGCTTGTACACTCTTTCGCTGTACCATTCCTTGGAGTTAATGTTATTGTAGGTCGGGCATGGCTGAAGAACATCAATGACTGCTGATCCCTCATGCATCATCGCCTTCTTTATAAGCTCCTTGAGCTGCTTCATGTCAAAGGAGAATCCTCTGGCAACAAAAGAATAGCCTGAAGTAAGGGCAAGCGTGATCGGGTTTACCTTTCCGAATATGTTTGCCTTTGAAAGGCCCTTTGTTCTCTCTCCAAGAGCCATTGTAGGTGCAGCCTGACCTTTTGTAAGACCATAAACCTCATTGTCGTAGAGGATTAGTGTCAGTCCGCTGTTCCTTCTTCCCTCAGCTACGAAATGTCCTGCCCCTATTCCGAGCATATCACCGTCTCCGCTGGTGACAAGCACGTTCAGGTTGGGATTTGCGAGCTTGACTCCCGTAGCATACGGTATTGACCTTCCGTGGAGTGTGTGGACACCGGCTATGTTAAGGTAATGGGGTGTTTTTCCTGAACATCCTATTCCTGAAACAGCCACCACGCTTCTGGGATCCATCTGCATTTCACCAAGTGCCTGGGTAATTGATGTGAGTATACCGAAGTCACCACATCCCGGGCACCAGTCTACTGTAAGATCAGTTTTAAAGTTATGCGCCATTTTGTAACACCACCTTTGCGGTTTTCTTGGAGATTATCTCCTTTGCAGCATTCAGAATTTCGTCTTCTGTCATGTGCCTTCCATTGTATTTCAATATCTTGTTTTCAATTTCAATTCCGGTATGAAGTTCTATTACTCTTGCTGCCTGGGCAAGCATGTTGCTTTCAACATCTATTGTTACCATTGCAGATTTGAGTATATCCTTGACGAATTTCACCGGGAAAGGCTCAAACATTCTTATGGAGAGCAGGTTGGCCTTTATGCCTTCCTTTTCAAGATCCTCGAGAACGTCCAGCATTGGGCCCTTCTGGCTTCCCCAGGTCACAAAAGTGATATTTGCACTCTTGTCTCCAAGAAGCTCAACCCTGTCATCCATCGGGATTTCAGACTCGGCAGTTTCAAGTTTCTTGAACCTCTTCTCCATCTGCCTGTCCCTCATTTTAGTGTCTTCAGTAACGTGTCCGAGTTCGTCGTGCTCGTCCCCGGTCATCCAGAAGATATCCTTTCCGAAGACTCCCATTTCAGATATTCCGTCCTGGACATCTATATTGTATCTCCTGAAGGCGTCAACTGATTCCTCTGTCTTTACCGTGTGAGGCACCTTTACTTTCTTTATATCGATGGTTGGAATAAGATCGAGTGTGTTTGCAAGGTTCTTGTCTATGAGGTGGATTACCGGCATCTGGTATCTTTCAGCGTAATTCAGGGCCTTCATTGCATCATATATGCATTCTTCCACATCACCCGAAGACAGTACAATCCTCGGAAATTCGCCGTGTCCGGTGTTCAACGCAAAGAGCAGGTCGGACTGACCGTTTCTTGTAGGAAGGCCAGTGCTCGGTCCTCCTCTCTGGTAAAGTGTAACAACAATCGGGATTTCATCCATTCCTGCAAATGATATGGCCTCTGCCATCAGTGAAAATCCGGGCCCACTCGTTGCTGTGGAACTTCTTGCACCAGTCAGGGCTGCTCCGGATGCCATAGTTATGGCACCAAGCTCATCCTCTGTCTGCACGACAACAACTCCACCTTTCCTTAACTTGTCCTTTTCAGACTCAAGAAGGTCATACGTCTCGTGGTTTTCCAGGATTGAGCTTTCATCACTTGCTGGCGTAATTGGATAGTAAGTCTGGAACCTGAGTCCTCCCATCAGCTTTCCGATGGCTGACCCGTCATTTCCGTTAAGCAGGAGTCTCTTCACTGATTCCTTTTTAGGCAGTTTGATGCCATTGAAATGGTTTTCATCAGTGAAAGCGTAAGCGGAATCGACAACTTTCTTGTTCTCGACAATAACCTTGTCTTTTCCGGTGAAAACAGCTTCAATTGCCAGCTTGGTGGAATCAATGTCCACCCCCATTATAGAGAGTGTAATAGCAGCACCAAGCGTATTGAAGTATCTTGCCGGAGTTCCTTCAGAAGTTGCTCTTGTAACAAGATCGCTGAATGAAACACCTATCAGCCTGGCACCCTTGCTCTCCATGTAATCAAGGGCTCCCTTTACATCAAGGCTGAAATTGCCCCCGTCAAGGCGTTCTTTTATGTTGCCCTGTGTAATCTTTGTGATCATTCTTGCCTGAGAGAGTTCAGAAGACTCGAAGCTCTTATCGTAAATCACCTTTGTATCTGCTGCAACGTCTTCAAGATGCTCAAAAACAGTATCTGCGTCGAGTGCAACAAGTACATTTAACGGGTATTTCAGTGATCTGGGCCTCTCCTCCTTAACTCTAAGATGAGTATAACTGTGCCTGCCCTTGATGTTCGAGTGGTATTCTCTAACACCAAAAACATTATATCCTGAAGAAGCAAAGGCTCTGCTGATCATATTGGCGGATGAATCTATTCCGCCTCCCTGAGGCCCTCCAATAGTAAGACTTAAGTCAGTATTTGACATTGAAGGGGTTATTTCTTACTAATTAAAATATTTTTTCAGATCACATCATCATCAAAACGCTTTTGAACATATTTTGACGAAATGAAACAAGAATTGAAGCATCTCGTATATACTACTTAAACATAACTTCAATCTAAGGGAAATTCTGTAATTTCTCTAACGAAATTTGGCAGTACTCAGATGATGCTTTTTATGCCCTTGAGTGTGATAGTCATGGGAAAATCTTAATTAAACTTAACGGTTAGCCCGGTTATGTACAAGGTTTACTCTACCAGCAAGAGTAACAGAAAACTCATTGACAAAATACTCTCTGACGATATTCTCGGAAGACAGACTGTTGTTTACAAGGAAGGCAGCACATTTGGCCTGAAGGATGATGTTCTGGTGGTTCTTATAGAAGGTCCTCAGGAGATTTTTGAAAGAGTTTCAGGAATAACGGAAGATGCATTTAGTGAGATTGAGAAGGCCAAATCCGAGGAAATCTACAGGAAGATAAAAGACGAGGAAAGTGAAGCAGAAAGCGGGATGGGTTTTATCTTCGACTGAACGCAGAATACAACAATGCGACGACTGCCCTGTGTAAGTAAAGAGAATACAATGTATTTTAAGCTGAAACGCATTTTGCATAAAGTATGGCAAACACCCCCAGAAAATCAGTAAAATATGGTGTTTGAGGCGGCAAGCTCACAGAAACATGTGATGATATATGATAATAGTAACAGGTATGCCTGGCTCAGGCAAGGATGAATTCATAAACGTAGCCAAGTTGAGAGGGCTTAAGGATTACCATATGGGTAACGTGGTAAGAAAATTCGCAAAAGAGTCAAACGTAGGAATCAGTGACAGCGAAATAGGATCTTTCGCTACTGGTGAGCGTAAAAAGCATGGGATGGATATCTGGGCCGAGAGGACAAGCGAATGCGTCGAGGATCCTTCTGGTGCGATAATAGACGGATTAAGGAATAATGAAGAGCTTGAATACTTCAGGAAGAACTTTCCGGACGTCATGGTAGTGGCTATATTTGCAAACAGGAAAGACCGTCTGGAAAGGATAATAAAACGGGACAGAGATGATGACGTCAGATCTCTGGAAGAACTTGTATCAAGGGACAACAGGGAACTTTCATGGGGCCTTGGAAATGTAATTTCACTCGCAGATTACATGATAGTGAACGACAAATCACTTGAAAAATTCAAGAAAGACGTCAACGATTTCATCAGTGATAATATAGTAAAAAGCTGATGAAAATTATTCTGGCATATTAATTATTTTTAATATAATTCACAAGTGAATCATAGAACAGTTCACCTGTGCCTGCCTTCTTTTCCCGGTCTTTTCCAACCATCTGGTATGGGTAATATACACGCTCAGGGTGAGGCATGAGTCCGATCACATTTCCTGCTTCATTGGTCAGGGATGCTATATTGTAAGGGGATCCGTTCGGGTTCCATGGATAACCGGCATCATTTCCTTCACTGTCAGAATATCTGAACAGCACCTGATCGTTATCAATCAGCTTTTGAAGGGTTTTTTCTCCCCCACTCATCACTATTCTCCCTTCATAATGGGCAACTGGAACCTGATGTGGAAGGCCGTTCCCGAAAGATTTATTGAAAATCCTGCTGGAGGATGACAGCTTCATGTATGTGGTTCTGCATTCAAACCTGTTCGACAGGTTCGAGGTAAGAGTGATAACCCTCTTTTCCTCGCCTCCGAAACCGGGGAGCATTCCAAGCTCCGCAAGTATCTGGAAACCGTTGCATACACCTATAACAGGTTTTTCCTCATTGACAAATTTCTTCAACTCTGCTGACGAGGTTTCCCTTAGGCGTGCCGCAAACAGAGCTCCACCTCTTATGTAATCTCCCGCGGAAAATCCTCCCGGGATAAAAATCATGCTGAAATTCTCAAGGCTTTTCTTATTGCGCTGAAGATCATTTATGTGAACATATTCAGGATCAGCACCACTTCTTGAAAAAGAATAGAACGCCTCCTGTTCATTGTTCGTGCCTTCCATTCTCAGGATGGCTACTCTTGGCAGGTCTTCAGCAGGGGAAGTCGTTTACTGACCTCCTCTTCTCTCCTTTGCCTTCATTCTGAGACCAGTATACCCGCATTTTCTGCACTTTACTGCGTGCGGGGAATTTCTGGCGTCGCATCTCATGCATATCTTTTTGTTCAGTCTTCTTTCTATTGCTTCTGGAAATGCCATATCAATCTTTCCTGTTTTTGATTTTAAGACAGTCAACTACCTGTTTCAGGGTGTTGATCCGATTATGGGTTAATCTGTGACAATATATGAATTTATACCTGTGATATAACACATATGGTTCCTTCTGGGTTATTGACGCGTCAAATGATCATCGGGACCACGATCTGCCACAATATAAGAACGAACACAAGGACATTGAAAATCGCTGACAGGTTCCTGATCACGTTTTCCTTCTGCAGAAAACTGAGGCGCTTCCTTCTGCCCAGTATGAAAACCGAGTCCCTGAAGAACTGACCTCCGTCAAGTATGAAGAAAGGAAGCGCATTTGTCACTCCAAGGAGGAAATTCAACCAGAACAGCCAGTAAATCATGTTAACCATGCCCCAGTATATTGTCGGGGTAAATGGAGCAGCGAACAGGGAAGCCATGGCAGGCGATATGGGAGACAATCCAATGAATGGCAGAGCTATGGCCTGTAACATTCCATACCACGGATTCGTGAACATATTCTTCAGGAATATCTCATTATACAGATCATTAATTGGAATCCATCCTGTTCCGATGTAACTGCTTGTTATTCCTATGAAGCTCTGGTTCTTGTATGCTTCATTATTCGAGGTTGGTGCATACTGCTGGTAGAAACTGTATTTTGATGCAGTTGTGACATTATAGGTATTTTGAATGGGAGTGTAACTGTTATTGTAACTCAACATCGTGATCGACACTGTACTGCCGGGGGTAATGTTGTCCAGAATGCTGTTGATGTCTGCGCCATTATACACGATTTGATTGTCGATCGAATAAAAAATCGAACCCACTGTTGCATTGGTCCCGGACATAGGAAAGCCCGGATACACAGAATCCATAGTGGCCCCTGCCGGGATTTGTTCTGTATAAGTAGTCTTGCCATTGAAGAACGTTGCATTTGTCAGCTTTCCGGGAGTTATTGCGGAAGTGAGGAACAGGTTGTTCAGTTGACTGCCGGAATAATTTCCAAAAGAGATCATTTCCGTGCCCGGGGTTATTTTCTGGGCGAATATGCTGTTCGCATCCACTGACTGTGCGTAAACACCATCATGTATGGGGTGGGAAACGGGCATCAGCACGAACGTGAGAAGAAGAACCATGACTATTCCCAGAATTATGTTTATGCTCGGCCCTCCTGCAAAAATTCTTCTTCTTATGACAGGATCTGTATTTGTTACCTCCTCCTCATCAGGCTCAACAAAGGCCCCGATTGGAATTATGAAAAACAGAACTCCAACAGACTTGACCTTGATATCGTGTTTTCTGGCAATGACTCCATGCATGAATTCGTGAATGACCACAGAAATGATCATGGCGGCCGTTCCGTAAGTAATCGGTATGGCCGGGTTAATGCCGGGCAGCCCGATCAGCAGCCGGAGGTTTGGAGCACTTGTAAGGTGTACTGTCGTTGACAGGTAAGCTCCGTAACCAAGGAATATCAAGGCGAATGCAGACGTGAGGAGCACAAGTGCTACAGAGAATCTTGAAAACGAAATTCCCGGGAACTTCTTCGAAAATTTGTCCAGTATGCCTCTGTTCTTGGTGGCTTTGAACATCAGCGCAGGCCCTAGCAGATCGAAATGTTTGGATTTCCTGATTTGCGGTGACAGGTAAATGATAAGCAGAATCCATGAAAACAGAACAAGAAGGAAAATTGTTATTCCACTTAGGGCCATTTATGAGCTAATAAGGATCAATATTATAACATTTTTCACGTAATGACTCGGCACACATCACAAAATGGAGTTTGTGGAGGGCGCGATATTCAGGTTTTGAAAAGTACAATTCGGCAAAATGTGAAAAGTTATTCAAAAATTTTCGACTTTTGCCTTATTACTCTCTGAAGTGTCAAAAAACTTTAATATTCACCGGGATAATTAATGTGATAATATGAAAACCACAATCAGTCATATAAAGGCGGATATTGGAAGTCTGCCCGGTCACACGACGGTATATGGGCCAGTAGTGGACGAAGTAAGGAATTATGTAAAGAATCACAGTGATGGTCTGCTTTCTGACTATCACATATCATTCATCGGTGATGACATACAGATAACAATGATTCACGACAGGGGAATCGATAATGAGGAGATACATGGTCTTGCATGGGGTGCATTCAAGGCAGGCACAGCATTAGCCAAAGAAGTAGGACTCTACGGAGCCGGCCAGGATCTTCTCAAGGACTCGTTCTCGGGCAACATAAAGGGGATGGGACCCGGAATAGCAGAAATGGAGATCACGCCGAGAAAGGCTGAACCATTCATAGTGTACATGATGGACAAGACAGAACCAGGTGCATTCAATTACCCGATTTTCAAGATGTTTGCAGATCCATTCAACACACCCGGACTTGTTATTGACCAGAACATGAACCAGGGATTCATCTTTGAGATATGGGATATTATCGAAGCCAAGAAGATATTCCTTCCTGCACCGGAAAAGATGTATGACATACTGGCCATGATTGGGTCAAAGAGCAGGTATGTAATCAAGAGAGTACTTACAAGAGAATCTCACGAGAAGCTCCCCGACGAAAACGTGGCAGTCATTTCTACAGACAAGCTTTCATTCATTGCCGGGGAATATGTAGGCAAAGACGATCCCGCAGGAATAGTAAGGCTTCAGTCCGGACTTCCGGCAGCTGGTGAAGCTGTTGAAGCATTCTCGCACCCGTTCCTCGTATCAGGATGGATGAGGGGATCACACAACGGGCCGCTTATGCCAGTGGGCATGAACCAGGCAAAAATGACCAGATTCGACGGACCGCCAAGAGTAGTGGCTCTTGGATTTGTCCTCAAGAATGGAAAACTTTCAGGGCCTGTCGACATGTTTGACGATCCTGCTTTCGACGGAGCAAGAAAGACTGCAGTCGAGGTCGTGGATTATCTCAGAAGAATGGGTCCATTTGAGCCACACAGGCTTCCGGAAGAGGACATGGAATACACCTCGCTTCCCAAGGTCCTTGAAAAACACAAGGCAGCATTCGAACCTGTTGACGTAATCAGAAAGAAGGAACCCAAGAGTACTTCAGGCGACAGCGACTAAACCTGTGCTTTTTTCTTTAATTTTTTATTTTTCTCTTTTCTTTTATAAAGTTCCTTATGTCATAGAAGTAAATGTTATCATATGGGCATGCAGCTACACAGGAACCTGATCCAACACACTTTGAACTCTTGAAATAACCCTGTTTTATGAATTGCGATGGCAAATCTCCAAGCCCGACCTCGCACGCCTGGACACAGTCTTTGGTAGGGCAGGTAACACAGGTCTGCGGGTCATGAACCTTAAGTCTGAAAAGGCCCAGCCTGCTGAAGAAGCCAACAAAAGTTCCGGTCGTGCACCAGCCATACCGCCTGCAAGGGCTCATCCCGACAAATGGAATCATTATGAAGAAGATATACCACAGGAAATTCCAGATGAAGAAAGAATAGAAAACGGAAGTATCAATTCCGAAAATAGTAAATCCATGAGTTTTTCCAGCGGAATAGAATGAGATGGCAGAAACTATCGCCATTATGATCCAGAGGTTATACCCTACCGTGAGCACTGAGGCCTTGTACCTGCTTCCAATATGCCTGCGGCTGAGGGGAGCCTCATAATTGTAGCTTATCATGCTCTGTCCCAGCGTGCCGCCGTACATGACTGCTGAAGGGCAGAGGGTTCCACAGTAGCTTCTTCTGCCGAACAGAACAGCAAGGATCGCATAAACCGTATAACTCAAAACAACAGGCAGAAGCAGGAACGGGTACAGAGGATCAAAGGCACCTACATTGGGCCAGAGGGGCAACTGATTGTATACTGCCGGGTTAAGGAAGTTGGGGCCGAATACCGTATAAAGGGCATAGGCAGCAAGTGCAAGAGAAAGGTTGACCCTCTTTTCCCTCCACTGTACCTTCCGCATCTGGAAAATGACGAGAGCCCCCATTTCCACGCCCATGATAATGAGAAACCAGTAAGAATTGCCAATCGCTCCAAGAATGTAGAATACATCAACAAATACGGCAGGAGCAGAAAATGTTGTTGTTCCTCCCAGCAGGTTGGAAAACAGTGTGAAGTTTCCGAATCCTCCGGCTGCGGGAGTCGCTGAAAATTCAAATACAAGGGACGCAGCAGCAAACCATTCTGAAATAAATGAAGCAGCAAGGACGACAAACAAGAACTTGTGTGACCTGGCCCATCCTGTCCTTCTTTCTATGCCCTCAGGAAGCGGGCTAATTGAATTTTTGAAATAGAATGCCATTCCTGCGATCATTGCAACAGCATAAGGGGCCCATGCAATACCGAAAGGCCTTGAATAGACTGCTCCGAAGAAGATTCCGAACATCATTATGGCAAAAATAATGAAAAGATAATCCAGATCTCTCATTTCTCTGGCAGTGGCTGATCTCTTGCTTCTGGCAACATACTCGAACAGGATGATCATGAATCCGACCATTGCGGCTGTGGTCAGGAGGGTGCCCGGAAGAACAAACTGCAGGTTCCCGGAAAGTGTCGGAGCAAAGACTGCCATGAAAAGTATAGAAAGCAGTATATTCCTGTGAACCGGCTTAGGCCTGGTGAGGAAGAGGAGAACCGCCATTTCCACAGCCATGGGAGCTATGAACAGGTAACCGTTAATGCCATAGCTGAACCCGTACACCATCACGTAAAATATACTGGGAAGCCCAGTGAATGCTGAATTGCCGTAAGCAAGGGCATACAGGAATATGCCCATGGAAATTTCATTCCAGATGAAGAGCAGGACAAATGTGTTCACCAGTCTGCCGGAAAGGCCCGAAAACTGCTTGCTGATAGCAACCCACAGTATCAGTACGATCGCAACTGTCATTGCGATCATAGAAAAGTTAACGGAAATTATTGTGTTGAGAAAATTATGCGGAGAATCAATGTAATAAGTCAGGGAGTTAAGCATGCTGGCCATCATCACGAGAAGCAGCACCGAAAGTGTCGTGTCCCTGAATGAAAAACCGTCACGATGTTTAATTATGTAAGAAAGTAGCCATGCGATGAAGGTCGTCATAATAATTTCTGTTAAAATGACAAAAACAACGGCCTCCATTTCAGTGGTGAAATCAGGAATCATTAATAAGCATTATGAACACCGGTTCTGCTACATTCCCACTGGAAACAAGCCGGCAGGAGCCCCGTTCGCAATTTTCACATTTTAATACAAATCCCTCATCACTTTACCCATTCTATGAGATAAGACGATAAACGGGTTATTTTGATAACTCTCATTAACCTACTATTCCTTCAAATTAGTATTGATTAAAAAAATTTTAAATAACTTCTACCTATCCTATCTTATGGAAGGAAAAGTGAAGATGATTTTGATATTCTTCACTGTTTCAGTGATCATTGGCATAATAGCCGACTTTTCCATGGCAGCAATATTCTCGACTTACTTTGCCGGTGATCCTGGACAGCAAACCGCGGCTGTTTTGCCGCCTTATCTCGCCATGGGATTCGGGGCTGGAGCGTTTTCCATATTGTTACTGCTCTATCCTATTCACAAATTAAGGGACCGTACAAACACCTGGGAGGATTTCAGATGAACAAGAAAACAAAGGTAGAATTGTACTGGATTATTGGAGTGCTGGCAATTCTTGTGGTCTCTGCTGTAATCAATTACGGCCTGGTTGGAAACATATCTCAGGAAATAGCCCAACCTGCAAACCCCACAGATCTTTCCCATATGCCCGCAAACTCTACACAGATCCAGGTAATCGGAGCTCAATGGAGCTGGACTTTCGTCTATCCAAACGGAACAAAATCTGTTGACAACCTCACACTGAAGGCAAATCACACTTACACCCTGGTTGTCAGCTCAATAGACGTAATACATGACTTGTACATAGATCAGATGGGCGTGCAGGTTTACGCAGTGCCGGGACATAATAATACCGTATCGTTTACGCCCACACACGTAGGCCACTATAAATTTGAATGTGTGGAGTACTGTGGAGAACTGCACTACCTCATGAGGGGAATACTTACGGTGGTTCAGTAATGTCTGCGTTAAGTGATTTGATAATTTTTTCAGTAGTTGTATCAGTTGTGGGCATAGCACTCTTCTACGTGTACTACAAAATCAGCTCGAATAAGGAATTAATGGATGACATGGCTAAGGCCGGAGGTTATGAAGACACCGGTTCTTACTTCCGTGACAAGCTGGCAGGAATAAGCAGGCCTGCATCCTGGTCGGCATGGCTCCTTGATGATGCAAAGAGCATTGGGTTGAGGTATATATTCACCAGTCTGCTGTTCTTTTTCGTAGCCGGAGCTTTCGGCGTTCTCATGAGGGTAAGTCTTACAGATCCAAATCCCACCATCATAACGCCAATTCAATACAACATACTGTTCACACAGCACGGAACACTCATGATATACATGTGGGCAGTTGGCATATCAATGGGTCTCGGTTACTATCTGCTTCCGTCACTCATAAAGGTCGAAAGGGATACCAGCGGGACATGGTCTTCCATTGCCTACTGGATCTACTCAGTCGGAGGCCTTCTGTTCCTTGTTTCAAGATCATCATTCAGGTGGTATGCCTATCCGCCACTGACTTACCAGCTTCAGCCCTTCGGTGCAGGTGCCGATGCATGGCTCGGAGTAATGGCACTTGAGTTTATATTCATAGGAATGACCATTGCGAGCATAGTTATACTGAAAATAATCTTCCTGGACAGATCGAAGGATATACCTCTAAGCAGGATGTCCATCTTTGCCTGGTCAATCGTTTTTACCCTTGTGATGCTTGTTTCTTCCGCTCCACCACTTATGG
>OFHI01000165.1_pt1 | contig 13069 bp, 12 predicted proteins | sample 1522021 | NCBI WGS metagenome assembly OFHI01 (sample SAMEA2464839, study PRJEB22497) | soil metagenome | biome: Grassland; feature: Farmland; material: Clay | place: Australia | collected 2013-02-01 | depth 1.4 m | reverse complement strand
AGCTGGGGTTGACGGCGCAGCCGGTGCTGACGCTGGTGCGGAAGAACCGGAAGCAGGATATGAAGTCGCTGGGGCGGCTGCTGCGGAAGTATGGCTGCGGGGAGATTGTGGTGGGGAATCCGCTGTATATGTCCGGCGATGTGAGCCCGCAGGCGTTGAAAGCGCAGGCCTTTGCGGGGTGGCTGCGGGAGGAGTTCGGGCTGCCGGTGCACCTGTGGGACGAGCGGCTGACGACGACCGAGGCGCATAGGCACCTGCATGCGGCGGGCAGAGCGGGTGCGGAGCATAAGCAGGTGGTGGACCAGGTGGCCGCGGTGCTGGCCGTGTGCGCTGACGCCCGGGTGCCCGTGACCCCCGCCGCGGGCCGCAGCGGCGTGTGCGGCGCCTCGGTGCCGCTGCACGCCGGGGTCGTCCGCCACCTCACCGGCCGCGCCGGCATCGTCGACCTCCAGGCCCCCGCCCTGATCCTCCACCTCCTCGCCGGCCACCGCCTGCACCTCCGCCGCCCGCCACCACGCCGGCACCCGTGACGGCGCCTGCCCCGGCACCCAAGACCGCCCCCCTGCCGGTCAAGAAGACCGCACCGGTGCGTTACGTGGTCAAGAAAGGCGATACGCTCTGGAGCATTTCCGCCCATTTCTTCTCCAGCCCCTGGCTGTGGCCGGAAGTCTGGTATGAAAACCACTACATCTCCGACCCCCACCTGATATACCCCGGCGACGTCATCACGCTGAAGGGTGGCGCCCTGACCGTTTCGCGCAATGGCACCGTAGTGAAAAGCACCTTGCCATTCCGCCAACTCAAGCCGCGGATCACACGAACCCCGCTGAGCAAAGCCATCCCGACCATTCCCTACGATGAAATTTCCGACTTGCTGTCCAAGCCGCGGGTCATGACGGCCAAGGAATATGACAAGGCTCCCTACGTCCTGCGCAGCGTCAACGGACAGATGCTTGCCGCAGCTCCTGATTCCGTCTACGTGCGCGGCACGGAACTCAAGGGCGTGGACATAGGTGCCAGTTATGCCGTGGTACGCAAGGAAAAGCCGCTCCATGATCCGAATGACGGCGCCTTGCTCGGCTATGAAGTGCTCTCTATGGGCCGCGGCGCAGTGGCCGCCCTGGGCGACCCGGCCACCCTGATACTGACAGAAAGCACGCAGGAAATCACCCCAGGCAACCGCTTGGTCGAAGCCGGCAGCGGCACCGTACCGGCACAGTTCCCGCTGCTGACGCCGGAATCCAGGATCAAAGGCCAGATCATCGATGTGATCGGCGGCCTGGGAGAGGTCGGCCAATACCAGGTGGTGGTGCTGGATCGGGGCAGCAGGGACAAGCTCGAAATGGGAGACGTACTGGGCATCGAACGTACCGGCAAGCAGATCAAAGACCCTTACGCCCAGGCCAACATGAGCCATCAGGTAATGCTGCCCGACCAGCACATCGGTGAACTCGTGGTTTTCCGGGTCTTCGACCGGGTCTCATTCGCGCTGGTCATGCATGCCACTCAACCGGTGAGCATCGGCAACACAGTCACCAATCCCTGACCTTGACTGAGACGGTACGGCGCGCGCCCGATAAGGCGCGCGCACTTTCCATTCTGGCGCGGACCCCGGGACTCAAACCCTCTGTTACGCGCAAGCTGATCGATCATTTCGGCAGTGCCGAGAGCGTCCTGAGTGCCGGCCGTAAGCGCTGGGCAGCGCTGGGCTTGTCCAGCCCCCTGATGCGTGCACTCGAAAAGCCCGACAAGTCTCTGCTTGAAAGCGACATGGCATGGGCCACAGCCCCGGGCCATCACCTGATCGGATGGGGATCCCCTGATTACCCGCCGCAATTGGCCGCTATTTCCGCACCACCGCCGATTCTCTATGTCACCGGCAATCCCGATCTCCTGCTGAAACCGCAATTGGCCATCGTCGGCTCCAGAAACCCCACGCCCGGCGGGCGCGAATTGGCCGGGGAATTCGCCGCCTTCGCCGCAGGAGCCGGCTTGGGGGTGACCAGCGGACTGGCCCTGGGAATCGACGCGGCGGCCCATTCCGGCGCGCTTGACGCGGGTGGTCCCACCGTCGCCGTGATGGCCACGGGCCCCGACCGAATTTATCCCAAGCGCCACCGTGATCTGGCCAAGCGCATTGCGGAACAGGGGGCACTGGTGACCGAATTCGCACCCGGCACACCGCCCTTGCCTGAACATTTCCCGCGCCGCAACCGCATTATCAGCGGTCTCAGCCACGGCACGCTGGTGGTGGAAGCCACACCGAAGTCGGGCTCGCTCATTACCGCGGGTTACGCCGCCGACCAGGGCCGCGAGGTCATGGCCGTCCCGGGCTCGGTGCGCTCGCCGCTCTCGCGCGGCTGCCATGCCCTTATCCGTGACGGAGCGAGCCTGATCGAACAGCCCTCTGATATCCTTGCCACACTCGATGCGCCTCTGGCGCTCGAATTCGAACCCGGGGGTGCCCGGACGGCAGAACGGGCTGCGGAACCCGATGGGGAGTACGATCTGCTGCTGGAAGCGCTGGGATTCAACCCGGTTACGGCGGATACGATCGCTGCGCGCACCGGTTTGACGTCGCAGGCGGTATCCTCCATGCTCTTGATGCTGGAACTCAAGGGCGAAATCGAAGCCCTGCCCGGTGGACGTTATGCCCGCCGGCGGAATGGATAGAAACGGTTTGCACTGAGGATTTGATTCATTGATAAACCCGAGCGTGCTGGATACGGTGCTGTACTTGTTCGAAAACTACCTCGAAGACTGCGAGGAGCCGCCCCAGAGGGCCACCCTGGAGGATATGCTGCACTCCAGCGGATTCCCGGAGCCCACTGTGCGGCGCGCACTCGACTGGCTCGAAGTGCTTGATGCCCCGGTCAACGAGCTTGCCGCCGGGGACTTCTCCACCGGCGCGAGGCGCGTATTCAGCCCCCAGGAATGCATGCAGCTGACTCCGGACGCACGCGGCTTCCTGCTTTACCTGGAGCAGGTCGGAGTCCTGGACCCGGTGCAGCGCGAACTGGTTATCGAGCGCCTGCTCGCACTCGATAACGACGAAGTGGACACCGAGGAGGTGCAGTGGGTGGTGCTGCTGAGCCTGTTCCGGCGTCCCGGCCAGGAAGCCGCTTTCGCGCAGATGGAGGATCTGCTCTACGCCGAAATGGCCGAATTCGCACACTGACAGAATCGCTGCCAAGGATTGTTCCTCATGGAAAACACCGTTGTCGTCGTCGAGTCCCCCGCCAAGGCCCGTACGCTGAAAAAATACCTGGGCAAGGGCGCGGAAGTATTGGCCTCCTACGGGCATGTGCGTGACCTGGTGCCCAAGGGCGGCGCCGTCGCGCCCGACGAAGACTTCGCGATGCGTTACGAGCCGATCGCGCGCAACGAAAAACACGTGACTGACATCGCCAAGGCCCTCAAACAGGCCGAAAGGCTCATCCTGGCCACCGACCCCGACCGCGAGGGCGAAGCCATTTCCTGGCACCTGTACCAGTTACTCCAGGACCGCGGCCTGCTCAAGGACAAGACGGTCCAGCGCGTGGTTTTCCACGAAATTACTGAACGCGCCATCCGCGAGGCCATGGAGCATCCGCGCGAGCTGGCCGACGACCTGATCAATGCACAGCAAGCCCGCCGCGCACTCGACTACCTGGTCGGCTTCAACCTGTCGCCCCTGCTGTGGAAGAAAATCCGGCGCGGCCTGTCCGCCGGGCGGGTCCAGAGCCCAGCGCTGCGCCTGATCGTCGAACGCGAGGAAGAGATCGAAGCCTTCAAGGCGCGCGAATTCTGGCGTATCGAGGCCGCGCTCAAGAGCGGCGAACACGAATTCAGCGCCCGTCTGTACCAGTACGACGGGCGCAAGAGCGAACAATTCGACTTCACTGACGAGCAAGGCGCACAGGCCGCGCGCGCGGCGATCGAGCAAGCCGCCGCGGGCAACCTGCTCGTCACGCAAATCGAGCGCAAGGCCCGCAAGCGCAATCCCGCGCCGCCTTTCATTACGTCGACGCTGCAGCAGGAAGCCTCGCGCAAGCTCGGATTCAGCACGCGGCGCACCATGCAGATCGCCCAGGCCCTCTACGAGGGCATCGATCTGGGCGACGGCCCGGTCGGCCTGATCACTTACATGCGTACCGACTCCACCCACTTGGCGCCCGAGGCCCTGGACGAGATGCGCAGCTATATCGGCGAGCGCTTCGGCGAGGACAATCTGCCGCCCAAGGCGCGCATGTACCGGACCAAGAGCAAGAACGCCCAGGAGGCGCACGAGGCAATCCGGCCCACCTCGGTGCGCCGCGAGCCCAGGGATGTCGCCAAGTACCTCTCCTCCGAACAGGCGCGGCTCTATGAGCTGATCTGGAACCGCGCGGTCGCCTGCCAGATGATCCATGCCACCCTGGACCAGGTGGCGGTGGACCTCGCCGCCGGGGAAAAGGCCGTGTTCCGGGCCACCGGGTCCACCATCCGCCACGCGGGCTTCATGCAGCTATACATGGAGGACCGTGACGAAGGCGGGGAAGAGGACGACCGCAAGGAAAACAAACTGCCGGCGCTGAAGGAAAAGGAAATGGTGCCGCTTACCGCCGTCAACGCATCGCAGCATTTCACGGAACCGCCGCCCCGCTACACCGAAGCCAGCCTGGTCAAGACACTCGAGGCCCACGGTATCGGCCGTCCCTCGACCTATGCCTCGATCATCCAGACGCTGCTCGCGCGCGAATACGCGGAACTGGAAAACCGGCACTTCGTGCCGAGCGACGTCGGACGCATCGTCAACCGTTTCCTGACCCAGTACTTCGAGCGCTATGTCGATTACGACTTCACCGCCAAACTGGAAGACAAGCTGGATGCCGTGTCGCGCGGCGAAAGCGACTGGAAGCGCGTACTCAAGGAATTCTGGTCGCCGTTCGAACGCGAGGTTGAAAACGTCGATGGCAACGTCACCCGCCGCGATGTCATGCAGGCTCGCGTGCTCGGCACTGACCCCAAGACGGGACGCGAGATATCCGCGCGCATGGGCCGCTATGGGCCGTTCGTGCAGCTGGGCACCGCCGAAGAAGAGGAAAAACCCCGTTTTGCCAGCCTCCAGCCCGGGCAGAAGCTCGAAACCATCGAACTGGACGACGCGCTCAAGCTGTTCCGGTTGCCGCGCGAACTGGGCGAAACCCCCGAAGGCGAGAAAGTCTCGGTGAACATCGGCCGCTTCGGCCCCTACGTACGCTACGGCAGCAAATACGCTTCGATCAAGGAAGACGACCCGTACACCATCGCACTGCCGCGTGCGCTCGAAATCGTGCGCGAAAAGAAAGAGGCCGACGCCAAGCGGCTTATCCGGGATTTCGACGGCGTACGCATACTCAATGGGCGCTATGGCCCCTTCATCACCGATGGCACCAAGAACGCCCGCGTACCCAAGGATCGCGAGCCCGAATCCCTGACGCTCGACGAATGCACGGAACTCCTTGCCAAGGCGCCTGCACGCAAAAAACGCACGACCCGGCGCCGCAAGAAAAGCTGATGGGCAACACACTCGCCGATGCCGCCGCGGCGATCCGCGCAGGCGGTATCGTGGCGTATCCTACCGAAGGCGTATGGGGCCTGGGCTGCGATCCCGCCAACCAGGAGGCTGTCGAACGCCTGCTCGCACTCAAGGGCCGCGACGTCGCCAAGGGCCTGATCCTGCTTGCCGCGGAAGAAGACCAACTAGCCCCGTGGATCGAACCTTTCAACACCGCAATGGCGAACCACGTACGCGGCACCTGGCCAGGCCCGATTACCTGGATCGTCCCGGCGCGTAGCGATTGCCCTCGCTGGCTCACTGGCGGGCGGCCAACCATCGCGGTGCGCATTACCGCCCACCCTCCTGCGCGCGCCTTGTGCGTCGCGGCGGGAACAGCACTGGTGTCGACCAGCGCCAATCCCAGCGGGCAAGCGCCACTGGCGGGACCCGCGGATCTGCGCAAGACCTTTGGACCCGGGCTGAACGCGATATTCGAAGGACCTCTGGGCAGACTCCAGGGTCCCACTGAAATACGGGATCTGCAATCAGGGCGTATCTTGCGCCCGGGACCGGCACAAACCACTTTGGGATAGGCCATGGACTACCGCCAAGTCGAAACCTGGATGCGCGAACTGCAGACGCACATATCCGACGGACTGAGCGAAACTTCCGGTGACGGACAGTGGCGTAATGATGAATGGAAACGCCCGGAGGGCGGCGGCGGCCTCACACTCGTGATGGAAAATAGGCTGGTGATCGAAAAGGCCGCGGTCAACTTCTCTGCAGTCAGTGGCGAGAGCCTGCCCGCGGCCGCCAGCGCAGCCCGGCCGGCTCTCGGCGGACGCAGCTTCCGTGCCACCGGCGTGTCGGTCATCGTGCATCCACGCAATCCCTACGCCCCTACTTCCCACTTCAACGTGCGCTTCTTCTGCGCGGAAAAGCCCGGTGCGGCACCCGTATGGTGGTTCGGTGGAGGATTCGACCTCACGCCTTACTATGGCTTCGACGAAGACTGTGTGTACTGGCACCAGACTGCCCGCGATGCCTGCAAACGTTTTGGCGATGATGTGTATCCGCGCTTCAAACGGTGGTGCGATGAATACTTTTTCATCAAACACCGCAACGAGGCACGCGGCATCGGCGGCCTGTTTTTCGACGACTACGACGCCGGCGGAAATTTCGCCCGCGCCTTCGCTTTCGCAAAGAGTATCGGGGAGCACTATCCCAAGGCTTATCTGCCCATCGTCGAAAAACGCATGCATACGCCGTGGGGACAACGCGAACGGAACTTCCAGCTATACCGGCGCGGCCGCTACGTGGAATTCAACCTCGTCTATGACCGCGGAACGCTGTTCGGCCTCCAGTCACGCGGACGCACGGAGTCCATCCTCGCTTCCATGCCGCCCTGTGCGCAGTGGCGATATGACTACCAAGCCGAACCCGGCACCCCCGAAGCACGACTCGCCGAATACTTCCTCAAGCCTCGTAATTGGACCGGCGGTTAGCGGAAACAGCCCGATGAAGCTGATTGCCGTTTATACAGCATGCTGGCCCGGAATGGTTCTGCTGGCAATACTGAACGGCACGCTGAGGGAAAAGCTTTACGGGCCCCATGTGCCCGAGCTGCTGGCCCACCAGATCTCCACCGTCGCGCTGATGGCGCTACTGGCCGTATACCTATGGCTACTCACCGGTTTCTTTCGCATCGAATCAGTCAGTCAAGGACTGATCATCGGAATACTGTGGCTGGCCCTGACGGTTGCCTTTGAATTCCTTTTCGGCCATCTGGTCATGGGGCATTCATGGGAAGCCCTGTTCCGCGACTACAACCTTGCCAAGGGACGCATCTGGCCATTGGTTTTGATCTGGACGGCTGCCGCTCCCTATTGGTTCTACCGGATTCGATCCTGATCCCGCACATTCACCCGGTCTGACTTTCGCCAACCCAGGCGCGGGCTTCTTCCGCCTCGGCAGTGGAGAAAATCCTGAGCTTGCCGGGCATCAGGAAACGAAAGGCATTGACCGCCAAGCGGATCCATTCGACATTGGTCACCAGTGCCATCCGCTCCCAGTTCGACAGGTGCTTGACCCCGATTTCGAGATCCTTCCACGCGGCACCCGCATCGATACCCGAGAATTGTTCGCCCAACTCGTAATACAGGCGGATCTTCTGGTGCTTGCCGAGCGCTTTCCCCACTTCGGGTATCAGCACCTTGTCGTAGTCCTCCACGGTCACGCGTCCTTTCGCTGCTACTGCAACCACCCCCTCCGGAAATCCTTGCAAAAACTCGATCATCAGAACTCCCCCGTTCCATTTATTGCGTATACACAAGTTAAGCTCATGGCAAAAACCCGGCACTGACCTGGATCAACGCCGTAGGCGGCAATCAGCACGCCGAGGGTAGACGGTCCGCCATACGAAGCGTGTCCTCGAAAAACGTGATTTCACTCATGCATCTTCCGGCCGAAGGCACGGCCTTCATCTCGGGCAACATGGCATGTCTATCCATTTCGGCAAACCCGAAACCTTCCTGGATTTTTCGATCGCCCTGACAATCATCGGATTATCCGTCGCCTTTGATACAGCAGCTTGGAGCGACCGACTCGCGATCGGCACCATAGCCGTGCTGGCTATTGCAATGCCGTTGGCCCTGCACAAGGCCTGGAAAAATCCGGGCAGGCCAATCTGCCTCGTATTGCTCCTGCCCGCGAAGTGCAGGAGATGGATGACCGGGGGATGCGATCTGAGAAGCAAGGATGCGCTAATGCGCTATTCCATGACATCAATCGCCACCAAACCGGGATGACGGCCGACAAAAGACTGAAGAAATTACATACCAGCCGCAGGCGGCTGCTTTTTAGCTATCTTGCTTTTCTCGCTTTGTTTTCGGCTTCGATTGCCATGGCGGCTCCGCATGTTTCCCATACATCCGTACTCGTCGGCTTCGGAGTCAGTGCACTGTTTGCCCTGCCGCTATTCGTATTCGATGTGCTTGTCCACCGGATCATTCAATCAATACGGCCTGGATCGAGTTCGGTCGGCGTCAAACAAATCGTTTTCTCTATCCTGGTGTTCACTGCAGTCGAAGCCGCCCTGATATTACACGCCATCAACCTGATCGTTTCCACGCATATCCTGAGGGCTCATTACGGCCGAGGTCAACGGCATTCATCGCGCTGAATCCGTCGCCGGCAAGTTCTTGAAGACCATCCCGGTGGCCGCCAACGTATATCATTGACGCTTCGTGTCCACTTTCGGAACCATGAAGCGCCAACGCCTGTCCGTGCTGCGCTACCCTGCTGTCCGCTCTTTGCTGACGGCCCGCTTGGCGGGAACCGTAGCCGCACAAATTCTGTCCACTGTGGTCGGCTGGCAGGTGTTCGAGATCTCGCATGATCCTCTTGCCCTGGGCTACGTCGGCCTTGCTCAGTTCCTGCCCATCGCGCTGCTGATCCTGCCGGCGGGCAACGCCGCCGACCGTTTCAACCGCAAGTATCAGCTCGGCATCGCCTGGATGCTCGCCCTGTCGGTGAGCTCGCTGTTCGTGCTGCTGTCGTTGTCAAATCACCGGCGGCTGTGGCCTTTTTTCACGCTGCTCGCCCTGTTCGGCGTAGCGCGTGCCTTCGCCGGGCCTGCCATGTCCTCGTTTATCCCGCTGCTCGTCCCCGAGGAAGAGTTGGCCCCCGTCATAGCGCTCAATTCGACGGCCTTCCAGATTTCGGTCATTGCCGGACCGGCGGTCGGCGGCGCGTTATACATCCTGGGCCCCGGGATCGCCTACGGCACCAGCGCGGGGCTGTTCCTGGTCGCCGTGGTCGCGACGCTATCCGTCCGCAACTACCGCCAGCAAAGACGCGACACCAGCGGCAAGGGTGCATTCAGCCGCTTCGTGGCCGGTATCGCCTACGTGCGCAACAGTCCGGTTCTGCTCGGCGCAATCTCCCTCGACCTGTTCGCCGTCCTCTTCGGTGGCGCCACGGCCCTGCTGCCAATCTACGCCAGCGAAATACTGTCAGTGGGGCCTGTCGGCCTCGGTGCGTTGCGCAGCGCCATGGCGATCGGTGCCTTCTTCGTCGGACTCTGGCTGGGGCGCTATTCCCTGGGCCGGCACGCCGGGCGCATCATGTTTGCCTGCGTCGCCCTTTTCGGTCTGGCCACGATTGTCTTCGGCCTCTCGCGAGATTTTGTCTTGTCGATGATAGCGCTGGTCATCGCAGGCGGTGCCGACATGGTCAGCGTCTACATCCGCGCCACCATGGTCCAGATCGCGACGCCGGACGAAATGCGCGGACGCGTCAGCGCGGTGAACTCGCTTTTCATCGGCACGTCCAATGAAATGGGCGAATTCGAATCGGGCGTGACCGCGTCCTGGTTCGGCACCGTACCGGCCGTGGTGATCGGCGGGATCGGCACCCTGCTGGTCGTCGGATACTGGATGTGGCGGTTCCCCGCGCTGCGCCGGGTCGACCGCCTCAGCGACCTGAGCGTTGCGCGGCCGGGTGCACCGCCGGCACCGTGATCGTCACGTATTCGAGCGGCTTGCCGCCAAGCGGCACGAAACGATGCGCCAACCCCGCCGGAACCACGACCATGTCGCCGGCCTTCAATTCGGACACACGCGGATGCAGGATGCGGCCGCCACGCCATTCCCCGTCGCCCGTCCTCCAGTCGCCTTTCACGACGGTACCCGTCTGGAGACGCGCTGCGCCCCCGCGCACGTAGATGACATCCACCCATTTCTCGTGGACTTCCACAGAGCCCGGCGTGCGACGCGTTACCGCCCAATAGCGAAAAGTGTCGGCCGGCGCAATGGCCTGTGCCGTATGCCCGGGCCGGTGCGGGGCTGCAAAGGCGCGGGCGATCTCCCCTCTGGTCAGGATCGACGGCGCCAGCTTCGCGTTTCCAGCATGGGCCGCGCCGGCAATCAACACGAACACGGCACAAATCCCGCATCGAACTGTTGATGTATTCATCAGGATATTCCTCGCCCTGTAAGAGCCTCCCCTTGCGGGGAAGAAAAATGACCTTGCAACTCATCGCCCGGCCGGTTGTTACCCGCCAGGACACTTTCGTCGAGCTCCGCGATGCTGCGGCGTCCTAGCAGCGCCATCGTACGCTCGAGTTCGCCGCGGATCAGCGTCAACATTCTCTCGACCCCTGCCTGGCCGCCGGCAGCCAATGCATAGAGATAAGGCCGACCCAGGGAGCAGGCATTCGCTCCCAGCGCCAGCGCCTTGACGATATGCGTAGCCCTGCGCACGCCACCGTCGACGATCAATTCAAGCGCATCCCCAACGGCGTCGCGTATCGGCGCGATGCAGTCGACCGGCGCCGGGGCCGAATCCAGTTGGCGGCCGCCATGGTTGGAAACCATGAGCGCGCTTGCGCCGACATCTACCGCCCGGCGCGCATCCCCGGGACTCTGCAGCCCCTTGATAACGAGGGGGCCGGGCCACTGCTCGGCCAGCCAGGCGGCATCGTCCCAGGTCAACGTGCGATCGAACTGGCTGTTGACGTAGTCGATCAATGACATCGCCCCCGCCCCGAGCGCGTCGACGCGATGGGCAACGTTCGCCATGCGGAAATCGCGATCGAGCAAGTAATGCCAGCTCCAGTGGGGACTGGTGAGAAAACTCGCAAGCCCTGCAAGCGTGAATTTCGGCGGCATGATCATGCCGGTGCGCAGGTCCCGTTCGCGGTTGCCCGCCAGGGGCGTGTCGACGGTCAGGCACAACGCCTGGTAACCCGCATCCTTAGCGCGATCGACAAACTCGCGGGTCAGCTCCCGGTCCTTGAAGATGTATATCTGAAACATCTTGGGCCCCGCGCAGGCCTGGGCAACTTCCTCGATGCTCGAATTTCCCATGGTCGAGAGGCTGTAGAAAACGCCCGCCTCACCGGCGGCACGCGCAACAGCCAGTTCCCGCTCGTGATGGAACAGGCGATTCATCCCCGTCGGCGCCAGGAAAAACGGCATCGACATCTCGGTGCCCAGCAGGCGAGTGGCCAGATTGATCCGCGAAACGTCGCGCAGCTGGCCCGGAAGCAGCTCGTAGCGATCGAACGCGCGGGTATTGTTGCCCAATGTCCATTCGTCATCCGCACCGCCGTCGATGTAGTGGAATAGCGGCGCGGGCAGCCGTCGCCTGGCCAGCGGTCGGAAGTCCATCAGATTGAAGCAGCGGTTGATATTAATCGCGGTCTCCCGGGCGGAAAGTCCCGCTTATCATAGTGATTTCGCGCCCCTGGCGCTGCCCTGCCCGGTCCCTATTTCGCGCCGAACCGGTCCCACCGGCCTGATTCGTCGTACCGGCTCTCGCTAAGAGCCTGTAAAACCGGATAAAATGGACGGCTTTACTTCGCCTGACGCACGCCCTTATTCATGAGCACCGCCCGGATCCGCAACATCGCCATTATCGCCCACGTCGACCACGGCAAGACGACGCTCGTGGATCGTCTGCTGCAGCAGTCGGGCACCTTCGACGAGCGGGCCGAGCCCGTGGAACGCGTCATGGATTCCAATGCCCTGGAGCGCGAACGTGGCATAACCATCCTGTCCAAGAACACGGCGCTGACGTGGAAGGACTATCACATCAATATCGTGGACACCCCTGGCCATGCCGACTTCGGCGGCGAGGTGGAACGCGTGCTCTCCATGGTCGACTCGGTTCTGTTGCTGGTCGATGCCGTGGACGGACCCATGCCGCAGACGCGTTTCGTGACCCAGAAAGCATTGGAGCACGGCCTGCGCCCCATCGTGGTCGTCAACAAGATCGACCGCCCCGGAGCGCGCCCGCACTGGGTCATCGACCAGACCTTCGATCTCTTCGATCGCCTGGGAGCCACCGACGAACAGCTCGACTTCCCCGTGCTGTACGCCTCGGCCCTCAAGGGTTACGCGGGCACTGATCCCGACAGCCCGGCCGCCGACATGCAGCCCCTGTTCGAGGCGATCGTGGAGCACGTTCCCGCACCGGACGTCGACAGCGAAGGCCCCCTGCAGCTTCAGGTCAGCTCACTCGATTACAACAGCTATGTCGGCGTAATCGGCATCGGCCGCATCACGCGAGGCACGTTGGCCGCCAACATGCCGGTGACCGTCATAGGGCGCGACGGCCGGAAACGCAATGGACGCGTACAGCAGATCTTCGACTTCCACGGCCTGGAGCGCGTCGAAGTCTCGGAAGCCGGCGACATCGTCGCCTTCACCGGCCTTTCGCCGCTATTCATATCGGACACCCTGTGCGCCCCCACGAAAGTGGAAGCCCTGCCGGCACTGACCGTCGACGAGCCTACGGTCAGCATGGGCTTCCTCGTCAATGACTCGCCGTTCGCCGGACGCGACGGCAAGTTCATCACCAGCCGCCAGATCCGCGAGCGCCTGCAGCGCGAGCTGTTGCACAACGTGGCCCTGCGGGTGGAAGACACGGACGATCCCGACCGCTTCCAGGTCTCGGGCCGCGGCGAATTGCACCTCTCGATCCTGATCGAAAACATGCGCCGCGAAGGCTACGAGCTGGGCGTCTCGCTACCGCAGGTCATCGTCAAGGATATCGACGGCGTAAAAC
>OFHI01000164.1_pt1 | contig 13141 bp, 8 predicted proteins | sample 1522021 | NCBI WGS metagenome assembly OFHI01 (sample SAMEA2464839, study PRJEB22497) | soil metagenome | biome: Grassland; feature: Farmland; material: Clay | place: Australia | collected 2013-02-01 | depth 1.4 m | reverse complement strand
TTTCATTGGGTACATGGCCGCCTCACTGGTCGGCCTGAGTGCCATTTCCACATCAAGGGGTTCCTTTCCGCCTCTTGTCACCCAGAATATTTCGCCTTCAAACCCTTTTACGTGTTCAAATTCAACTTCCAGCTGATCTCTTGTAATCAGGACAGGAAAACTGACTTCCTGGAAATCATAATTGTCGACACTTTCCCTTATAAGTGTATCTATGGATCTCATCAGCCTCCACCCGTAGGGGAGCCACACATTCATTCCCTTGACAGGATATCTCTTATCGCTTAATCCACTGATTTCGATAATCTCGTTATACCATTCGCTGAAATCCTGCTTTTTGTTCTGCATCTGTAAACCATTGTATTGGTAAGCATTATTTAATCTTTTGAAAAGAAGAAAGTTGCAGTTTGAAAAAAGAGGGGAGGATTCCGAACGTCATTTGCTGGATATTTTCAGTCAGGCTGGCATTTCACGCTTCACTCCTTTTCCCTTCGAAACAATGGTATCAACAATGTGCTCAGCCCAATCAGCTGCTCTTTCAGCCTCTCCCTCCCGCAAGGGCCCTTCCTTTCCCAGAACTATGAATCCTTCCGCAGGGGCTGCAGGCTTACCACCCCTTCCAACCAGTTTCTTCAACTCTTTCTCGGCAGCGTAGCCAATGGCCTTCATGAGGACTCTGAGGCCAAAGTTCTGATCCTTGTATGAAAACCTTGTGTCGAAAGCTGCAACGTATATGTTATCCATTGCGTTTTCAGGGATGCTGTCCATGAAGTTCTGGACAGCTTCAGTTGGCCTCCCTCCATGCGTCGGGGAGCCTACAAACAGCAAATTGAAATCAACCAACTCCAGGGAACCGGATTGAACGGCTTGAATTATACGGACTTCAGCTTTTCTTCCAGCTCCTTCACCAATACTTTCTGCTATTCTGCCCGTATTTCCAAACATTGAATCATACACAACTAGAACCTTCATGCGCATCCACCTCTTTAACCGGTAAGACGAAGCTTCAGGTCTTACATTTGATCCACTTCAATCAAAAAGATAAACATTGCTGTCCGGCTGCATTCTATGAGCAATAGTTCTTGTTAAGGGAAGAATAAAACCGCAGCTTATAGTTTTTATACTTCAATAGTTATTCAAAATATGCTTTATCAGCACAAAAAAACAATATACATATTAGCCATTAGAACGCGTGATAAGTAGCAATATTGAATCTGATGACAGGGACTTTATCATTGATGTTGCTAAAAGGCTGATACCCATTAAATCAATCTCTCCTTATTCCGGAGGGAAAGGAGAGAAGGAAAGAGCAGATGAAATCTGCAAAATTATAAGTGAACTGGGATTCGACAACTTCCAGAGGTATGATGTTGAGGACAGCACCGGGGCAGTACGCTCAAACGTCGTTCTCAGAACGGGAGACAGCGAGAAAACTTTCTGGATCATATCGCACATCGACACTGTACCGGAAGGCGACAGGACCCTTTGGACAAAACCTCCATTCCAGCTGACAATTGAAAATGACAAGATGTTCGGAAGAGGCACTGCTGACAACGGGCAGGCAGTTTTCATGTCTCTGCTTCTTCTCAAGAAACTCAGGAAGGAAAGTCTGCAGTACAATCTGGGTCTCGCTTTTGTTGCTGATGAGGAAGTTGGAAGCAAGTATGGAATAGCACATCTTCTAGATCAGAATATATTCAAGAAGGGTGATCTCATCCTCGTGCCGGATGCAGGCACCGAAGACGGGCTCGAAATTGAGATAGCTGAGAAGAGCCTGCTGTGGATCAAGTTCACGGTTTCCGGGAAGCAGTACCATGCAAGCATGCCTTTCAACGCAGTTAATGCATCCAGAGAGAGCATGAAATTCATGCTTGAACTTGACAGCATGCTTCATGAAATGTACAATTCAACAAATGACATTTTTGTGCCACCGTATTCGACCTTTGAGCCCACAAAACATGAAAAGAATGTTGACAACATCAATACCATACCCGGACTTGACGTGCAGTATCTTGATTCTAGAATTCTGCCTAAATATGATCTTGATCATGTAATTGACAACATAGACACAAAAATAAGGGATTTCGAGAAAAGAAGCCCTGCAAAGATAAGCTATGAAATAGTGCAGAGAGAACAGGCCCCACCTCCAACGGATGAAAGCTCAGAAATTGTTTCAAGGCTGAAATCCGCCATTGAAAAGAAGCGCGGAAGTAAGGCTCACGCCGTTGGAATTGGCGGTGGAACCTGTGCAGCCTTCTTCAGGAGAAAAGGGTTTGATGCAGCAGTATGGTCAACGACAATACCTGAGAGTGCACACCAGGCTGATGAATACTGCCACATAAGCCATATTGTTGCCGATCGGGACGTTATAGCGGAAATCCTGTATTCTCAGGAATCCGATTAATCACTCTTTTTTTCCGCATAAGCCGGAAGGCAATAATATTCAGTCTGCCTGTTTTGTACGCACTATGCGCAATAGCTGTTTTGTACCATTTGATTAATATATCGTGTACAGGTAGTTTGAATTGTGCAATCTGGGAAGCACGCTCTTGCTATTTTCATAGCTTCGCTTATGATACTGTCAGCTTTATCGGGACTACTGGAAGTCAGCAGCACAGTGCAAAACGAAGGCTCTTCCCAGTCTCATGGTTCAGATCAAAATGCATTTCCATTTCTGAATGGAACAACTCCTGCTGTTTATAATGTTGTATTCTCTGAGTCCGGCCTTCCATCTGGAACATCATGGTCGGTAACATTTAATGGAACCCCTCAAAGTTCAACCACAGGCTCCATGACTTTCACAGCAGTGAATGGAACCTATTCATATTCGATCGGAAGTGTTTCCGGTTATGCCACCACCTATACAGGATCTGTCACAGTCTCGGGAAGCGACAGGAGCGTAAGTGTCAACTGGCAGCCCTTTACTTATCAGGTTACTTTCACAGAATCCGGGTTGACTTCCGGTACAAGCTGGACAGTATCACTGGATGGAACACCACAAAGTTCAACGACACAGACAATCGTGTTCCAGGCACAAAATGGCACTCATGATTATACTGTTTCACCTGTAAGCGGATACACAACATCAACTTCAACATCCACTGTAACTGTCAGTGGTGCCCCTGCAGGTGTTGGTGTACAATGGACTCCTGTACAGGTGAATTATACAATTACTTTTCAGGAGTCCACTCTTCCCGCCGGAACTTCGTGGTCGGTGACACTTGATAGCAGCACCGTTCCCTCGACAACACAGACAGTCACATTCAAGAAGCCTGATGGGAATTATGGTTACACGATTAATGCTCCAGCAGGATATGTGGCATCTCCTGCATCAGGCACTGCGAATGTCAATGGTGGAGACGCATCAATAACGATAGCATTTACTCAGCAAAAATACTCTGTAACATTTACAGAGTCCGGCCTTGATTCCGGAACATCATGGACAGTTACGTTCAATGGTAATTCTCAACCCTCAACTTCTAACACTATTTCTTTCAGTTCGCCGGATGGATCTTATTCCTACACTGTAGGAACGGTTTCCGGCTACAATGCTGATCCTGCATCAGGTTCAGGAACTGTCAGCGGCTCGGACGTAAGCATAAGCATAAAATTCACGAAGATTCAGTACCTGGTTACTTTCACACCAAATGGCCTTCCGTCAAGCCAGACCTGGTCCGTGACTTTTAATGGCAAGACAGACAGCTCAACCGGCGGCAGTATTGACTTCCAGGAGGTGTCCGGAACTTACTCATTCAGTGTAGGCTCCGTCACCGGTTATCAGGCATCGCCCTCTTCAGGCTCCATTACCATTAATGGAGGCGATGTCAGTCAGGCCATAACATGGACACCAGTAAGTTATACAGTATCATTTACTGAGTCAGGCCTTAATTCCGGAACTTCCTGGAGTGTTACAATGGGTGGAAATACAAATCCTACAACATCGACAGTGATAAGTTTCAATGCAGTGGATGGATCTTATTCCTATTCCATTGCTCCTGTTACCGGCTATACTGTTGATAAACAGTCAGGTACAGTTACAGTATCAGGTTCGAATGTGAATATAAACGTAAAGTGGACGGCGGTGCAATATACTGTAACATTTACGGAGTCCGGGCTCCCGGCGAATACGAAATGGTCTGTGACTCTTGACGGCCAGACTCAGGCACTGACCTCTACAAGCATCCAGTTCTCAAAACCGGTCGGCTCTTATTCATACACGATAGGTGATATTTCAGGCTACAGTGCATCGCAATATTCGGGAACCGTAAAGGTCTCAGGCAGTGATGTACCCGTGCCGACAATCACATGGAGTGTTGTCAAATACGCTGTAACATTCACGGCTTATGGCCTGAATCCGGGAACTCAATGGAGTGTTATCCTGTCCAACGGAGATCAGGGAACCAGCAGTACCAGTACACTGCAGATGTACGAGCCTAATGGGAGTTACACTTTTGTCGCATCTGCAAAAGATTATAACTGGCTGGCACCAAGCGGCTCCTTTACTGTTGCAGGGGCTCCACTATCGCAACTAGTATCATTTTCACAGGCGAATTATGAAATATCATTCAAGGAAAGCGGATTGCCCCAGGGAACTCAATGGACTATTACTATCGGGTCGTTAACAAATACTTCGCGAACGGACACCATCACATTCCACCTTCCGGATGGAAATTACAACTATGATGTTGGAGTCATATCCGGATACCATACTTCTACATATTCGGGAAGCTTCACAGTAAACGGCAAGGGTTTTACAGTCACCAATGTAAAATGGACGAAGGTGACATATACTGTTACATTTACAGAATCGCACCTAACAACCGGTAAATGGACCGTGTATTTTGACGGCAAACCACAGACAGTTAATGCACCGTCAGACATAGTTTTCACTAACGTCGTGAACGGTACTTATACGTTCTCGGTAAGTCCGGTGGCAAATTATCAGGCAGTTCCATCATCAGGCTCACTGACAGTTTCAGGTCAGGACGTTACCAAGAATATTGGTTTCTCGCAGGATACTTACTTGGTGACTTTCACTGAGGCCGGTCTGCCGCAGGGAACCTCATGGTCAGTGAATTTAAACGGCACGTCAAAATCTTCTACAACTGATACAATAACCTTCCAGGAGCCAACAGGCAATTACAATTACATAATAAGCCAGGTAACGGGATATCAGGCCAGCCAATATACCGGACAGGTTACTGTGGACGGCTCTCCTGCGTCTGTTTCAATCGACTGGACACTGATAACATCTTCAGTAACGATCACGGAGGCCGGCCTTGAGACCGGTACAACATGGGGCGTAGAAATAAACGGAGAATTGCATCAGTCCTCAACAACTGTGATAGCACTCTCGCTTGCTGAAGGAACGTACACTCTCAGCGTTGTTCCCCAGAAAGGCTATCAGATTGGCGATTATTCTTCAACATTCACTGTAAACGGCACTTCCCTTAATATACCGATTTCATTCACTGAATTGAACTACACCGTTACTTTCACGGAGACCGGCCTTGATCCAGGCACATCATGGACAGTGACACTGGGCAATGAAGTCAAGACTTCAAACACTACCCAGATAGTGTTCACAGTTCATTACGGGTCATATCAATTCGCAGTGGGCCAGGTCGTGGATTATCATGCTTCCCAATATTCTGGAATTGTTGATGTGTTGGGGGCTGACACTTCTGTTACAATTAACTGGAACCTTGAAGTATATTCTATAACGTTTTCGGAAACAGGCTTTGATTTGATCACTAAATTCTCGTGGTCCATCAGCATTAATAATGGAGAACCTATTTCGTCCCGCTCATCATCGTTTACAGTCAATGAACCTAATGGAACATACAATTTCCTCATTCTTCAGATGACTGATTACAGCATAAGCCCTTCAAACGGCACCATAATAATCGACGGTTCTGGGGCCTCGGTTCATGTAACGTTCACAAGAGTTTATGCGGTGATCTTCTCTGAATCAGGACTCGGCCCTGGTATTTACTGGAGTGCATTTATCGGAGACAACGTCACTAATGAAAGCATATCCAAGACAACCCAGGAGTCAACAATCACTTTCTACCTCCCGGACGGAAAATATTTCTTCCATCTTGGCCCTATTTCGGGCTACTATCCGGACAAGCCCCTGGGAATTGTCCTGGTCGACCGCGCAAGTCCTGAACCGGTCATCATAGTTTTCACCCAGGTTTTCTATACTATTTCATTCGTGCAGCATGGGTACCCATACGGCCTTGAATGGATCCCGACACTCAATGGTGTGTGGTATCCATCCACCACCTATTACATGAATCTCAGCGTTCCAAATGGCACGTATGCATTTGGCGTTCTTCCCCGTGAACATTTCTCCATAACGCCAACTTCCGGGAACGTGACGGTAGACGGCAATAACGTTACAATCAATGTTACTTTCGTTGAGGTCATCTTCAAGGTTACTTTTGTAGAAGAAGGGCTGCCAGACGGAACAAACTGGTCAATAAGCATGAATGGGCAGACTAATTTAACGTCAAACAAAACGGTTACTTTTGAAGATTTCAACGGCACTTACTTCTATTCTTTAGGCCTTGTTCAGGGATATTACCCGATGTCCGAAAACGGTACTGTCAGGATTGATGGTTCGGACACTGTCGTTACGATATACTTCTCAATCACTGTATATGGAGTTATATTCAACGAAACCGGGCTGCCTCCGGGCGAGTTATGGTATGTGGATATGGGTGGAATACTCAAATCCACTAATGGCAACTTCATAAAATACCAGCTGCCAAATGGAAGTTACAACTTCACCTTAAGCAATGAGTCCGGCTATTTGCAATCCATTCCTTACGGCATTATCACGGTAAACGGGACGGATGTGCTTTACAACATATCCTTCGGGAAGATATATGATGTAATTTTCATTCAGACCGGCCTGCCTTCAGGTTCTGAATGGTCGGTGACATTTAACGGAATAACGAAGAGTACTGCTACGGACAGGATATCATTCGAAGCGGTGAACGGATCATATTCGTACACAATAATAACCAAAGCAAGCGATTCTGATTACAAATATTCCATCAGTTCCCTGTTTGTGGATATCAAATCACAGTCGGGAACTGTGCATCTGAATGAACCTTCGAATATTGTCCTTTCAGGAAAGCTGACTATTAATGGACAGGGGATAAGCCAGAGTGTTGTATTTACCAAAACAGGAAACACTGGCTCCGGAATATCATCATATGCAGCCATAATTGTAACAGTGATCCTGATAGCAGCTGGTGCGATTTATCTCTTCAGGAGAAGCAGGAACAGGAACGAATGATGCAGTATCCGGCAGAAAGGCAAACCTGATATGCAGTCCTAACTGTTTATATCGTAAAAAAGGATCACAACGGGTATGATGGGATCCGTTTCAAAACTTGACTTCAATCTGAACCCGCTTCTTATTTTCTGGGAAACTACAAAGGCATGTGATCTTTCCTGCAGGCACTGCAGGGCTTCTGCCCTAACTGAACCATTGCCGGATGAACTGAATATAGGGCAGTCCCTTTCATTCATAGAGTCAATGGCTGGTTTTGGAAGGCCGAAGCCGATTCTCATCCTGACAGGCGGGAATATGCTTATGAAGAAGGGAATTGACCGGATACTTTCAAAGGCAAAAGAGCTCGGAATTCCCGTGTCTGTAAGCCCTTCTGCGACTGATCTGCTAAATGCCGATGCTTTCGCGATGTTCAGGAAATACGGGGTACTGTCCATGTCCTTGAGCCTGGATGGCTCCAGGAAAGAATCCCATGACTGGCTGAGAGGATTTGACGGCAGTTTTGACAGAACAGTCGAACTTTTCAGTGAAGCAAGGGTACAGCACCTGACTGCACAGGTAAACACAACAGTTTTCAAGAGAAACGTACGAGAGCTTCCTGAGATACTTGAAATCCTTATAAAGTCCGATATAAGGACATGGGAAGTATTCTTCCTGATACACACCGGCCGGGGAATCGACAGGGAGGATTTGTCTCCGCAGGAGTATGAGGATGTGAATCACTGGCTTGTTTTTGCCTCAAGATACGGAGTGCGCATACGAACAGTTGAATCCCCCATCTTCCGGAGAATAGTTATTGAGGAGGCAGAAGGCAAGGTGTACGAAGGTGGAGAACTTTACAGGAATCTTGTTGCGGATACAATGAAAATTCTCGGCGAACCCGGAAAGAAGCCGGATCCCCACACAGTGCATACCAGGGACGGCAAAGGAATAATATTTGTCGCACACAACGGGGATGTAAATCCCAGCGGGTTCCTTCCAGTCCCGGTTGGAAACATCAAGGAAAAATCAATAGTTGAGATTTACAGAAAGAGTGATATTCTTCTGGACCTCAGGAACCCTAAAAACCTGAAGGGGAAATGTGGCACCTGCAATTATAACGATATATGTGGAGGATCGAGATCAAGAGCCTACAGCTATCATGGAGATTTCATGGAATCTGATCCATCATGCATCTACGACCCTCAGATTGTGTCTTCATCAGAAACTGAAAGATCCTGAATTCTTTTGACACCATCAATCTCTCTTATTATGTCAGCGACAATTTTCGGAACATCCTCTTCCCATCCCTTGCCCTCAATCATCTTTTCCCTGATCCTGGTTCCAGACCACTCATCCCTGTGAACCATCTCAAGCGAGTGGACCTGGTAGTCCTTTTCCTTGAATAATCTCCTGACAAGGGGATTGTTCGTATAAACCGTATTGAATTTCGGGGTGAGTGATTCCACATGGGCAACCCACAGCGGATTGGAATTAACATCCTCAATCGGCACCAGGTAAAAGTCGTAAATGCCCTCGCTCTCAAGGGTTGATGAAATCATGAGATGCCTTTCTCCTGCAGTGAATGGATCTTTGAGAGTGTGAGAATACTGTGCACTTCCAATCCCTATTATAACGTGGGAATTTTTTTTCAGGATCTCCTTGATAATTTCAAGATGCCCGTTGTGAAATGGTTGAAATCTTCCGACGATAAATGATCTCATGCTGACTCATAATGGCAATGATTAAATAAAGATTTCAAAAAAATTGTCAGAAAATGGAGGTGTTGATTCCGGTTTGCTGAATTATACCGGATTGATAAAAATTTTCACCTTTTCACCATCTATGTCCCATTCCCTGGAGTTGTCTTTCTTCTCATGGACGAGCTCATCACTCAGGGTCTCGTCCATTATCCACTTTCTGAAACTGTCGATGGATTCCACGAATTTCCTGTCCGCTTCTATTGAAGTCACTATGCGCTGGTAGTATTCCAGATCCATCTCCTTTCTCATCACCTGGATTCTTCTTATTATCTCTCTTGCGAGACCTTCCTTAAGAAGCTCCTCATCTATCTCTCTGTTCAGGAACACTTCAACGCCGGACTTTTCGTCCCTGTTGTAGCCATAGGATGCTTCCGGCTTGTTTATGATCTCAAAGAACTCTTTTCCCAGCTCTTTTCCCGCAAGCTTCATTGCGCCCCTTTCATTGAGTTCCCCTACTATGCTCTCAGGGTCCAGTTTGGTGAGTTCATCCATTACATTCCTGACTTCTGACTTCAGCACAGGTGCTGCTTTGGACAGAACAAGCTTTACTTCGTGCTTTAAGGGTTTCTGGGACTCCTTTATGAATTTCAGGCTCCTGCAATTAACTTCAGGCCTTATTATCTCTATTATTTCTTCCGGAAGTTTCCCCTCATAGGATATAAGAATCTCCGTAACAGGCTGCCTTCCTTTTATGTTGCTTTCCTGCCTTATCCTCCTGACAGACTCGATCACTGAAAGTGCGACTGAGAAATGTTTCTCAAGGTCAGCATTGACTGATGACTCATCCGCCACAGGAAAACTCTCGCGATGGATGCTATTTTCTGAATTCGTAAGGTTGAGGTACAGGTAATCCGAGAAGAACGGGGTGATGGGCGCGAGCATCTTAAGTATGGCAAGAAGTGAGAAATAAAGCGTACTGTAAGCTGTCTTCTTAGGTTCATCCATTTCTTCAGACCAGAATCTGCGTCTTGATAGCCTGAGATAAAAGTTTGAGAAATCTTCTATGAGATCCTGTATGTCCCTGAGGGCGAGATGCATTTCATAGCTGTCCATGTAGCCTCTCACATTCTTCACTGTGCTGTTGACTCTTGAGATCAGCCACCTGTCAAGGAGATTCTCTGATGGAAGCAGTCCTTCGTACTCATAATTGTCTATATTGGCGTTTGATGCAAAGAATGAATATATATTGGTCAGTGTTCCAAGAGTTTTTCTCGTTATTTCCGATATAAGCTTCTTGTCTATGGCCCTGTCCTTCCATGGTGCTCCATTAAGGAAGAAAAGCCTGACAGGATCAGGTCCCAGCTCATTCAGGAAATCCAGTGCAAATACTGAGTTCCCTTTGCTCTTGCTCATTTTCCTGCCCTGTTCATCGAGCACGAAACCTATCACTACAGCGTTCTTGTAAGCGTTTGAATCAAACAGAAGTGAGGATATTGTGTGGAGGGTGTAGAACCATCCTCTGGTCTGGTCGATGGCCTCGCTTATGAAGTCTATGGGGAAATTGCTATCCGGGGAGAAACCCTTCTCAAACGGGTAATGCATGGCTGCATATGTTGCACTTCCGGAGTCAAACCAGGTATCTATGACGTAAGGCTCCCTTTTCATATCTTCTTCGCACACGGGGCACTTGAGGACAACATCATCTATGTAAGGCCTGTGGAGATCTTCCGGAACTTCTCCGCCAAGTTTCTTCAGGTCTTCCCTGCCGCCTATTGCACTGTGGTGTCCGTTCTTGCATGTCCAGACCGGAAGTGGGGTACCCCAGAAACGGTTTCTGCTCAGTGACCAGTCCTTGGCCTCTGAAAGGAAATTCCCGAACCTGCCGTCCTTTATGTAGTCGGGAAGCCAGTTTATCCTGCTGTTGTTCTCTATCAGTTTTTTCCTTATTTCCGAAACCCTGATGAACCATGCTTCAAGGGGATAATACAGCAGTGGAGTGCTGCACCTGTAGCAGAATGGGTAGGTATGCACTATTTTCTCACTTTTCAGAAGCAGGCCGTTCTTCTTCAGGTGCTTTATGATTTCGATGTCGGCATCCTTCACAAAGAGGCCCTTCCAAGGAAGCTTTTCATCAGAGAACCTGCCGGAGAGATTTACCGGGTTAAGGATATCCACGCCTTCGCTCTTTCCTATGTCAAAGTCGTCTGCTCCAAATGCGGGGGAAGTATGGACTATCCCTGAACCGTCTTCAACAGTGACATGGTCACCGCCCACCACTTTCATTGTTCCCGCTGGTTTTGCAAGGAAAGGCAGCAGCTGCTCGTATTCTTTCCCTACGAGTTCCTGTCCTGTGAACCTCTCTATTATTTTATAACCTTCCTTGAGAACCCTTGGAACTACGTCAGAAGCTATGTAGTATTCTTCTCCATCCATTTCAACAAGTGAATATTCGATCCTTGGATTTACGGCAAGGAACTCATTCGACGGAAGAGTCCAGGGCGTTGTTGTCCACGCTATGAAATAACGGTTTTTATATCCGGATTCACGGAACTTGACATAAACTGAAGGGTCCTTTACCTCGTCATATCCCTGGGATACCTCATGCGAACTGAGTGAAGTTTCACATCTGGGGCAATATGGCACTATTTTGTAGTCCTTAACAAGCATTCCCCGGTCAAAAAGGGTCTTAAGGGCCCACCACTCGCTCTCTATGTAGTCGTTCCTGAGGGTAACATATGCGTTGTCCTGATCCACCCAGAAACCGATCATGCCGTCTACCTTTCTCCATTCGTCTATGTATTTGAAAACGCTTTCCCTGCAATACTGATTGAATTTTTCCAGGCCATAATCCTCTATCTCTTTCTTTGTCTTGAAACCGAAATATTTCTCGGCCTCCAGCTCAACAGGAAGGCCGTGGCAGTCCCAGCCCCCAGTTCTCCGGTATATCCTGTGACCGGTCATTCTTTTGTATCTGAGAACTGTATCTTTTATGGTCCTGGTCATGGCATGGCCCACATGGGGTCTTCCGTTGGCAGTAGGAGGACCTTCCAGAAATACGAAGTCCTTTTCACCGGACCTGTCTGAAATAATTTCATTGATAGTGTTGTTCTTTCCCCATAATTCAAGCATTTCTTCGCTAATGGATTTCATCGACTTTGTGTACTCGATCTGCTTGTAACGTTTGCTATTCATGATATATTTTTTGGTGAGAAGTAATTTATATATATGGTTTTCCAGCAGATTTATGCGTCCTGCCGATGACAGGATAATGATGTATTTTTCTTCACAAAAAAGCGATTTGCAGATGATGTTGTACTGGAATAATGAATAGGTGAATTCCAGTCAACTGTCTTCGCTTCAGCACTCTGCAAGTACTTCAGGCATTTCCGAAACAGCTTCAGGGAAGGGGCCAAATCTCTTTTCGTACTTCCTGATTAATTTCTTTTCTTTCTCTATCAGCCAGTCCAGATAGTAACCATATAAGTGCGGATTCCGGCTTCTGAGCTCAACGATTCCGAGTCTTTCCTGTTCAAGTGTACTGATGCTTTTCATTAGATCATTCTCAACATTTGAAAACATTACATTTCCTCCTTTACTGTCAATAATTATAGAGTATGGGCCGGTATGAGTATTTTTTCACTCTGGAAAAAAATGAGCAAATGGTTTAAAATACTGATTCGAGAGACAATTATTACCCCGTCGTGCAGTGATGTCCAACGGGCTAAACGAAATTATTCATGCGCTAATTTAAAATTTAGTATTTAATATAAATTATACGAAACGCTTATTAAGGTGCTTTTAGAGGGGTTGGGTGAACAGTTTTATCTTGTAGACTAATAGTTATTCAACTATACAAGTACTAATATTTATAAATAGTGATGTAATACAATATCATGTTTAAAACAGCGTATCTTCGGCTGAAAGAGTCTCTGAGATCAGAGACAGACAGGATTAGGGGCATTATCAAGGATGAGCTAAAGGATGAAACTGACGCCCCTATTCATTACCATAGCAAAAATTTCTAATTTTTATATCCAAATTTTCCTTGAAATTCTGAACCAGGAGAACTAGCTGATCCTTCCAAGCTGAGGATGTTTTGAAAAATGCTCATAACCCTTGTCCTGGATAAGGTTCCAGCGCAGACCGTCGTATATCA
>OFHI01000163.1_pt1 | contig 13152 bp, 14 predicted proteins | sample 1522021 | NCBI WGS metagenome assembly OFHI01 (sample SAMEA2464839, study PRJEB22497) | soil metagenome | biome: Grassland; feature: Farmland; material: Clay | place: Australia | collected 2013-02-01 | depth 1.4 m | reverse complement strand
CCCCCCCGCCGAGCGCGTCGATCCCGAGCCGGTCGGGGTTCGTGTAGCCGGCATCGAGCCGGCTGAGGTGGCTGACGTGCAGGAAGGCGCCGAAGGCCGGGGTCAGCAGCAGGCTCCACATGGCCGCGGCATTCGGGTTCCACAAGGCTGGTGCCGGGCTGGCTGGCGGCGGCGGAGCGATGCCGTCGACGTTGGCTTCGGGCGGGGCGTATGGGTTCTGGCTCATCGCGGGTTCTCCGAATTCGGCTCAGCGGTCACCGCGCAGCCAGCGCGCCACGCCGATTCCAATGGCCACGACGAGCACGATGATCAGGATCATCATCAGCCAGCCGAAAATTCCGCCGCCGCCATACACCATGCCTGAGCCATAGTGATACCCGCCTCCATAGCCCCATGCGGGCATTGAGAGCGAACCAAACACGGCGGCAGCCATGACGCGTGATCCGGATCCGGGAGTCATCTGAATCCTCTCTCGAATTTCGTTTCTGCGGTAAAAACAGTAAGCCACCGTTCTCCGCTGATGTCGATGACCGGTGTCAACCGCGTTGAAAACAGGTGGGGGCGTGCTGGGGATTCGGCGCCAGGGCTGATTCAGCTCTTGTTGACCTGGGTCAAAGCGTTGATGCTGCCGGTTCCTATAATTTTCCTGAGAAGGACGCGATCCTGTTCAAGGAGCAACGGTCACCGATGTCGGCGAAATCAGCCAGCCACGCTTTAAAGTCTGGACGTTCACACGTCTGGATGTTGCTGTTGGCAACGCTTGCCTATGTAGCGCTGACGTTCCATGCGAGTTTTGCTCTGGCCTCGATGGCGCAAACCGCATCGCCCGCCGCCTTTTCGGCATGGGACGAAGCGGTGGAGATTCTGCAGCCCCAGTCTCCGGGGCCCCTGGCACCTTGCTGCGGCGAACAGAGATGCGCCACCCTGGTAACTGCGGGGCCGCTGGTGCCGACGGCACATGAGCCGATTGCGGAATTCCACTACAAGGCACGCGCCGTAACTGTTCAATACCGCGCGATAATTCCAACGGCAATTCCCGGGACTCCGGAATCGTCACAGAACCGACGATTACACCGGCATTCTCCCCTCTATCTTTCGACGGCCCGTCTGCGTCTTTAAGCTCGGGCCAATCATCCGGAAACCGGTCGAGTCCTCGTAGTTGCGGCGCTTTGCCTGCGGCATGTGGCCGGCCAGGGTATCCGGGAAGCGGATTGTCCAAAGTCTCCTGCACAGATTAAACAGATTAACGATCATGGAAATTTTCGGAGTCGGCGGGAGAAGGCAGGCGGAGAGGAATACTCCGCCATGATCAAGCGGTGTTTTTGACACCGTGTGAACCGAAGGAGTTCAAATCATGAACAAGCGAATCTTATTGTCATTGGCAGCAGTGGCAGCATTGGTCGCCGGACCTGTGTTTGCAACCGGCACGATGGCCGGTACCTATGGAATGGGCCCGGGAATGATGGCTGGCGCGCCCGCGGCAACCCAGGGCGGTCCCGCGGCGTCGGGCCCGCAATACTACGGCATGGGCCCCGGCATGATGCAGGGTTACGGTTACGGCCGGTACGGCAAGCGCGGCGGTTATGGCCGGTACGGCATGGGTCCGGGAATGATGGGCGGCTACGGTGGCTACGGCATGGGCCCGGGGATGATGGGCGGCTACGGTGGCTACGGCATGGGTCCGGGAATGATGGGCGGCTAAGGTGGCTACGGCATGGGTCACGGCATGATGGGCGGCTATGGCGCCTATGCGCTCGGGCTTAGTGCCGATCAGCGCGGCAAGATTGCCGGAATCTGGAACAGTTCCACCACTAAAGCCTGGCCGATCATGGGACAACTGCGCGAACAGTATTTCCACTTCACGCGGCTCATGGCGGAGACGAACCCCGATCGGGCGGCCGTGAACAAGATCTATGCGCGGATAAGCGAGTTGCAGCGGCAATTGCTTGATCTGCGCCTTGATGCGCGGCAACAGATGATGGAAGTTTTGACTCCGGAGCAGCGCAAGCAACTTGAGCAAGGCTTCTAGCGCCACTGGAGGTAGGTATCGGTGCAGATGACGGGGGCGCAGGCTGATCAGTCAACGGTAAGCCTGCGCTTCCCCGGAACGACCGATACGGTCTGCAATCGTATGAATCCAGTCGACGCGAGGTTGAATAATATGACGTTCTTTAATGCCCGCTTCAAGGTAAGCCGCCTACTGACCGTCACCGCAGCAGTTCTTCTGGTGACTGTCGTTGCATGCAGCACCAATGCGCGGGAACCCGCCATCCCATCGGGTGCAGGGATACATTCCTGGTATGAAAACGGAACCGGAGGGCACTACGTCGCGCCCGTCATAGAGGGCTCCGCGCAATTGCTCGCATCCGGGAGCCGGATTGGCCTGGTGCTTACCGATACCCATTGCACACCGGACGCCCAGGGCTTGAGCCACTGTCACAACAGCATCGAGTTCAGTGATGGAAGTCGGATCACCATCACGGATAACCACCAGATGAGCCGTCACCGTTGCCTAAGGCCAGGAGAACGTGTTCGCGTCATGTTGTTCAAGGGGCAATGGGTGACGCTTCAGACCGGTATATAGGCGACCGTTGTCTCAATGACCGATGTCAATTCGATCGGGATCCTGGCCGCGACGGCTGGCGGCGCGGCATCTTTTCTTTCCCCGTGCGTCCTGCCACTGGTCCCGGGCTACATCTCTTATACCGTAGGCGTGGACGGTGTCTACGTACGTGGTTTCAAGGCGAGGCTCGCAGGTGCGATTCGCGGATTGCCCTTTGTGGCCGGGTTCTCGACGGTATTCGTATTGCTTGGCCTGGGTGTCAACGCGGTGTCCCAATTGTTGCTTTCCCATCGCCGCGCAACGGAGATGGTGGGTGGCGCGCTGATTATTCTATTCGGGGTGATGTTGACCGGCGTTGTCCGGACGCCGATGCTCTACCGGGAGTTTCGTGCCCACATCGCGCCGTCGCCGCGCAGGCGCATTCTTGGCGGCTATCTGCTGGGGTTGGCGTTCGCTGCAGGCTGGACACCGTTTATCGGTCCTATCCTGGGCGCGATCATGACGCTCGGGGCAACAGACGACACCGGTAATGCCACCGTGCTAATGCTCCTTTATGCGACTGGCCTTGCCGTGCCCTTCCTTCTGGCCGGTGCCGTAGCGGACGGTCTCGTGGCACGCATGCGCCCGCTCGCCCGTTTCGGAGCCTGGGTGCAACGGGTTTCCGGTGGGGTGCTCATCCTGATGGGCATAGCGGTTGCAACCGGGTTGCTGACTTCGTTTTCTTCCTGGCTCCTGGCTGCATTCCCGGGATTTTCAAGACTTGGATGAGCCGAGCTAAATGCAGCGGTCCAGATGAATGAGCCTTGTGGGACCGGAATTATCCGAGGCGATCGAAAGCTGAAGTTATTGTGGCTTCCGTGTCATATATCCCGTAGCAATCTTCCGACTGGCATCTGCGGTTACTTGCGATAATTGCCTTTCTGCTTGTCGGGATTATTTTCCAGATAAAATCATAGTCCCAAGGAGCTAATGAGAATCGCCCCGGAGTTCGTCATGACGTTTTCGTCGTAGATAAAGAAGATCAGCCGAAGGGTCACAGTTAAACATGTCCGTATAACGGAAGAAGGGGAGGCTCTGTTTCTGTTTGCAGATGCCTGTATCGCTGCGGACTATATGGATTCGATCGAAAAGAAGAAGGGCGAAGAAAGTCGCTACGACCTTCAGCCTCACCCGAGCGAAACGGATTTTTGGATCTGGGACTACAAGAAAAGGCTCTGGATTGATGCTGGTGGCTACGTTTGACTGCAACCTCAACATGGCGATTCCACCAGGTTGTTGCAGTACGGTCTTCTTGAGGCCCGATATCTATAGGTTTAAAGGATTGGCATTCGCGTCGGCCATTGTCGTGCTTTATGAGTGACAACCAGCTGGCTGTTGATTGAGGGGGTTGCCGATGGTTATGTTCCGTATGCCTGGTTGTTCATTCGCCTGGGGCACCAGGGGGCATAAGGCTTCAGTTTGACTCCGGTCTGGTAGAGCCGTCGCAAACGGAGGCATGCCAATGGCGAATGGTTCACGAGAGGTGCTATTGGTATCTGTCAGGTTACCGCCGTCGATTCAATGCATCGCCGTAATGCATTGCGAAACGCTCCACAGGCATTTCGTGGCTTGGCAGCGGGGTTGATCAGGTTTCGCATGGCCACATGCCGGGTATGGCCGACATTGATGTCATGGTGTGACACCTGATCCCGCGAGAAGACCGCGAGTGCTCTGAAATTCACGGCTGCTTCTTCGAGGTGTGTTGCCGGGACTGTCGGCTTTCATTGGCAGAGGACATGATCGCAGCCGCTCACCGTAAACACGGGTCATCTGCTTGCTATTCATAATCCTCATTTCCCGGCGTAGGCACAGGATGAAGCTTCTTGATTGCCGCCTGATTTTCAAATTTCAAAACATAAAAACCACCGTGGCTGGATGTGACCCAGAGATAAAGCTTCCCATGTTGCCATACGAAGCGGCTGTGGGATTTTGACCAGGCAAAGTTGATAGGCGGACTGACATGTTGGAACTTGTTCAGCAGAGAGCCGGGATCAATCTCAGTTGGGACTGACGGGGCGGGACCGACGAAATAGGCGATTTCCTTTGGCTTCTGCGGGTTTTTGATATCGAATATGCGGACACCTGCCTGGTGGCTCGAGCACGCAAGCAGAGTGGCATCGCGCGGATTGTCGAAAGTGCAATCGTGAACGCTATAGCCGTAGCCCCCCATGGTCGCCGTAATGTCATGTTCGGTGCGAGCACAGTTCTTCGGGGAATCCGCGCCCAGCATAAGCTTGGCGACGAGTTCGGGTTTTTTGAGATTGCTGATATTTATGAGCCTCTCGAAACCGTATGGCGGCAGATTGGCTTTGCACGCATCGATCGCACCCTTGGGATAGCTGCAGCCACCGGAGCCGCACTCGTCACCCACACCCAAGTAAGGTTTTCCGTTGATAAACGCCAGATCGGGCTCAATAGCAATATCCCCGTCTTTCCAATACAAGGAGCTGATCACTTTGATGACAGGATGTGGCCGTCGGTTTTGCACCTGGCTGACGTTATAGATAACCAGGCCATTGCCCGATTTGAAGTCGCCAGGGTGGATCATCTTTCCAACGACGCCGCAGAAAAGCAAAGTACCGGGCGCATGACCATCAACAGTGAATTGGTTGAGGGAAATACGATGGCAAATCTGTCCGGCACCGGCGCCACCTGCTTGCCCATTGGGGAAGTCCCAGTCCAGTATCTCCTTGGGATGCCTCGGGTTCGATACGTCAATGGCATAAACGCGGCGCTTGTTGAATGAGGTTAACCAATAGGTTTTCCCATCGGGGGAGAAATTGCCGGCGTGGGCCTGCAAATCCGGATCCGGTATCTGAACGCTGGATAACCTTTTGGGGTGTGTGCAATCAGATAAGTCGTAGAAGGCAACCGCAGGTTGAGGGCCTGCGCCCATCCAACTCTCGGCAGTCCCCAATAATGCCCGTTTTGCGTTAACCGACCCATCTTCCCAGTCATATAGCGCAGCCGGCCCATCCAGATTCGTGACATACCTGGGGGCCTGGGGATTTGACACGTCCAAGACCTGTATCCCGGGGTGCCGGAGCGGTGGAACGCCTTTTTGTCCCGCCTCGTAGCCCTCGGTTGGCACATAGGCGCAATGGCCGTACCACATAAGCTGGTGCCCCGCGCCTTGACCCGCGTATTCGCCGACGACTGAAAGATTGCAGTTATAGGCCCGGGTCGAAGCGCCGCTGGCGCGTTCGCTTTTTGTCAGCTGGCCATCTACACCCTTCTCCGTCCGGTCACCCGCATGACAAGCCGGGGCTGGTAGCGGTCCGAGGAAAGGTGCCTGCGCCTTGGCTTTAAAGGAAATTGTCGCCCCAACCGCGAAGACGCAAAGGGCTACAGAAAAAGAGACATGCCGGCCGATTCGAGATACGTTTTGCATGGTGCGCCTCGTTAGTTCACCAAGATATGGAAATGCAAGCTCAGTCATGCGAGCGTCGCCGTCGCATTATTACACCTCGCAAATGGAAAATAAAGCAGGAATCATTTCGGTGAAAAGGGACTTAACCGTTCAAGCTGGACGCGTACAACATCGTCGAGCCCAACCGGGTGGGGCGTCGCGGCAGGTCGGGCATGGTTCGGGATAGCCCGTCGGGGCACCCCAAGAGTGCAGCCGATAGCCTGCTGTGCTCAATGACCGTGCCGATGCCATGGCAGACGCGGGGGCACGCGCCACCACAGGAACGCCACGTATAGCCACACAGCGACGTATAGCGCGGTAAAGAACCATAGCGGCAACGGCCAGTAGATCAATTTGTCGATCCAGCCGGCGATCAGGGGCCGAGAATTTCTGTTTCCGGAGAGGTCGTATTGCCACAACGTGAGAAAGCACGCGCGTCCCGCCAGGGCCTGGGCCGCAACGGCGGCGAGAATCAATAGGTGAACCAGCCGCCACCAGAAGCCGCGCACCCATCGCCAATTCCGCCACGCGCCCAGCGGGATCAATACCAGTCCGGCTACGTTGAATGCGATGATGGTCGCATGCACGCCGAGTATGGTCCAGGCAAGTGCCTGCATAACGGTGCTCTAAAAATCTCTTATCAAGCTTACGCCCGGCCGCCAGATTCTGCTTCCTTCGCACTTCTGAGACGTTTTTGATCCACCTCCGACCGAAAGGTAGTATTGGTATAGCCCATTCCATTTAAGAGCAAATCATGAATGGTGAAAAAGAGGGTAAAAATAGTGGGTGTGTGTTTTTTCCCCCGTCTTTCCCGGTAGGTACTTAACACAGTCACTGAAAAATATATGGTGGTTGTAATTGCCGGCCTTCTGCTGATGCCTATAAAAGGCATGGCGCTGGCTGCGATTGCCCCTGCGGCGACGGTTACCTCAAAGCAGGCGCAAGGGGGAAAGCAGGTCAGTCCCTGTCATCCCGGAGCAAAAAATGTCTCGGGCTGCGCGATTCGTTTCGTGATTCCCCCGCCTCACATCATCGTTGGTACGAGTTCGATCAAGATCGATGGGGTCAACTTGCCTATTGCCGTCAGGGTGTACATGATCGAGAACGCTCTTCGCCGGCCATGGTCCTCCAGTGTCAAAAATCGTGGACTGATGGTTTGCCGTTGGGCAAGCAGTTTTCGGGGATCCCGTATCAAGGATCGAATTCACTGTGAAACTAACGAGGGGCATGCATGGGCGGCGCGGAATACGCGGGAGACTTTCGGCGCCGGAGCCGGAGCGACCACCTCTTGTGCTTCTGCTCCGGCTGTTACGGCGGGTGTGGTTGATGTCTCGGGCGAGATGGCGGACTGCATCATGGCGGAGGTGGTCCGATGGGCCAATGCGCACTACCCATCTACGATACTGTCGCACATGTCAAACATGCCCCGGGCCGGAAGTGACTACACGGTCAAGGTTAAGAAGAAAGGGCAGGTCACTTCCAAATGGGTGTTTGAAAAGGGCCGGTTGGTTGCTATTTGGCATAAGCGTCAAAAGAGCGGGAATGGGAATCACGGCGAGTAGGATCAGGCGAAAGCCTGCACGGGGTTGCCTGGAATGTTTTTTGTTTACTCGCCATCGATTGGCATCGATGGCGGGAGACCCGTATAGTTATTTTTAAATGTCTTCCGGCAATAAGAAGGGGTGGTGGGGTATGCGGGACATGCTGGCGCCGATCCGGGAGTTTCTCAAGCTGGAGTCCGCCAGCGGCATCCTTCTGGTCGGCGCGGCCGCCCTTGCGCTGATATTCGCCAACACGCCGCTGGACAGGTTCTACGAAGAAATGACCCGGATGCCCGTAGTCATTCGCATAGGCCAGTTGGAAATCGCGAAACCTTTGCTGCTATGGATCAACGACGGCCTCATGGCCGTGTTCTTTTTCCTGGTCGGGCTGGAATTGAAGCGGGAAATGCTCGAAGGTGAGCTTTCGGAATGGCGTAAGGTGGTCCTGCCCGCGATCGGTGCGGCCGGAGGCATGGCTGTCCCGGCGCTGCTTTATATCGTTTTCAATTCGGGAAATGCTGACGCATTGCGGGGCTGGGCGATCCCGGCCGCAACCGATATCGCCTTTGCGCTCGGCATCCTGGGACTCCTTGGCAGGCGGGTTCCGACAGGCCTGAAGGTCTTTCTGGTGTCGCTTGCGATTTTCGACGATGTTGCCGCGATTCTGGTCATCGCCTTCTTTTACACGAATGAGCTATCCATCGTTGCGTTGGCGGTCGGCGGAGCCTGCCTGATCGTACTGTTCCTGTTCAATCGGCGCGGCGTGGTTTCCATAGCGCCTTACGTGCTTGTCGGGCTCGTAATGTGGGTCGCTGTGCTCAAATCCGGGGTGCATGCGACGCTCGCGGGTGTGCTTCTTGCGCTGTTCATACCATTGCGAGGCCGACCCGAGGCAGAGCGTTCGCCTTTGCGGGAGCTGGAACACGACCTGCATCCATCGGTGGCCTACGTGATCCTCCCGTTGTTCGCGTTCGTCAACGCGGGCGTCGATCTGGGTGCCGTCGGATCCTCGGTTTTGCACCCCGTGCCGCTCGGTATCGCGGCAGGGCTTTTCATCGGCAAGCAAGTCGGCGTGTTTGGCGCCTGCTGGCTCGCGATCAGGTTCGGGCTGGCAAAGCTACCCGCGGGAGTAGGTTGGCGCGATCTCTACGGCGCAGCACTCTTGTGTGGCGTCGGCTTCACGATGAGCCTGTTCATCGCGACGCTCGCGTTTGAAGGCCGCGCTGACGGATTCCTGGGCATGGATCGGCTCGGCATCCTGGTGGGTTCGTTGCTTTCCGGTATGGCCGGCTACTTCTGGCTGCGCGTCTCCTTGCGCAAGCGCTTCACGGCTTCAAGCAATTGAGAGCGCACGGCATGCCCTCGAGGGCGTTATTCGTTCTGCATGTCCCGCAACGCGTCGCTGGCATTCGTGTCTCCGTTCTGTGCCGCTTTTCTCATCCAGTACAGCGCCTTTTCCCTATCTTTTTTGACGCCTATACCGCGGCGGTAAGCAACGCCCAGATAGTACTCGGCAGGTGTCGAACCTTGGATTGCGGCTTCCCGGTACCATTTGAATGCCTTCGTGTCGTCTTGTGGTACCCCCGAGCCTTGGCTGTACAGGCGGGCAAGATAGAGTTCGGCCATCGGCTGTCCTTGGGCCGCGGCTTTCTTATACAAGTCAGCTGCCTTGAAAATGTCATGTTTGACTCCCGTGCCGTTCTCGTAAAAACCGGCCAGATAGGTCTGGGCATCTGAATCACCAGCGTCGGCTGCTTTCTTGAAAAGCTCGGCGGCTTTGATGTCACTTTGTCTGACACCTTTGCCTTGGGCATACAGCAGGCCCAGGTTTGTCTGCGCATTGGTATCGCCTTGCACCGCTGCTTTTTTGAACCAGTGTGCGGCTGACTTGTAATTTCTCTTCACGCCCTGGCCGGTGTCGTAAAGCACACCCATGGCATTCGCTGCCTGATGCGACCCCCTTCCGGCAGCGTCACGAAACAGGGCTGCTGCTTTCCCGGGGTTGCGGGAAACACCCTGGCCATTGAGGTAAAGCACAGCCAGGTTTACTTCCGCGGCAACGTTGTTCTTTACTATCGCTTTCCGGAACCAGTCGGCAGCAGTGAGGAAATCCTGTTTGACGCCCACGCCGGTTTCATAGGAAATTCCGAGTTGCGCCTGGCTTTGGTCATTCCCCAGCGCAGCGCCTTTTCGCCACCATGAAATGGCTTTTGCCATGTCTTGCGGAACCCCTTGGCCCTTGTAGTAGAGATAACCCAGGTGGAAATCGGCAATGGGCTGTTTCTGCTCCGCCGATTTGCGGTACCAGACGGCGGCTCTTTTGTAATCCTGTTTTACGCCATCGCCTCGCTGGTACAACTCTGCAATATAAAGCTGCGCTACGGCGTTTCCATGTTGGGCTGCAAAAACGAGCAGGTGTAACTGGCTTTGATCGCCCTGTGCGGCAGACCTTGCGGCATTGGCCACATTTTGCGCACTCAGGCCGTCGCCCCCCCTGGTGGATTTCGTGGTAATTGACGTGCCCATTTGCGCACAGGCTGGTGCCGCCAGAAACGCGGACAATGTGAAAACGGCCAGAATGCCATGAGTGCGCATAAAAACCATATTCGAGAAGCGGGTAATCCTACCCATAATAATTCGCCCCATGCAGCTCAATTGCAATATAGCATCAGACACGTCGCGGCGAACGGTTTCGGCTTCAACGGTCTTTTGGCGCTACGCGTGCCCATTGCGCAGGCTAAGTACGGCTCAGCAAAAAACATAATGGCGATACATGAAGCGATCAGGCGGTAATCCACGGGGTTTCCTGTAATTGGCCTTACCCGGATGATGCGGACTTGGGTGTTCCTGTTTGGCTCATGATTTTGAAGGCGGTGCCGACTATCTTGGAAAGATCGCCCATGTCGGCCGGCACGATCACCACGTTGGATTCCTTGGCGATGCCGCCCCACTGCTTGATGAAGTCTTCGGCCACTTGCATCTTCATGGCGTCCTGCGCGCCCGCCTGCTGCAGCGAAGCACCCACGGTCGCGAGTGCCTTGGCCGTTGCCTCGGCGACGGTCTTTACCGCCTGGGCCTGGCCTTCGGCGCGCAGTACCTGGGCCTGCTTCTCGCCCTCGGCGCGGTTGATCTGCTGTTGGCGCTCGCCTTCCGAGACGTTGATCGCCTGTTGCTTTTCGCCTTCCGACTTGGCGATCAGCGCGCGCTTCTGGCGCTCCGCGGTGATCTGCAGCTCCATGGCGCGGATGACTTCTTCGGGCGGGCTGATGTCCCGGATCTCGTAGCGCAGAACCTTGACGCCCCAGTTGACCGCCGCAGTGTCAAGCTCGCTCACAATGGAAGTGTTGAGTTCGCTGCGTGAGGATAGCACTTCGTCGAGCTGTTTCCTGCCCACGTCGGAACGCATGATGGTCTGAGCAAGCTGTTCGACCGAGGACAACGGGTTGGAAGTGCCGTAAGCGGCCGCCTTGGGGTCGGTGATCTGCAGATAGAGCACGCCGTCGATGGAGATCTGCGTGTTGTCCATCGTGATGCAGACCTGTTTCTTGACGTCTACCGGTGTCTCGCGCAGGTCGAACTTGTAGGCCACGCGGTCGAAGATGGGGGTGATGAGATTGAGGCCGGGTTCGAGTACCTTGTGGAAGCGCCCGAAGCGTTCGACGACCCAGGCATGCTGCTGCGGGACGATGCGCAGGCCGCGGCTGATGATGACGATCGCCAGGATGGCGATGATCGCGGCGATAACGATACTGATGGACATGGGATCTCCTTCTTCGTTGCTATAGGGGGCTAGGCCGTGTGCTCGTCGACAGGTGCGACGACCAGCAGGTTTCCTTCGCGCGCCACGATGCGGCAGGCTTCGCCCGCGGCGGGTGGGGCGGCGTTCGGATCGTCGAGCCGGGCGTCCCAGGCGGCGCCCCGGGCGGGCCCGCGGGTTTTTCCTTTCGGGCTCTCCCGGATGGTGGCCTCGCGGCCGCTATCGTCATGGCTGACCTGCTCCGAGGCCGGGTTCCGGAGCCGCTTGCGCAACCAGTGCGCGAATGGCATGCCGAGGAGACTGATGATGCCCAGAACGGCCAGCGACCAAACCAGCCCGCCACCCGCGAAAGCGATGCCGGCGGCGGCGAAGCAGGCCACGGCGACGGCAAGCAGGTAGACGGTGAGTGTGTGAATTTCCGAAACGGCGGCGATTGCGCCGATGACCAGGAGCACGATGGCCAGGATGGTTGCCGAGTCCATGGGTATTGTTTCTCCCTGTTATTAGCCGGTTCTTTGATTGCGATTGTAGCGTAGCTTCTACGCCACACCCGCTTGGGCGAGGCGAAGACTTACACTGTATGAGGTTTCTCCCAATTCTTGCAGTGCTAAAGCAGATTCACCGGCTATTCGGGCTCCTGCTGGGGGTCACCATTCTGCTCACGGGCATGGGCCTTCTGGGTTCGCTGCTCGGTCTGCGCGCGACGCTGGCGCATTTCCCGGGCTGGCAGCTGGGTCTGGTGATGTCGGGGTATTTTGCCGGTTTCGTTATCGGCAGCTTCATCTGCCCGGCGTTGATTCGCAGCGTGGGGCACATCCGCACTTTCGCGGGGCTTGCGGCGATCGTGGCCAGCGCGGCGCTGTACAGGTAGGGGAGGCCCATCAGGAACAGGCCCATGGAGATCTCGACCAGGATGATCACCAGCGCGGCGATGTCGGCGATCCGCCAGCTGCCGATGAAGTTATTGCCGCCGACCATCTCCGCCATCGGCCGGGCGATCAGGTGGAAGTTGATCACCGCGCCGCCAACCGCGATGCACAGCACGAACACCGCGACGAAGAACTGCACCAGCGAGGATGACGTCAGCATGCGCTCGGCACGGTCGGTCTGGCGCAGGATCTCCTCATAGTCGGCGACGGAAACGCCTCCTATCTCGACCGGCGCGCCCGAGCCGGCCGGACCGAATTCCTGCGGCGCCGTGCGCTTGAGTTCTTCGTACGCAACGAAGAAGAACAGCTTGTCCTCGATGATCGGCCCACCGAGCGTCGCACCCAAGGTTTCCTCGTCGAACTGGAATTCCAGAGGCAGATCCTGGCTGCGGCCGCCGACGGCGGCCACGCGGTCGGTCTCCCGGTCGACGAGCAGCACCACGTGCTCATCGCCGGGCAGGCGCAGCTCGTAGGCGAGCACCTCTTTCGCCCGGTTGATTTCCGAGTCCTCGAGGCCTGCGAGCGCGCGAACCTCCTCTCCGGGATGGGCCCCCTGGCCGCCGCCGTGGACGCCCTCAAGCGGTCGGACGAAGCGGCCGCGCAGCGCGACTATCGTCTCGCCCTGAATCACGCCATCGACAGCCGCGAACGCGCACAAAACGCCGCCAAGTCCGCCGGCTTCACCGACGGCTACCGCGGCCTCCACGCCGGCGGTGCCCATCTTCGCGGGAAACTGCGCCACGGAGCCGGCCTGCTCACCGGCGTGGATGGCGGCTACCTCCTCGGGGCTGGCGGCGGATCCGACGAGCGTGATATTCACCTTCTGCTTCCGCACGCTCCTGATCGCCTCGGTCGCTCCGGGTAGCGGGGGGCCGCAGGGGCCGGACGAGTCGACGGGCTCGGGGTGGGTGGGG
>OFHI01000162.1_pt1 | contig 13232 bp, 13 predicted proteins | sample 1522021 | NCBI WGS metagenome assembly OFHI01 (sample SAMEA2464839, study PRJEB22497) | soil metagenome | biome: Grassland; feature: Farmland; material: Clay | place: Australia | collected 2013-02-01 | depth 1.4 m | reverse complement strand
GTCCCTTGTATTAATCGGCTTCTCATTTCTTGAATTATTTAAAGGAAAACTGGAAAAAAATTACAACCTGAAATTCAGGGACGTTGATGTACCTGTTTCCCAGTACCTGAAAAAAGAATTTCCCCTGATAGTCATAAAATTTGTATCAATTACATTCTTTGTAGTCGCTCTTCACTTTCTTAATATATATTACGCGAAATATGCAGATTTTCTGGCATTTTTGTTTTATTATTCAATACTGATATTCGGGGCCTTATTTCTCGCGGGTCCTCTACAGTCAGCAATAAGCACAAGAATTATTGACAATGAGCTTACAAAAAGGTTCGGGGAATACGCCAGGATGCTTGGCTTCAGGGATGTCAGGATTTATTGTGTTCCCTGGACCAGATTCAAAACAGCCAATGCATTCCAGATGGGCGGGGCCCTTAACTATTATGTTTACGCAACTGACTACCTGCTGGACAATTTGAGTCCTGATGAAACGGACTTCGTAATCCTGCACGAGCTTTTCCATGCCAGGAAAAAACACATTCTCAAGTTGATAATATTCGCATCCCTCATCCCATTCTTGCTCATGGCAACAAAACTGATTCCTTTCGGGTTGATCGGCAACCCTCTGGTTGAGATAATTGCGGTCCTTTCATACACACTATCAGTTCCAGGATTGCTCCCACTGCTGTTGGCATATATGGGGAGAAGATTTGAAACAGAAGCTGATCTGTATGCGGTGAAATTTTCCGGGAAACCTGCAGCAGCTTCGAGTGCGCTGAAGAAACTATCAGAACTGAACATGATTCCGGCAAGTTACGGAAAGTACCGTCTTCTTAAAACACATCCTTCAGTTGAAGAAAGGATAAAGCGGATAAATGAAGAAATGAAAGGGTTTCAGGCCGCTTGACTGCGATCCACTACTCTACAAGCATCAGAAACACGAAAACAGGGAGGGGAGCACCACTAGGGCAAAAGCCGGAAGCAGTAGAGTTTTAAGCTACCATACACTATGTTTTCTCCATGGTGAGGCCGCTACTGAAATGGGCTGGAGGGAAAAGGCAGATAGTGCGTGCTCTCATAAGTCATAAACCACAATCATTTTCAGGTTACTTTGAGCCTTTCTTCGGCGGTGGTGCTTTTTATTTCACACTTGTCGAAGAGAAACCAGGCATCACTTCCGTTATATCAGACATAAATTATGATCTTTACAGCCTATATAATATAGTCAGGAAACGGCCTTATGAAATGTCGGAATCTATTTCATCCCTTGAATTCGGAAACAACAGCGATGATTATTACAGTGCAAGGGAGACCTTCAATTCTGCACCTACGGTGGCAGATCCAGTCAGAAAGGCAGCTCTTCTCGTATATCTGAACAGGCACTGTTTTAACGGACTTTACAGGGTAAATTCTGCCGGGGAGTTTAACGTTCCTTTTGGAAAATACAAGAAACCCTACATTCCTGATCTTAATCACATTCTGTCTGTATCGGAATCGTTACAGGCAGTGAACCTCTTGCATGGCGATTTCCAGTACGCCGTAGGAGGTGCCGGAGAAGGTGATTTTGTATACTTTGATCCTCCGTATGATCCCCTCTCGGTTTCTTCAAGTTTCACCTCTTACAGCCAGGAATCGTTTCAGCGAACAGATCAGGAGAGACTCGCTTCTATTGTAAGGGACCTTGACAGAAAAGGTGTAAATGTCATGGTAAGCAACTCTGATACTCCTGTTATAAGGGAGTTATACTCAGGACTAAATTTCAAAGAAATTCCAGCCGGCAGGGCTATCAATTCCAAAGCATCAGCAAGAGGCAAGATAAATGAATTGATCATAACAAATTACCGGATTTAGCATATTTGAACAAATGCAAACATACTCTGAAAGACTGTGCAAAAAGGCAGACTCTAATATTTCACTTCATACCTGAATATCTCTTTTCTCGAGAAATTGTTGACCCACAGCCATCCACGCCCGTATGTAATTCCGGTGGGTGTTTCACAGACCTTTATCCTGTCAACAATATTGTGATTTGAATCTATTCTCGCTATCTCACCGTTTTTGAAATCTGCAACCCACATCTCTGAATCAAAGAGTATCATTCCTCCCGGACTTTCCAGAGCAGGAAGGTACGGAAGATGAAAGACCTCTTTGCGAACATCGACAACAATTGTGCCTGTATTTCCGTATACGTAGGCCTGACTTCCCTTGAAATCCAGGCCGCATGCCCTGAAACCCTCTGGAAGATTCACCTTCTTTCCGAATCTGTACTTTGGCACACCCCCATCCCTGTCGATGATTATCTGCCTAAGGGATCTTACCCCAACGCCTTCTTCGCTTTCCGGAGGGCCTACAATTTGCCAGAGGCTCTGCCCGTCAAAAGCCAGATCAGTCCTAATCTCCGGAACTTTCATGATTCCTGACCACTTTCCTCCTCCTTCATAGCGGTATATGGTATTGGTTTCGCCGTCTGAATAGTACAGAGTATCGTAAAGATGCTCGTACGCAAGGCCGCATGGGTGGTTACCGGGGGCAGGTCTGCTGCCGACCTCTGACAGGTAGTATTTTATCAACATGAATTAAAATGGTATCAAGATAAATATTTTCGCCAGGATCATCCGGATGAGATCGATAAGAATAGAGGATGGTTTTCCCGGAGTTGTAGCATTTCTTCCGTATAACAGGGCAGCGCCCGCTGGAAATTAGCTAATTTACTGCCCCTCTTATTCGCCCGTTTCCATTCTGGCAAATTCAATCAGCTCAAGTATTGCTGTGAAAGCATCGGCAGAGTCCTTTTCATCGACCACGATTATTGCATCTGTATAGCTGTTTGTCGTCTCTTCAATATTTATTCCTGTAAAAGCCAGTCTTGAATATATGGACATCAGGAACCCGGGAGCATCGATGATCGAAAGGGGGCTCTTCAGGACTATAACTGCAAGCCCTTTTTTCCGGTTCACGACACCTCTTCTGATTATATCCGAAAATGCTGAAAGATTCCTGTCCTCAACTATCACTGTGGTGAACTCCATTCCTGTTGAAATGTAAACGGTGCCCATCAGCTTCAGATCGTAAGCTCCTCTTAGGATCCGTTCATTCCTGTTTGCAGGGATCACGAATTTTGTAACCGATGTGAGTAGCTGAACGCTTGTTCTTGAAAGAGCCTCAAAAACTCTCCTGTCAAATTTTCCAGTAAGATTCCTGTTTCTCTTCAGTGCGGAAATTACAGCATCTATGGTCACTTCTTCTCCAAGCTTGTTTTCAATTCCGGGCTTGAGATCGCGAGCTACTGCGCTGAGATTAACGTAGCCCCTGCTAAGGGATGTCGCAAGAAAGACATCGTTGCTGACTATGTTCTTTACTATCCTGTTCACACTTAATTCCATTTTAGCCATTTAAACCAAATTATGACCCATATAGGTCATAAATTATTAATAATTTGCCATTATGAACTGTTTAATCCAAGCCTGTCACGCTGTTAGACGGGGCGGATAAGAGGTATTGAAATGCAGACTGAATGCAATATGTGTGGAGGAAATATAACCATCCAGGATGACTCAATCCAGGGTGAGATTGTAAACTGTCCTGATTGCGGACTTGATTATGAAATCCAGAGCGTTGAAAGCAATTCCGTTGTTCTGAGGACAGCTGAAGAGATCAAGGAGGACTGGGGGGAGTAACCACTCCCTTCTGTTTATTTGTAAATATCATTTTTACCGGAGTAAAAAAGGTTTGATTTCTGCAGGTATTGTTGGAGGTTCCGGATATGCAGGCGGCGAATTGCTGAGGCTGCTTATTCAGCATCCTGAAGTGGAAGTGAAAATAGCAACTTCAAAGCAGCATGCCGGAGAAAATGTCTCGAAAGTCCATCCGAATTTGAAGGGGCTTACTGATCTTGCATTCTCTTCCGAAACTCCTCTTGATGCATCAGCAAAAGTGGATGTTTTATTTCTGGCAGTCCCTCACGGATCTTCTGCGGATATAACTCCTGATATTGTGGATCAGGGCGCAAGGGTGATAGATCTGAGTGCAGATTTCAGGCTCAAGGATCCTGAGGCATACCCTGTCTGGTACGGCTGGAACCATCCGGCTCCTGATCTTCTTGGAAAATTCGTTTATGGAATGCCGGAACTGCACAGGGAAGAAATTAGGAATTCAAGATATGTGGCTGTTCCAGGATGCATAGCAAGCTCATCAATATACAGCCTGGCACCTCTGGCAGGAGGAAATTATATTGATGGAACCGCTATAATTGATGCCAAGATAGGCTCATCGGGTTCCGGCAACAAACCATCTGCCTCAACCCACTTTTCAGAGAGATACAACTCTGTAAGAATATACAGTCCAGTGGGTCACCGGCATATAGGTGAGATAGAGCAGGAATTGTCTTTTGTTGCAGGAAAGAAGATATCCGCAACGCTTTCAGCCCATTCTGTCAACATGGTTAGGGGCATTCTCACGACATCAAGTGTCATGACAGGATCTGAAGTTGAAGAACCTGAATTATGGAAAGCTTACCGCTCTTTCTACCGGAACGAGCCCTTTATTCGTTTTATAATGGACAGGAACGGGCTGTACAGGTATCCTGATCCTAAAATTGCGGTCGGTTCAAATTTCGCTGATCTCGGCTTTGCAGTGGATCCGCACGTGAGGAGAATCGTGGCAATAGGAGCAATTGACAACCTGATAAAAGGTACGGCAGGGAATGCTTTACAGTCCATGAATCTTATGTTCGGGCTGAAGGAAACGGAAGCCCTTATGAGCGCACCAATGAGGCTGGTGTAAGATTTGGCAACAGTAGTCAAGGTAGGGGGAAGCATTCTGCGGAACGGAGCAGACAGTGGCCTGATGAAGGCAATATCCGGATTGGCAGATGAAGGTCTGATTGTGGTTCATGGGGGAGGCCCTGTGGTAACCGATCTATGCAGGGACCTTGGAATAGAGCCAAGATTTGTTGTATCTCCCGGTGGAATAAGGAGCAGGTTTACAGATCAGCAGACAATTTCTGCATATGTAATGGCAATGAAGGGGAAAATCAACTCGGATATTGTCCTGTCGATGCAGAAAAATGGCGTTATGGCTTTCGGGATGTCGGGAATAGACGGTCCGTCTCTTGTTGCAGAGAGAAAGAAACGCCTGCTCATCATCAATGAAAAAGGAAGGAAAATGTTCATAGACGGTGGTTACACAGGCAGGATAGTGCCTGTGGATTCCACTCTGATTTCAAGTCTTGTCAGCGAAGGATTTGTTCCGGTCGTATCCCCAATAGCTGCAAGTCTTGAGCATGAACCTCTCAATGTTGATGGCGACAGGGCCGCTTCAGCGCTATCAGGGGCTCTGGGTGCAGATCGCCTGATCCTTCTTACGAACGTTGACGGGGTGAATATTGACGGGAAAACTGTGCGGGAGATAAGCCTCCAGGAACTCCCTGAAATAATCAGTCAGGTGGGCAACGGCATGGACAGGAAGCTCATAGCAGCTAGAGAAGCTCTTGAGTCCGGAACAAAAGAAGTGATCATAGCAAACGGAAATGACCAGGATGCGCTGGGAAATGCAGACAATTCTGAAAAAAGGACAGTGATAAAGAAATGACCGAAAACGATTATTTTGAGAAATCAGAAGACAGGTTTCTTGCCGGGACATACCAGAAAATTCCGGTGCTTGCCGCGAAAGGAAACGGAGCCTGGATACAGGATCTCAACGGAAGGGAATACCTGGACTTCATGAGCGGATATGGGGTTGCGATCCTTGGACACTCATTTCCCGCTATAAAAGAAGCGATAAAGAAACAACTGGATGAAATTTACATAACTCATGGATCGATGTACAGCCCTGCGAGAGCAACTTTTCTCAAGGACCTGTCCGGAATCTTGCCGCATGGGCTGTCAAGGGCATTCCTTTCAAACAGCGGTGCAGAGGCGATTGAGGCAGCAGTAAAGATCGCGTTGAAGGCTACTGGAAGGAAGAAAATAATCAGCATGGAAAATGCATATCATGGAAAAACCATGGCTGCTCTTTCTATCACACATTCGAGCAAGTACAGGAAATCATTCAGCGAATTGCTTCTTCCATCAGTGGATTTCGTTAAATTCGGGGAAATTGAAACTCTTGAGGCCCTACTTAAGAATGAGGATGTTGCTGCCGTTTTTCTTGAGCCGGTACAGGGAGAAGGCGGTATAAATCTGCCTCCTGACGGGTATATGAAGGCGGTAAGGGAACTGACGGAGGAGTACGGAACACTGCTGGTAATGGATGAAATTCAGTCCGGCCTTGGAAGAACCGGGAAAATGTGGGCACACGAACACTGGGGAGTTACACCTGACCTTATGACCATAGGAAAGGGGATCGGAGGTGGAATCCCGATGGGTGTTACAGTCGGCAAACCGGAATATGTGGATTCTCTGAAAAAGGGGGAACAGAGCTCAACAACTGGCGGGAATCCGCTGGCATGCGCTGCAGGCAGTGCTGTAATAAACGAGCTCAGGAATGGTTTTGTAACGGTGGCGGAAAAAACAGGCAAATACATCCTTTCAGAAATGGAGGATGAACTGAGCACGCACAGGCTTGTTACAGATGTTCGCGGAATAGGCATGATGATTGCACTGGAACTGAAAATCAGGTTTGTCCCGGTTCTGATGAACATGATAAGTGGAGGCTTGATAACACTCTATTCCGGAATCAGCACTATTCGGCTTCTTCCTCCTTACATTGTTTCACTGGAGGAGGTTGACAGTGCAGTATCCATTATGAAGCACTCTCTTGAGAAGCAGCTTGTAGCTGCAGGGGCGAGATAAAATGGAATTCTCGCTATTGTACGATAAAATAAGATGGGAAGAGAAATCCATCCTGAAAGCTGCTGAAGACAGGAACATAACCATGAAAATGGTTGATGCCAGGGAACTTGACATGGATCTCGACGGAGGCATCAATGTTTCACTTGGAAATGGAACACTTCAACGATGCACGTCATATTACAGAGGCCTCCACACAACGGCCTATCTCGAATACAACGGACAGAGAGTAATCAATGACCTCAATACTACGATAACAGCAGGCAACAAGATGCTGACGTCTCTGGCACTCGTAAAGAACGGCGTTCCCACGCCTAAAACCTCAGTTTCCATAAATTCTGATACAGCAATGAAGCAGTTCTCTGAAAAATTCAACAGCAGGGCAGTGGTGAAGCCGGTCACAGGAAGCTGGGGGAGAATGGTTGCCCTGCTGAACGACAATGCTGCGGCAATGGCTGTTCTCGAAGACAGGGAATACATGTACCCGATTTATTCGGTGTTTTACCTGCAGGAATTTGTGAAAAGGCCCCCCAGGGATCTAAGGATATTCGTAGTCGGGGATCAGGTAATCGGGGGAATATACAGGTACCAGACGGGCAATGACTGGCGGACAAACACAGCAATAGGCGGCATGGCAGAGAAATGCGAAATAACCGGTGAAATAGAGGAAATAGCCCTGAAGGCCGCAAATAGTGTGGGACGTGGCATATTCGGTGTGGACATCATGGAATCGGAACGTGGCTTCCTGGTTCACGAGGTTAACAGTACAACTGAATTCAAGAACACGGTAAGGATCGCCAAAGTGGATGTTCCCGGCGCTATTTTGGACTTTCTTGTGGAGGAGACAAGATGAGTTCCAGCATCCGGAGAATGCTGACGGATCTTGTTAAAACCTATTCACCCACCGGGCATGAGGAACAGGCAATTGAAAAATTTGACGGGTACCTCGAGCAGCTGGGATTCCAGCAGATCAGCAGGGATAGGGCAGGAAATTCAATAGGGAAAATCAGTGGCACCGGAATAAGCGTAACTTTGTGTGGACATATAGATACAGTTCCGGGCAAGCTTCGCGTCACAACAAGAAATGGTCTTCTCACTGGAAGGGGCACGGTCGATGCAAAATCGTCCCTTATTTCTCTTCTCCATGGAGCCCGACTGGCGAAGGATCGAGGGTTCGGGGGCACGCTTCAGGTAATTGCTGCTGTTGGTGAGGAAGGTCCCGGAAAGGGGATCATAGAAATTGCCGGTTCGCAGCAGAAAACAGACTACGCAATTCTCGGGGAACCATCCGGGACTACCGGGATAACAACAGGGTACAAGGGAAGGCTGCTTATAGACGCAAGCTTCAGATCAGGCTCCTACCACGCGAGCGCACCTTGGATGGGAAGCAATGCAGTGGACCTTGCGATAAATTCATGGCAGAAGGTAAAAGAACGATACGGAAGCAACAGAGATTTTTCAAAGGTGAGTGCTGCCCTGACATCCATTAATGGGGGAAAAGCGGGAAATGTCACGCCATCTCGCTCTTCAATTACAATTGATGTGAGATATCCTCCTTCAAGAAGCAGAGAGGGGCTGTTTGATGAGTTTGAGGGGCTGCTGATGCCGGAAATAGAAGCAGGAGAAGCAGAGATAAAGCTAAGGAGCTATGTTGAGCCATATGTTTCCAACATGAAGACTCCCCTTCTTGGTGCATTCAAGAATGCAATCAGGGAGAATACGGGTGTGCAGCCCAAGCTAATATTCAAGAGCGGAAGTGGAGACATGAACATTCTCGGAACCGAGTGGAAGATTCCATGTGTTACTTACGGTCCGGGAAATCCCCAACTTTCGCACACAAATGATGAAGTGATATCAATTGAAGAGGTGGAACAGAGTGCAGAGATAGTTGCAGAAGCGCTCCTGAATCTTGAAAGCCTTCATCCGCCGGAAAGCTAAGAACTCAACTATTCAGGGCTATACTTCAGAAAAGCATAGTGAGGTAATCGAGTGAATATAATTGAAAAAATCCTTTTGAATCATAGTGTTGACAAAAGCCTGAAAGAAATAGGGCCAGGTGACATAGCAACTGTATCGGTGGACAGGGTCATGATGCTGGACATTGCAGGACAGCATCCCGAACTCCTGCAAAATCCTCCGGCAAAGGCATTCGACCCCGATAAGCTGGCCGTGATTTTCGATCACTTTGTACCCGCACCCAATGTGGAGATGTCCCGGGGAACCTCAAAGATAAGGGAGCTCGCCAGGAGGTTAAAAGTACGGGATTTTTACGACTATGGCCGTGCAGGCATATCCCATACATTTGCAGCAGAGAACGGATGGTTCCTGCCGGGCAGGATAGTTGCCAACACAGATTCGCATTCTGTAGCAGCAGGGGCGTACAACATGCTCAGCAGGGGTCTTGGAACTCCTGAAATAATGCAGGTTATCTGTACAGGCCGGACCTGGTTTTCAGTTGGCGAAACAATAGGGGTTGAACTCGACGGGAAGCTAAAAAAAGGGTCCGAAGCCAAAGATATATTCTTCACGCTTGCAAACGAAACTGGTGACATTCCGAACAGGAACCTTGAATTCAGCGGTAATGGTGTCCAGAACCTCTCTGTAGACGAGAGGGCAGTGATTTCAACAATGTCGGCAGAGCTAAGTGTGGAGTTCGCAGTATTCCCTTCAGACAGGGTTCTGAGGAAGTATCTTGAAAACCGTGCAGAGTCTGCCTACACTGAAATCATCCCAGACGCTGGAGAGTCTCATTCAAGGGAAATCTATGCTGACGTTTCAGAGGTCCTGCCGATGGTGGCACTGCCCGATTCAGTTGCGAATAACACAAAACCCGTCTCCGAGTTGCAGGATGTTCATGTGGACCAGTGCACCATAGGCTCCTGTGCCAACGGCAGGCTCGAGGATCTCGCGAGTGCAGCGAGGATCCTTGATGGAAGAAAGGTGCATAACGGGACCAGGCTGATAGTTACACCTGCCACCCAGTCAATATATGCCCAGGCAGTTGAACTTGGATACGTGAGGAAAATAGTGGACGCTGGTGGACTTGTTACAAACCCCACCTGCGGCTCATGCATGGGAGGGCATATGGGCCTTCTTTCTGACGGTGAGGTCGCAGTTTCATCCACTACAAGAAATTTCAAGGGAAGAATGGGTTCCAGAGAAGCCAGGATCTACCTGGCTTCATCTGCAACAGTGGCGGCCTCTGCAATAAACGGGCACCTGACCGATCCAACAGAATTTCTTGGAGGACAATGATATGACAGTGAAAATAACAGGAAAAGTATGGGTTTTTGGAGATGACATAAACACTGATCTGATGTACCCGCACATATGTTACACGCTCCCTGAAAGGGAAAGACCGGGATATACTATGTGGGCAAACAGGCCAGGATGGGCAGGTTTGGTTTCATCCGGTGACATCCTGCTCGCGGGTAAGAACTTCGGAGCGGGTTCATCAAGGCCGGCTGCGGAAAACCTGAAGAAACTTGGAATATCGATTGTTGTTGCTGAATCACTGAATGGCCTTTTTCTCAGGAACGCAGTAAATTCCGGTTTGCCTGCAGTGGAATGCAGGGGAACCCCGGGATTTGCAAATGAAGGGGAGACTATTTCGGTTGATTTGTCAGAAGGCTTATTGCACAACATGACCTCAGGTGCTGAATGCACCTTCAAGCCGCTTCCAGAATTCCTTATGGAGATCGTTGAGGCAGGCGGAATAATTGAAGTCTTGAAAAAGAGAGGGTGTATCGATCCAAATCCCCTCTAACCAAAGGAGTGCTATGATATGAAGGAAAAATACAGAATTTCAGTTGCAAAGGGAGATGGCATAGGGCCGGAAGTGGTTGATTCTGCGGTATCTGTACTGACTTCTGCTGCAGAGAACGAAGGGTTGAGGGATTGCCTTGAATTTGTAAGTGTTCCAGTGGGGTGGGAATCTTTCAATAAATACGGCTACCCTGTTACCGAAGGAACTCTTGAACTTATCGGCAGAACCGATGCCCTGATTCTAGGGCCGCTTGAAGTGGGCAAATACCCGGGTGAAAACGGAAAGAAAAGCCCTTCAGGAGCAATAAGGAGGCATTTTGAACTCTACGCTAATGTGAGGCCTGTCAGAACCTACCTGAAAAGCAATCAGAAGCCCATCGACATCCTGATAGTAAGAGAAAACACCGAAGGATTCTACGCGGACAGGAACATGTTCCTGGGAACGGGGGAGTACATGCCGTCCAGGGACGTTGCCCTTTCAGTGAGGGTTATCACGCGTGAGAAATCATCCAAGATATCGGCAGTTGCTCTTGAGGAATCGCTGAAGAGAAGAAAAAAGGTAACTGCGGTGCATAAGGGAAATGTTCTGCGTATGACTGACGGCCTTTTTGTTGAAGAGTTTTACAAAAAAGCGGGAAAATACGGGAATGTTGAAGCTGAAGACAGGCTTGTTGATTCCACAGCATATGATCTTATAATCAATCCCGGGCAGTTTGATGTGATCGTTACAACAAACATGTACGGTGATATACTTTCTGATGAGGCAGCGGCAATAGCTGGAAGCCTCGGAATTGCTCCGGCAATAAATTACGGAGACAACTACGCGATAGCCCAGGCGGCCCATGGTACAGCCAATGCCATAGCAGGGAAGGGGACGGCAAATCCGATCTCCGAGATCCTCTCAGTATCCATGCTGATGGAATGGATTGGCAGGAAAAACGACGATGAAAAACCGGGCAGAATCTCAGCAAAGATCAGGACCGCAACGGAGAAAATGCTGACGGATCCGGAAAGCCTTACACCAGATCTTGGAGGTAATGGAAATCTGAAATCAGTAACGGATGCTATTATCTCAAACCTTAACTAATGAAAAAAATTTTATTTACCATAATAGCCAATTTTTTCAAATTATGACCAATATTGGTCGTAAAGTTATTTTATATGTAGAATATCTGAACGCTAATTATGTCTAAAGTTAATAAAATAGGGCTTCTGGATTCAACACTGCGAGAGGGTGAACAGACTCCGGGAGTTGCATTTACGGTGGAACAGAGAACAGGAATTGCTCTAAAACTGTCGGAAGCCGGGATAAGGATGATTGAAGCCGGCCATCCTGCCGTATCACCTGATGTACACGAAGGTATAAGGAAAATTACGGCTCTCAAGGAAGAAGGATTAATCTCTTCGGAGATAATTGGCCATAGCAGGGCAACAGCGGGAGATGTCGAGACTGCCGCTGCTCTTGGCGTTGACAGGATAGCAATATTCTATGGTGTAAGCGACGTACATCTTTCTGCGAAGACGCATAAAACCAGGGATCAGGCTATTTCGATAATAACAGAAGCAATATCTCTGGCGAAATCTCATGGAATAAATGTAAGATTTACACCCGAGGATGCTACCAGAACCGATCGTGATTACCTTACAGAAGTAATCCGCGCAGCAGCAGATGCTGGAGCTGACAGAATAGGCATAGCAGACACGGTGGGCATAATGTGGCCTTTGCAGACGAAGAAGCTGATAAGACAACTCAGAAGCGGGGTTAGAGGCGTGGAGTTTGACATTCATGCCCACAACGATCTAGGAAATGCAGTTGCCAACTCACTTTCGGCAGTTGAAGGAGGTGCGACCATCATACATTCCACAGTCAACGGCCTTGGTGAAAGAGTTGGAATAACTCCCACTCAGGTGATAGCAGTTGCTCTACGATACCATCTTGGAGCAGAAGTGGCAAACCTTGATTTGATGCAGCCGCTTTCCAGGATGGTCGAAAATTACAGTGGAATCCGGACACCTCCAAACTTTCCTGTTACCGGAGATTTTGCATTCGTGCACAAGTCAGGTGTCCATGTTGCAGGCATACTCAACAATCCTGTCACATATGAGTTCATGGATCCTGCCCTGATGGGACGGAACAGGGATTATGTTATAGATAAGTATACGGGCAGGCACGCCCTGGAATCCAGAATAAAATCTCTTGGTTTGAATCTTCAGGAAAACCAGGTAAACGACATGTTAAGCAGAATCAAGAACAATCCGTCAATGGGTTCTGCTGATAATGAATACCTCAGAAACCTGGCACAGAAGATATCCGGGGAAGCGGTCAACGGCAATAAATCCTGATCGCGATCTCCAGGGATTCAAGCTATTATTCTGGTTATTTTCGCACAATCCACCCCGGCAAAGCCCATACAGATTCACGCCCTGCTTAATATCTCATAGGCACGTACGCATACTTCCTTGTTCAGTATCAGTATTGTCTCATTCGAGCACGATATAAGCTGAAGAATGTTTATTCCACCTGCAAAAAGTTTCTCCGTGATTCTCATCACGAATCCTGCTGTCGCCTCTATCTCTCTCGGAGACAGTATATGAATCATGCTCACATTTCTCTCAGTTGAAATTCCGGAAAGTGAAGGAGGAATTTTCTGGATCATCTCATCAATTATGTATACCACGCTATTTTCC
>OFHI01000161.1_pt1 | contig 13569 bp, 22 predicted proteins | sample 1522021 | NCBI WGS metagenome assembly OFHI01 (sample SAMEA2464839, study PRJEB22497) | soil metagenome | biome: Grassland; feature: Farmland; material: Clay | place: Australia | collected 2013-02-01 | depth 1.4 m | reverse complement strand
GCATAATAGAGGGGCATCTTCTCAAATCATGCATTCAACAATAAACCCGTTATTTTCCTGAAAACTTAAGGCTTCCAAACTAGCCTAACCATAGAAATATAAGGTCTATGTGCAAGGCAAACAATTCTGATATGATATAGAGTATATTTTTAGTTGACCCGTATGATGAGATTTCTGCTGCTGCACAAGAACTCGCCAATATGGGATCAAAACCAATAAGCATCACAAGTGTTATGATGACTAGCACGAAAAGACCCTTTAGTGAATCCTCCAAACCAGGCATATCTCAACTCTATTCTAGTCTGTTCCACTATTTTCTGAAATAAGCCTTCCAGCATAACTTGCAAGAGATTTTGTCAACAATATCAGATGTTCCGCCTCAATTCTACCGATTTTAACTTCATCTGGGCTGTATGAATTCCCCTTTTTAAGATCCTCAACGTGCAAAGCTAACGAAGAAAAGCTTGAAAAGTTATCATAAGAGCGTTTCCACTTTTCAGAATATACGAAGGACTTCTTTTTATGCTTATTTAAGACTTCCTTATCAAGTAAAACTCCGGCCTCGCGACAATTATCAAAAACACCTTTTACATTCCAAGAGTCAAGTGCCTTCTCAGCTTCTGCAATATAGTTCATCACATCATTAATTGAAGATGAAATGTTTGGTATTTCCAAATAAAATGTGTCGTTAAAACCCATTTGGCTTTTGACTCTAGCCCATTCGTAGGTTCCAAGTGAATAAATATTGGTATTATTGCGGTAGTTATCTCTCAGAAGAAGTTTGTTGGTGTATATTGTACCATTGCGATCTCCCACAAATTTCACAGAAAATTCTATTAATATGAAAAGGAGTATATTGTCTTGAAACCTGTTAGAATCTATTGCCTCTACTTGGCCATGACTTAACGGAGATGTAATTAAATTAAGATTGCTCCAAGATTCATTAGTTGCCCTAGCAACACTATCTACCTTAGTCATATAAGAAGTCAACTCATTTGAAGAAGAACTCCAACCAAGTGCTGTGTAATCAGGAGTTATTGTTGCAAGAACATTTCTCACCCCTCCATTCTGATGAGCTATCCCTAAAACTCCTTTTACATCTTGGAGGACAACTGGTTCTGGAAGACCATCTGGAAGGCCTTTTTTTTCAGGAGATATAAGATCAGAAAAAACTTGCATTCCGATGTGAATTGCACATCTGCCACCAAGTAGATTTCTACCTGAAAATTCTATTTTATCTATTTTCATGCTTTTACCTCGCTATAATTTCCTCAATTTCCTTCAGCTTTTCAGCAACTTTTTTTCCTTTGTCTGTAAGCGAAATCATGTTTCTATAGGGATATGTCGATTTATCTATCCTTGTGCTGATTAATTCTAGTTCCCTTAGTATGGGTAAGCTGTTTCTTACTATTCTATCATACATATCGGTCTGATCTACAATTCTTTGAAAATTGGTTTCTCCTTTGTCAAGAATAAATGTTAGAATTCTGAGAATTCCTTTTTGACCTTCAAGTTTTGACAATGACATAACTTATAACGTATGCTTTATAATTTATCTGTTCATAAAATTCTGCCTAATAACAAATATCATATATTGTGAAAGGTATATATACTCTTTTAACTATACCTTATAAGGTGTTAGGCATTAAAAAGATAACAATATCGTATCCAGACGAACAGTTCGATTGGCTTGAGGAACATCCAGAAATAAACAAATCAGGACTGTTCAGGGCAATTGTAGGCTACATGATGAGGAATGATAAATCTTCCCTTAACCAAGAAGACCTTAAGAAAATCTCTGAGGGAATACAAAGTGCATAAGTTGGAACTGCAATTCCAAACAGTTGTTTTTGAATCCCAGAACTGGCCAGGAAAGAGTTCCTCTACCGCTCCCCATTTTCCATTGGATTCTCCTGTTCAAACTCTAGAGGAACTCCCTGAAAGCCCAGCAATGGGTGTTGCAACTAAGAGGTTTTGAAAAATGCAAAAAAATGAGAATATGAGTTTCCCACAAACTCAAGAAAAACATCTCGACTCCGGTAATAATATTTTTCTTACCAGGAAAGAGATCTTAAGAAGCAGAATTCTGAAACTTGATGAAGAGCTGAGAGGAATCCGCTCCCTGAGATCCGACAGGCCTGATCTCTACGGATATTTTGAAAAATATCTCCTTGACAAGCTCGCATCGCTGGTTATCAGGTACAGAAGAAAGTACAACGAGAATCCACTGGAGGCAGCCTTATGACGGAAGGATTTACCAAGCCCATTTCAGAGCTTCTCTATGAGGATGGTCCCGTCGTCTCTGAGAGTGATCTTGAGCTGTTCCCCATTCTCGATGGAGGTCATTCTTTCGACTATTCTTTTCGGAATGTACAGCCTTCCAGCTCCGTCCTTGTCTCTGTAAAAACGAGCGGTTCCTTTTGTTTCCACATTGCAGGAAACGATAGTAACCTGTTAAATGTTTCCAATTCCTTACAAATCCGTAAGGTTAATATCCTTACAATTCCTTACAAATATGTAAGGTGGGGTAGATGGTTGAACTGAATGAAATTGTCCACGTTTACAGGGACAGAGACGGCGGGTTGAGAATATACCTGCCAAAGAAAATGGCAGAAAAGCTACAGTGGAAAGAGAAACAGGAAATCTGGGCAGAGCAGACAGAAAACACGCTCAGGTTGAAACCACTGGGAGGAAACTGAGAATGCAAAAAGAAAAAATAATGAGTATCGGAACTCAAATAGAAAATACCAGCAGTGAACAAGAACCTTTCGTTCTTGTCACCAAGATGAGCGAGCTATCGGGAAGAAGATTTTGTGATCTGGAGGTTTCATAATGGATCTGACGAGGATGCGTAAATTCTTAAGAACCGTCAAAACTAACTGGTATCCGCTGGATCTCAAGGAAGAGATCATGGCCTTCAATTTTTACTGTGACTCCATCCATGATCCATTTGCGACATACCAGGTTGTACCGATGGCCAGAGTTCTTGAAGGTGGTTTCTGATGAACTGTTCTATCTGCGGCAGGCACCTGACAGATCCTGATTCAATCAAGAGAGAAATTGGCCCTATCTGTTACAACAATCTGAAAAGTGAACAGCAGAGGATGAACACCATTCCAGGCGAGATCATTCTTACTCCGGACATGGGCGGTGAAATAGAAACCCTCATCAAGGAAACAAGAGGCAAACAGTACAGATGCCTTGGCCTCTCCGGTGATCACACCGAAACCATCAGAGTATGGCATGGTTATCCGCATGAAGGCGGTATTCCGGACAAGAACGGAAAGAAGTGGTGGGCATATACTAAGTGCTCTAAGTCCAACTATGAAATGTCATGGTGGAAAGTCCAGAAGAATGCTGTAATAATAGAACTGGAGGTTTCCTGATGATATCGGTAATCAACAGTTCTAATGTTTTTGATCAAGATGGAATGCTCAGGAAAGGCAACGAGTACCTCAGGACTGAAACCATATTCCATGAAATTACCGAATACATCGAATCACACGATGAGTTCACAGCCTGGGATATCAGAAACCACGTCATAAGAAAATACGGTGACTGGTCCAAAACCTATCTTTCAGATCTTGGCCTTTATCTCGCTAAGCTTGAAAGATTTGAGAAAATAGAACGAGCAGGAAAGCGTGATGCCTGGGTTCTCTACACAAAGGTTGTAAGGAGAGAACTGCCATGATTTCAAAGACTTTTACCCAGGGAAATTTAACAGTCATTATAAGAGCAGAATCCGAGGAACAGGCCAACAGAGAATTTCTTAGAATGCATCTAAAGGGGGTTCTCTGAATGATGCAGGCAAAGATTGAAGAGGTTTCAATCAACAAATACGTTGATTACGCCCTCAGGCTTAGAAAGCAGATTGATTACCTTGTTGGCGACAACGTGGACAGTTCAATCAAGAATCAGGTTGTAAACACAATCTGGGACAAGTCACTGTCACCAAAGGTATACTACAAGCCTGAGAACACAGAGAAAGAGGTTCTAAAGGCTGAACACAAAGCTTCAGAAAGCACATCAAAACCAGAGACGAGGGAAGAGGAAATAGCAGTGATCAAGAGACTGATTGGCAGGAATAAGGACAACCTGTCACTTCTTGGTGCTTACGCAGAATTCACAGAGCACAAAAGAGTCGAGGAAATGACCTCGGAAGAGAGAAAGAAGGCGATTGAATTCCTGGGAGGTAAGGGCAATGACAAGTGAATTTGAAAGGGATCTTGGCCTTTTTGCAAACTGGAACGTCGGTACCGGAAGAACAACATCTGAAAAGACCATAGACCGCAGAGTCAGGAGAATAAAGCACTTCACCAAGATCATAGACGTTTACGATCCTGATCTCCTGAAGATTCACCAGTACTGCAGGGACGAACTCAAGAGAGGAAAATCCCAGAATACACTGAGGCTGGAGATGCAGGATCTGAAGCACTGGTGCGAGTACAAGGGAATAGACATAGAGCTGCCAAGGTTCAAGAAGAGGCCTAACCCTCCACCGTTCGTTCCATCGGATGAGCAGGTGAAACAAATCCTGTCCTACTGTGAAAGATATCCGAGGGAAGTATGGCTCAGGAATAAGGTTCTTTACGAGATAGGAGCATTCTGCGGCCTCAGGGTGGGTGAAGTCACTAACCTTAGAATGGACGATATCTCCCTGGACGACAGCACCGTTTACGTGAGGTCCGAGAAGGGAGAACAGGACAGGATAGTGGGCATACCTGATTTTGTAATATCGGACATAAGGGATTACCTGAAGTTTAGGATGCCAACGGATCCAAGGGCTTTCTTTACCACCAAGGAGGGGAGAATGCCCTACGAATACATCAGATCGCTAACGGCGAAAATAGGCCATAAATTGAACATGCCGAAACTTCACTACCACAGCTTGAGGCATTACTACGCAACTCTCCTTCTGAACTTAAATAGAGACTTGCGGGAGATCCAGCTTCTTCTAGGACATGCGAATGTACAGACAACTGTGGTTTACACTCATGTCCAGGAAATGAAAATGTCAAAAGAGGTAAAAAACGTGATTCACAAACACTTTTTAGAAAATAGGGATTTGAACTCAAATGTACGGGAACAATCGGGAGCGTACCCGTACCAAGTGGGAGCACTGGGATTTGAACCCAGATCTACGGGTCTCTTCCGGATCATAGTTCCAGTCACTCATCATTAAGATCAGTTGACCCATAGCTAATCATACCCTGACTGGAGCCCGCTAGGATGCCTGACTACCCCATGCTCCCATGTGCGATGATGCCATCAGGACTTGTTAGCCCTTCTCTGGCGCTTCAGCCTTCTTATTTTCTTTTTTCTCCATTTCCAGCGCATGTTACCGCGCTTTTTCCACGATCTTGAGCCTCTTTTCAATATTTCACCTCAAATTATGAAAGATATACGTACAAACCAAAGCGTTATGCGTTCAGTTGGTAGTAAATTGTACCTTGATATTGCCTCGTGTTATTTATAATTTCTATTCTCAAAGGCAAGTAAGGTGTCGCCACTGATCCTCTGAATCTGGGATGTTTCACATGTGATTTCAGGAAATCAGAAATTTTTGAAATAACCTGTCACCTAGAAAATAATGCAGATTCGCTGAATTCATTTTCTGAGGCATCAGAAAATTCCTTTCTCTTGTTAAGGGTGTGAATAGACTCGCCTATTATCAGGCCTGCAGTCAATGACAGTACAGAATCCACTACGATGAAAATCTGGGTATTTCCCGGGTAAAGGAATATAAGGGAGAAACGCACTATAAAGGATGCAAGCCAGAACATCAGGATGAATGGCGATCTCTTGTAAAAGAGCATATTGTTCTTCTTGAAGAATGTGACATTTCCTCCAAACCTGAGCCCCAGTAAAATGCCCAGTGGAAGAAGAATCAGCACATAGAAATAATTGACATCTGCAAATCCCAGAGGTATAATTGAATAAAGTGTCAGTATCAGATAAATAACTGGAAGGGTGAAAACTCTTGAATTCCTATATATCCTGCCGTTCATTCCTCTGTATATCCTTCTTGCGGCTATAAGGACCATAAATACTACAAGCGCCATAATGGAATAGACGTTCTCCGAGGGAGTGGATGAACCATTGTATGTCTGCATAGGACTGAACAGTATGGAGTATAATTCAAACATCTTCAGCCCTTAGTATAATGAATCTCTTATTAATATTATCTTGAGACTCTGTCAGATTGCATCGACAGCTGTCCTCCTGCGGGCTGAAATTTCAATATTTCCTGTCCGTTGCCTCTTTCCAGTTATTTCACAATTATCCTTGACCAAAGTTTATTTACTAAAATTAACTAAACGCAGTGTGGAAGACGAAGTAAGCAGGTATGTTAAGAATTTCATGCAGACCATGCCGTCAGAGGAGCTGTACTTTGAAGCAGTCCGGGATTTGATGAAAGACATAATCAAGGAATACATCAGGAAGAAGATCAACGAAGATGAGGAACTCAAGAAAGGCATTGTGGAAGTCCTTGAAGAATTCATTGAAGCAAGGCTCAAGGAATACGACTCAATGGCCAAAATGGCAAAGATTACAGCAAAAATAGGAGTTCTCACTACTCCTAAGAATATAAAAGATGAAGCAGTGAGCGACTTCATGAATGTTTTCAAGAAGGAACTGGAAGAAATAATAAGGAGGACATTCTAGTCTTTCTTCAGTCCGACTTGAAATTCTTCATTATTGTAGACTGGGAATTCAAATCGAACATGCTTAAAATTGACGGGTTAGGAGCGAAATTCATCATTTTCTGATAATCCGTCTGTGATTGCCAGGTGGAAGAATTCACGTACCTTACACCACGATAATTGCCTACAGAATGTGAGTGTATGTGCCCTGTGATAAATATGTCCGGGACCTGCTCAATTACGTGATAATCCTCTGGAGATGGGATAAGGGGGGTTTTTCCTCCATATTTCGGTGAAAGGTGCCTTCTTTTGAGGATTTCCTCAATCGCAGTACCTATTGTTTCAAAATTTGCCCCGGGAACAAGCTCAACCATATCATTTAATGACATTCCATGATAAACCAGGACATTTTTTTCCTCCAGCCTCAGGTTGTAAGGGTTTGGCATGAGTGTTACATTCCTGTTGAGTGCTTTCCTTATTCTCTCTGAGAAAAGCGGTTGTGGTTCTGCGAGCCTTACACTGTCATGATTTCCGGGCATCACAAATATGCTTATGTCCTCCGGAATCTCAGAAAGGTACTCCCCAAGTTGTTCATACTGTTCCAGCGGGTTAAGAATCTCAAGATCCTCGTCCTGGCCAGGGTATACTCCTATTCCGTCAACAACATCCCCGCTTAGAATGAGGTACTTGAGGTTAGCAGCTTCCCCTTCAGAACGCTTGATCCAGGATATCATCTTCCTGAAATCGTCCTTCCTGAAAGTTTTACTCCCGACATGTATGTCAGAAAGTGAGCCCACATAAACAGGCTCCTTCTTGCTGTCATCGATGACTTTGTAAGGAATATCCGGCCTTATGACTTCATTTGCGAAGAATACCTGGTCTCCCGGTCCGCTGCTGACATTTCCTGTAAGGCCGATCACTTCATCCTGCAAAATGAGTTCATCGGCCAGGCCCTTGCTCTTCATCAGTATTACCTGTATGGAGTCTTCAAGGTCTTCTATAAGCAGTTTCTTATGGCCGTTTCTTGTGGACTCAATAGTAGAAACCATACCCACAACCTTGACTTCTCCGGGAGTTCTCTTTGCAGTCCTGATGTCCATTGTTCCGCGCATGTATGAAGAAGCGGATATTATCTTGCTGAGTTTCTTGTACCTGCTCACAAACATCTGCCTGAAGTCTTCAACAGAACTGTTTACCTTTATGTCTGGAAGATATACTTCAAAATCCTGTTTCTCAGTTTTTACCTCTCCCCTCAGAAGTTTTCTGACCTCCTTTTCGTCCAGGTAGCCAAGGCTTACTATTTCGTCCGAAACCATCCTCGGGATTAACTGCCCCATGCTTCGGTCCAGAATCATGTTAAGGGCTTCGGGAGACACGAGAATTCCATGTTTGTTGAAATATTCCAGTATTGATGTCCTGTCTTCAAATAGCAAATGTCTGCACCATCATTGAGAATTGGTACGGATTTATAGATTTGTTGATAATGCATCTGATACAAGATCCATTGATTATTCTTCCTTCATTTTCTGTTGAGCTGCTATTGCCTTTCTCCTGAGTCTTTCAACCGAGTCGTGGGCTATCAGGAAAATTGAAAGAACAAAAGCTATCGAACCCACCAGCAAAAGAGAAATCTCCACAAAATAGCTGCCAAGGAATGAGTTATTGAACTGGGTTAAGCCATAAAATGTCGAGCCAAGGAATGTCGATGTTCCTGCAAATACTATAAGATCAGGATAAATTGATTGTATGAATTTTCTTATTAGAATACCGGCCAATATAAGCAGAAGACTGGACAGGAAAATATATCCTCCCTGAGACAGGAATGAAGGTGAAACTGTTTCTGCAAGCAATAACGGGTACCCGGTCATCTAAACTTGATATGTTATTATTTGATAAAGATTTAACCATAGATCCATATTTTGCCTGCCTTCTTCCCTATGCTGCATTTACTGTATCTGCAAACCATGCTCTTTCTGTAGAGTGAGGAAAAATGCAATAGGAATTTAAAATAGTTCCATATACTTAAAAGTGTCAAAATTCATTGACGGACTTGCGTTTACAGCCATGGCTTCCTTCTGGGCACTCAATTATCCACTTGTAAAATATTCACTTGCTTACGAATCTCCTCTCTTCATCCTCGTTTTCAGAGTACTTTTCGGCGCAATAGCCTCTTTCATCATACTGTCAAGACAGATTGTGATACCCCGTGACCTGAAGACTCATCTGCAGATAGCTGTTTTCGGCCTTCTTAACATTGTAATATTCATGGGCCTCTGGTTTACAGGAGAGAAGACCGAGCCTGCTTCCATTTCCTCAATCCTCGTATACACATACCCCCTGATAGCAATGAGCCTGTCGGTTATATTCTTAGGTGAAAGGCTTTCAGGATACAAGATTCTGGGAGCTGTTCTAGGATTTTTTGGCATGATTTTCATATTTGTAGATGAACTTGTAATTACACCGGGCATAGGAATACTGTTCCTCATAGGAGGCGCCATAAGCTGGGGTATACTTCAAGAAATACCTGACCGGAAAAAATATTCCCGCCGTTAATTCGCTACAATTCCTCTATTCGCTTCCATTCGTTCTTATCTGGGCATCTCTCACTGAGAAATTCAACTTTTCAGGTTTCGGGATCACATTCATTTCAATAACCCTTTACATGGGTGTTCTTGGTACAGCAATAGCCTACCTCATCTACCTCTACCTTTTCAGGAAATACAGCGTATCCTCTATATCGGCAATGTTTTTCACAGTGCCTGCCCTTTCGATAGTATTCAGCTTTTTTATTCTCAATGAAACGAACACTATTTTCACATACATAGGATTTGCACTTATTTCTGCAGGCATATACTTTTCCTCTAGAAAAAGTGCATCTCCAGAAAGGAGGAAAGCCGTATCCGGAAATGCCTGATAATTCTGATAATAAGTTCAAGAATGAATTCATGCTGAATTACTCCCCTTCCATAAACAACAAAGATATATACTACCCTGTCAATTTCAAGAGTACCGATGCCTAACAGTCCTGATCTTTGTTCAGAAATAAGGTCATGCAAGAAGTGTGATTTGCAGTATTCGAGGAAGAAGCCTGTATGTGGCTTTGGATCCTCAAAAGCAAAGATGATGATAATAGGCGAGGCGCCAGGGGCGAAAGAAGATGAAAGTGGCAAGCCATTTGTAGGCAGAAGCGGAAAACTTCTCGATATAGCACTCGAACTGGCCAGTATCCGCAAAAAGGACATTTACATAACAAACTCTGTTAAGTGCCGGCCCAAAATTGGGAAGGCCCCCAGAGTTTCCGAGATAAGATCATGCTCAGGTTACCTGAGAGAAGAGATGGACAGGGTTACACCAAACGTTCTCGTGCCCATGGGGAATTCAGCCATAAAGGCTCTTGGAAGCATAACAAACAGCAACCTTGGCCGGATATCCGAAATGAATGGGCAAATTTTCTACTCCCATATGACATACATAATACCCCAGTTTCATCCTGCGGCAATTTTGAGGAACCCTAAGAAAATGGAGTTTTTCAAGGACAGCTTCAGCAGAATGTCAGAATTCCTTTATGATGTTGAAAACACGACTGCTGAAAATGTTTTTAAAAAATATAATGTGAAGAAGATTTAGCGGGATTTCCTTCTTCTTGTATAGGTTGACAGAAGCATTCCTGCTATCAGAATAACAGCAACAACTACTATTCCTGCATATGAATTAGGTGAACTGCTCGGGGGTGAAGATTGCACAGTTATTGTGTTGCTTCCCGCTACCGCGTATCCTGGAGTGCTTATGGAATACGATGGGTCCCTGACAATGCTGATGTTGAGGAAAGTGCTGGGAATGAGGCTTGATCCCTTGAAATGCCAGTTGAATGACGTATTCAGTGTCGTGCCTGCATCATAGCTGAAAGTTGTAGTGTTGGTGGAAGCATCATAAGACTTATTCCAAGAGCTCATTGACGTTTTGAATGCGGCGAAGTTCAAGGTGCTGTTACCATAGGTCTTGCTTGATGCATAAGAGACGTGGTTGACGTCCGTCCCAGAGGATATGTTCATGCTCTGATTTGTGTTGAAGGCCCTCCAAGCAAGATTGGCTGTGCTTCCATTGAAGATGCCTGTAACATTCATCTGAATTCTCAGGTGATAAGCTAACTGTACTCCTGAAACATTATTCGGGAGACTGAGATTTTCCCTTACAAGAGTGTAGCTCATATTGAGGTAATTCAATGTAAGGTTGCTGTTTTTGTCCTTCAAGGCATCCTGCATATGCTGAAATACAAGCGTTGATGAATTGAATGTCTTTGCAGCCGTGTTATTCTTGAATGGTGAGAATAAAAAGAAGCCTATAACCTTTAAAATGGTGCTGTTTGTGGTTGCCGTAACTGTTGTGTTAATATATGCAGTCACATTGGCACTATTCGTACTCGGACTCAGCTTTGCTGTAATGCTTGAAGCATGAGATGCGGGTACCCACATAAAGCCGAGAACAGCAAGAACAACGATCGCTCCTACTATTTTCCTGTTAGCTGTCATATCAGGTCGATAAATGAAATCTCAGTATAAAGCAATAATGGTACTTGATGTGGAAAAACAGCATAAATATGAAAATATTTGAAAAAAATGGGAATTCAGATCTGGTAGATCTGATAATTCGGCGGTTCCGTTATGACTTTTATGTCGTGCGGATGGCTTTCCCTAAGGCCGCTTGGTGTTATCTTTACAAAGTGGGCCTCTTTCCTGAGTTCATCGATATTCCTTGCTCCTACGTACCCCATTCCGGATTTTACACCGCCGATGAGCTGGAAAAGAACCTCACCAACCTTTCCCTTGAAAGGCACCGCTGCCTCAACGCCTTCTGCCACAAACTTTGTTTCACCAAGTTTGCCGTACCTGTCGGATATACCTGTCTGTATGGCACCAATTGAGCCCATTCCCCTGTATGCCTTGTATTTTCTTCCGTTGATGATCATTTCATCTCCGGGGCTTTCCTCAGTTCCGGCAAGCATCGAGCCAAGCATTACAGCGTTTGCACCTGCTGCAAATGCCTTGACGATATCGCCTGAATACCTTATTCCTCCATCTGCAATTACAGGTATTTTATGAGGCTCTGCAACCTCTGCAACATCAGAAACTGCTGTCAGCTGAGGCATTCCAATTCCCGCAATAATACGTGTTGTACAGATTGAGCCTGGACCTATCCCGACCCTCAGGCCATCAACACCAAGTGCTATGAGATCCTCGGCAGCCTGGGCAGTTGCGATGTTCCCTGCAATGATATCGATGCTTACCTCTTTTCTCATCTTTTTAATGGAATTCAGAACATTTTCATTATGAGCATGGGCTGTATCCACTACCAGGACATCAGCACCCTCCTTTTCCAGGTTTATTGCCCTTTCTATGTCAAACGGGCCGACCGCTGCCCCGACCATCAGCTGGCCCTGCTCGTCCCTCGTAGCATCCGGAAATCTCTGTCTGGTCACAATATCCTTTGCAGTTATCAGGCCTACTATTCTGCCGGATTTATCAACAAGTGGAAGTTTTTCGATCCTGTGCTGATAAAGAATTTCAGTTGCCTCGTCAATTCCTATATTGTCAGAGGCTGATATAACATCCCTTATCATTATGTCGTTTACTGTTTTCCTTTCCTTTCCAGCGAATTCAAGATCCCTCTTGGTTACAATCCCAACAAGTTTCTCACCTGAAACAACTGGCAGCCCGGCAATATTCTTCGTCTTCATAAGTGTCCTGGCAACCTCTATTGGAGTTTCAGGATCGACTGTGTGAACATTTCTGATAATTATTGATTCTTCCCTTTTGACCTTCCTGACCATTTGTGCCTGCTGATTTGAAGGTATGTTCCGGTGAATGATTCCAAGACCTCCGAATCTTGCCATTGCGACTGCCATATCTGACTCAGAGACAGTGTCCATTGGAGAGCTTACAATTGGCACCCTGACCTTTATGTTCCTTGAAATTGAAGAGTTGACCTCGACCTGCTTTGGTTCAACGGATGTCCTCGAAGGCACCAGCAAAACATCATCGTATGTGTAGCCTTCCTTTACGTTGAGGAATTTTTCCCTAAACATGTTAACTAAAGATCAAACGAGTAGATAAAAGTAACTAGAAAAGATCACGCAAATATTTTTCTGCCGACCAGCGCATCAGCTACAAAATCTATTGTTCTTGAAACGCCCTGATTGTAGTCGTACCTGATCATGGAATAATACCTACTGAAAATACTTTCCGGAAGCCCGAACCTCTCAGAGTTTGATCTTGCTGCTTCTGTCCTGTACTCAGATGATTTTAAGACTGCATTGTCAAGCACATCAATAATATCCTTGCCTGCGCCGCCTGCAGATACGGTGACAGCATAGACGGGACTTAGGGAATAAAGCCTGGAAAATTCGAAGCCAATGTCCATGATCACTTTTAACCTGGTCGCGTAGACAGACATAGCCTCGTCGCCAATAACAAGGGCAGAATCAGCAAGTTCAAGGAGGTCACTGGCCTCTGTTTTATCTGTGTGGATGAGTTCATAATCGAGTTTCATTCCATCTAACACGCACTTAAGGTAAAATTCAGTTGTCCTTGTATGAGATGTTACTGCTATCTGCATTCCGTTGTAAAGATCCGTTCCTCTTGATACAAGTATTGTTGACATAGTGGTTCGAAGAGAGTGTATATTTGCAGTTTTCAGTAACTTGAATTTTTCCCTGTTTTCCAGATAAGTCACCAGTGAAATCATTCCTGCGTCCAGCTTGCCGTTTTCCAGCATAGTGAAAATATTTGCAGGTGTGTCCCTGATAACCTGGCTTTTATCTTCAACTGCAAGGTACAGAGGATCACTATGGGAGAAATTTATCATGCCTATCATGCGCGGAACCCATTCTGAATTCCGGAAGCGCTTAAAATAGTTGGCAAAAGTGCAA
>OFHI01000160.1_pt1 | contig 13591 bp, 17 predicted proteins | sample 1522021 | NCBI WGS metagenome assembly OFHI01 (sample SAMEA2464839, study PRJEB22497) | soil metagenome | biome: Grassland; feature: Farmland; material: Clay | place: Australia | collected 2013-02-01 | depth 1.4 m | reverse complement strand
ATAGCTACCCCGGTGGCATATTCCATGAATGAATAAAGAATGAACGAAACTCCTATTTTGGTTATTGGGGCATTCACTGTTATGTTCCGGTGAATGAGGCTGTCCGTGAAGTACCCGTTTACAGAACTAATAGTATAGGAGAAATTTCCAGGCAGTGTATTGAACTGAATCACCCGATCCTGTGAGGACTCGGTGACCCCATTAAATGTGATTGTCCACTCCATGCCGGGTTTCAGTCCCTTTTCTGTGAAATTGACTGTCAGCGGTCCATTGATCTGGATTATTGATATGGTATCACTCTGGCTGCTGGTGACATACATAAACTCGTTCGCCGGGTCATAAGCAGATGCAAATGCATCGCCATAAGCGCCGACATGCCATCCTGAAATTGCCAGCCTGCCGGCAATAGCATATGTGGATGAGTTCAAGGCTGTGACAAATCTGTAAGACGCCATTCCACGGAGACTGTTGACAACATACATATATCCATTGAGAGGGTTAAACGTCATTTCCCCGACAGATCCCTGCATTGAAGTTGCTACTATTTTGTTCGATGCATTTACGATGAAGACGTTACCTGATGAATCATCACTTATGTACATGCACTTATTGGCCGGGTTATATTCAAGGCCGTAAGGCCAGCCAATGTAGTAATCCCACCCTGCCGGAAGCACCCACTTGGCACCACTGGAAACATTAATTGCGAGAACTTCGCTCGAATGATAACAGGCTATGTACATTTCCCCATTTGCAGGATCGTATGCAATCCCCGTCGGGTTTTTCCCAACCTTGAGAGTTGATGATACATTATAGGTGTCTGTGCTTATTATTGTCACATTCCCCGATGTGGCACCGATGGACGACAAAATTCCACGATCCGTAACATACATGGAGTGATCCATGGGGCTATATGCTATATCAAAAGGATGACTTCCTGCGCTCACTGTCCTTATGACACTGTTGTTGGCCCATGATATGATGGAAACAGTGTCGTTACCATAGTTTGCAACAAAGATATTTCCGTTGGGTGGATCGATTGCAATGCCTTCCGGATTAGTTCCCACTTTGATTTGTTTTATTACCTTACTGGTTTCTGAACTTATGACGTCCACACTGCTTGAATTGGACAAGGTTACATACAAACAGCTATTTTCAGGATCGTAAGCCATAAAGTGTGGCTGGCTGGAATTATTTGTCCTTTGAACATAATTTCCGGGAATAATTGAATTGTTTGAAAGGACAAGTGTTGAAAGAATGAACCCGATAGCTGACGTTCTGTAGGATTGACTGGCCGAGGGCTGATAGTTTTGTATAACCGGTGCTTGCGTCACTTTATTGTTGGAGGAGTAAAAATCACCGAAGTGATAAATGGAAGGGGCAACAAGACTCAGACAAACAGCAACCACAATAACGAACGCAAGAACGGAGACCCTCATCGTTCCTTTTCCTCTTGATTTATATATAACTTAAAGATTATTATTGTTTTGTTTCTCCATCAATTGCATCTGATAATCCCTGGAATTACTGTATTTGAACTTGAAACAAAATAGATTCAAAACACAGGGTGAGGGAAGCAGCAAAATGATGAGACTGGAATGAATTTTAGATTCTCAAGGTATTTGCGCACTAATCCCACCTCAAGTCCCGAGTGGCTGCATGCTGTCCGAAAGCAGGCCGCAACATCACCTCTGGCGGGAAACCTTCCCACAATTCAACACATAAATATAGGAAACAGGCTATCCTGTCTGTATGGCTGATCAGGATGCAGAAAAGCTTGCAGCGGCTAAAGAGGCAGTCAAATATGTTGAAAACGGTATGTTAATCGGGCTGGGCACCGGCTCAACAGTATACTTCTTTCTCAGGGAATTGTCGGAGCGCGTAAAGCAGGGGCTTGACGTAACAGGCATCTCAAGCTCGGTGCGCACGGAAACTCTCGCAAAAGAATTCGGAATAAAAACTCTCCAGGCCATAGACAGGAAAATGGACATCACGTTCGATGGCGCAGACGAATCGGATCTCGAAGGAAACCTCATAAAAGGTGGAGGGGGTGCACTTGTTAGGGAAAAGATTCTAGCCTACAACAGCAAGAAAATGTATGTTATGGTGGACAGTTCAAAAATCAAGCAGGAGGGCATCGGCGAATTCAGAGTCCCAATAGAAATTCTTCAGTTCCTGCCAGAAAGAACCATGGCAAACGTGGAATCACTTGGGGGAACATGCACGTTCAGGGACGATAAAAAATTCGTATCAGACAATGGCAACTTCATAATGGACTGCGACTTTGGAATCATTCGGGACCCTGGAAATCTTGAAGAAAATATTAAAAAAATTCCGGGTGTGGTTGAAGTCGGCATCTTCACATCTCTCGCAAAAAAAATTTTTGAGGGAAGGGGCACCAGATGCGAGATACACCAACTTAATCCGGAACACTAAACCTGAAATGATTTAAGTTGCTGTATATTTGAATTTATTTCACTTATTTTGTTTTCAAGGTCCTGCACGATTTCATCAAGAATTTCATTGAAATCCTTTGAAAGCTTGTAACCATGTATGGGCCTTCCTTTCCCTTCTTTCTTCATATTCCGTTTGTTGATCCAGCCCTTTCTCCTCAGCCACTGCATGGCTATGGATACTTCCGGCTGTCTCAAACCGGTTTCACGTTCTATTTCCACACTAGTAATTTCGCCTTTGTCCCTGATATAAACAAGAGTGTATGCAACACTTCTTGGTATGTCTGAAATGATCAGGTACTTTGCCAGTTTCTCATTTTCTTCCGAAAGAGTCATTGCTGTCGATCCTAGAATATTATAATTATATATATATGTAACCATTTTTAATAAATACAGGTATAATAACTTTATGTGGCAAAAGCCGGCAAAAAAATGTTATTTTGTTTTAATTCCGGAAAATCGCCGGCATTGTTTCGTGAAAACTATGATTTTGCGAGCGCCTCGAGTTTGCTGATAATTGTATACAATGATGCCCTTCCATGTGCTGGCACATTGGGGTCATTTGCCATTTCATCAAGCATTGATACCGCCGTTGCACATCTCAGATCCAAGCTCTCTTCTTCCATTCCAAGACGCTGCTTGGAATCGGATGCACTTTTCCTTACATTCTTGGGTACAGAAGTATCCTGTGATAATTCGTCCAAAAGATACAGCACCTCATCATACATTTTTTGATCCATTAATATCATTCCCCCATGGTCTGACCCATGTCCTTTTTTATTGATACTACCATCATCGTTTTGGAACCTTTTACACCGGTGATTTTGCTAAGCCTTCCGACAAGGAATTTCTGGAGGGCATCGTAATCAGGGAATCTTACCTTTATAAGTATGTCGTATTCACCAGTTACTATGAACACATCTTCAACGTTGTTTTCTGTTGCAAGTTCTTTTCCTATCTGATCGACTCTGCTGACATCGGTTTCTATCCCGACTATTGCTGTTACAATTTTATCATCATAATACTTGCCTATTGTGCTTGTTATTTCCGCTATTGCCATGCTTTTTCCTCCATAAATGGTTTCAATATTATTTTACGTGATTCCATCTTTATATTTTTAAGTAAGCATACCGGGGTTCGATCAATGATAGATCAGGTATATCAGGTTGAAACCCTCATAGCAATTGTGAAGATAAGGGTTACTGAATGTGTGCAGGAAAGAAACATTTTCATCTGCAATCTTACAGGATTCCCAGCAGAAAACCTTTATTCAATCGTTTTACACGGAATCAATAAGTTATGATATTCACTGTCAACGTTCTGCGGACAACAAAAAACACAATGAAACATTGGAAAAATTTATACCATCCTTTCTTATCTCACAGATACCCGGCTTAGCTCAGTTGGTAGAGCGGCGGACTGTAGAGGGAATCCACGGCATGGAATACCGCCGTAATCCGCAGGTCTCTGGTTCGAATCCGGAAGCCGGGATACTTCCAAAAGTTCAGTCCCTTACTGCGTCAGCTTGCATTTCTCAAACTTTCTTTGCATATACTTATTTCCGAAGTTCTACATTTTTGTGTGGCGATTGATACTAAAATGAATGGATTTTTTATTGCGCGGTTAAATATTTCATACTTTTTGCCATTAATAAGGTTTGTAATTTATTTAACTAAGGAAATTTGGTTTCGTCTTTTGAGTATCCCATAAACCTACATTTTCTTTTAAGAATCACTTTTCGTTCGTAAAATTCTATTATATTTTTGATCTCGGCATAGCTTTCAATAACATTTGCTCTGATCTTTTTGGTTTCGCTAATAACTCCTGTTAATTCCCCGTCGTTTTCAGCCAAGTTATTGCTTATGGAGTTGAGGGCAGTTATGAAAGATGTTAAATTGGAGGAATTCAATAAAGCAGAAATATTGCCCTCATAATTATCCGAAAGGGAGATGAGACCTGTATTTTGTTGCATTCCAGGTTGAAATTTTAACTCAGCATATCTTTCTACAAAATTTGCCCTTAGGATAAATTTAAAAATCTTTTCGGAAACTGTTTGATAATCCGCACAGGGCTCGCGGTTACACGAATCTACTTCTTTAGCATCCTTAATCCCCTCTCCCTTGAAGAATTTGTCGATTCTTTCTTTTATTATGCTAAAAGCTTTGTCATATGCAATTTCAAGTTTTTTGAGTGCCTCTATGCAATTGTTCCACTTCCATTCAAATTGCTTAAAATCCTTGGACAAATGATTTTTAATTAAGTCGATTTCATACAAGTCATCAAAGTCAACAAGAAAATCTTCTCTGACCTTATTTTCAAGAGATTTTTCCATATTCGAATATTTCTCTGGGAGTCTTTCAAAAGGAAGTACTTTCCCGTTGCGATAGCTATGTATAATAAAGGGACTACTTGCTTCTAATTTTTTTTCACCGCCAATAATCCTTTCTGCAAGTCCCCTCTATGCTGCGTCATCGCTTTAAAAAAATGTCTTTTACTCTCAAGATAAACACTTATGATAATAGTCACAGAAGTGGCGATAGCAAGTCCCAAAGTGGCATATCCAAGAAGGGTATTTGAAGGGGAGGGGTTTGCCGTACCATTAGTGGCAGTGTTTTCACTTAAGAGTTGGAACAATGCCATATCAATAATAGTCATTGAGTTCGCATATTGAACAAAGGGTATTTAGTTTGTTACAAACTATGTTACTCACGTGGCAGAGTTTGTGCATCAATTATAGGTCAATGACGCTTTCATTAATAAACCGCTTTCCTGAAGCACACATTTAACATTATTTATGAGGGGGTTGGTTAAAAGATGCTGCATTCCCACCTGTGTGTGTTATTTCCTGAGCACCAAAGAGAAGTGTGTCTGAAATAAACCGCTACGCCCTCATACTTTCCCTGCTTCTCTTCGTTGCATTATCCTTAAAAACCACTATCAGCGATAGGACTACTGCAACTCCTACAAAAAAATATAGAAGAAAGTACGAATATATTCCGTAATCGACAGCGTATGACCATGGACTGACTGGGGAAAAATAAAAGCCCGAACTCATGTGGTGTATTACTTCGGGCGTAGGGAGAAATAATGCATAGTATCTGTATAGAACAGAGGTGGCGAGGAAACCGGACACAGTTGCAGCGACAGCAATTATTGTCCCAAATTGGATCTTTCTCTTTGTATTATCTTGCATTGTAACTTCCAGCCATTAACTGCATATATAGGTTTTTTAATCCCTCACAATAAATGCTGTTTAATTCAGGAATATCAAAGGTTGGCAAAAATTGTATGCTTTGCTAATTTTAGCGTTACCTAGATTTTTTATACTTTGACTTCAACTTCTGCATAGTCCTGTGGTTCAGGCACAGGTTCGTTGTGTTTCTTCAGAGTTTCAATATAACCCTTTATGGCCTCCTCGACGTTTTCCAAAGCCTCTTCCCTGACCTTACCATCGCTCACGCAACCAGAAAGGTCAGGAACAGTCACTATGTAGTATCCAGCTTCATCTGCCTTAATATTGACCAAGTACTTTCGCATTGAGTCTATATAAAATTAAAGGTATTTCAGTTTTTAGACTTGATTTTTCTAAGTTTTTTAAATAGGACTATTCTGATGAAAACCCCCAGATTGGCTGCAGCTCTTATAATTATCCTGTCAAATGGACGTGAAAACTTGATCATTCTCCCAATATTATCAAGTTCATCAATTTGTGTAAAATGGTAGGATATGGAGTAGGTCCCTTAAACTCTCATTGTCTAAGTACATGATTTTGTGAAGCTTTTTGAAAATCGTCTCGTTTAGCAAACCAATTTATACATCAATATATTGCTTTTACAATATATGTCATATAAATAAAACTTCCAAACTGAGAGTCGGTGACAGCTTATGAAATACAACACATTGTTGCGAACAATAATGGCGGTAATTGTAATAGGAATAGTTCCTCTAACCGCAATAGAAGAATTTAGCGATAATATTATAGTAAAAAAGGGAGTCTTAATTCTCCAGCTTGTTTTGGTAGTTGTCGTCGTTTTCGGCCTTAATGAACTCTATAATCGTTCAAATAATTCTGCCTTCAGACATGCAAAGTTTGTACAGCCAAGTATTGGAAAACTTGTTTTTAGAGGGAAATATGAAATACCGTATTCAAAGGCAAATGCAGTGAAAGAAGACCTACTATTCTCGATGAACCCCGGATTTGGCGGATATCTTGTTTGGACGGTAATTGCGGCAGGAAATACTGTAACAATGCGCAGAAGTCTGACTAACGACATGCAAGAAGAAGTTCAACTTGCAAAGAATGATAAGAAATATTTTGAGAAGTTAGGGAAGCTCAAGGGAAGCGTAGTCAAAGAAATTGATATTGTTCTTATACCTGAAGGAGACATAATGATTGCAGAAATTATTGCCAAATCCCTAATGTACTTTCAAGTTACACAGATCCAGGAGATAACACAACTGAAACAAGATGTTGACGATGTTGAAATTGAACTGTCAGATCAAATGAGAAAAATAGCTGTAGGGGTACTTAAAGGAATAGAGTTGCAGGCTCCAGGTCCGAGTGATAAGAGACCAGAAGACCTTATTGAAGAGCGATTTGTATCCGATCTGCCAAAGGAAGTTTCATCGTGTTTGCGTGAGGCAAACATGTGTTATACACATAACCTAATGGCGGCATGCTCTGTAATGATAAGAAAAGGATTAGAAAACGCCATTAGGATTAAATTTCATCAAATGAGCAAAAGTGATCTATTATACGGTAGCGACAATCAAGAATTGGGTTTCAAAGAAATACTGAACCTATCAGAAGACAATATACCAGAAGTGCGAAGAGACGTAAATGCTATCAGGAACACAGTAAAGTGGTTTGGAGATAAAGGAGCCCATGACCCTCGAACGGCTATCACCGCTGGAGATCTAAAAGACAACGTGGCCCCAAAAGCCAAATCATTCTTAAACAACCTGCACTTAAAATACTGAGCTTGTCATATTATCATTTTAGGAGAATATGTTAAACAATAGAATGGATTGTCAAATATGATCTCCGGGTTTCACATACCCGCACCTATTCAGGAACGAGCCAGCCTTTCTCCTCCAGCCCTCAATGCCGATTTTGTCCGACTCTGTCAAGGACACTCATTTTTTAGTACCCAATAGATTTACAATTACAAAAACAACAGAGTTTCTATTTGATTCATATCAGAAAATTGATCTCGTTCCGGGTATGAAAGAGGCCTTTTCAATAGTAGTATTGCTTGGAGAAAACCATTACGTTTATGGAGTTTGGCAGTGGTTTCGACATAAGTACGATGAAATCTGGGTGGGCAAATTAAGAAATGATGATACGGTGAAAGGAATGATCACAATAGCTTATGACCAAGGGTCTCTAAGAAGGGAGAACTTGATCAATTGTGATTATGGTGATATTAGTGAGAACCATCACATTTCATTTTCAAGATATGAGTTTATTCTTGACAGACGCATTAAATAGAGAACTAATAATGACCAATGAACGTCAGCATTTATTGCAAAAGAAAAAATACGCACCTGAAAACATTGATGAGACCTTTCAAGCTTGATTCATCATCGTCGTCTAAATAACCTCATACCACTTGATGGATATTAAAAATGATTTTTTCTTATATGTTAATTCCAAGAGATAATACCAAAATTTGATCCTTCTCCTAGTATTGTCAATGGAAAATAGAAGAAATATTTGGACGTTAAACCCTGTCATTTTCAAGGTTGAAGTAACAACTTTTTAACATTGTGTATTGCATGGAAAAAAATCAAGGGATCTGCTCAATCATGCCATTCACTTTATTGTAAAGGTCTTCGGGATCACTGAATGTACGTTCACTCAGTTGTCCTTCATTAATTAGGATATCAAGCATTGTAGTAATCTTTATTCCATCCTTCTTGTAAAATACAATATTAGGAGAATCTTGAAACGAGGCTCTGTTTTTAGTCCTTGTTATCTGACATAGTTCGAGATATTCTCCACCTCTAGTTTCCTCCTTTAATCTAACTATTAGGTATAATTCTGATATGCTTACTAGAAACGTGAATAACCCTGAATCTCCGATTATAGGTATCTTATCTACGCTAACGCCTTCAGGCTCTAAACCACTTACATATAGGTATTCTTGGAGTGCCTCTGCTATGTCGCCTCTCCATGGTATTGTATCAACTTGTAACAATGTTGGGGGAGTCGCAATTCCCAGGTTTTCAAAAATATAAAAGGTTATGCTTGTATTATCGTTCCTTTCAACTACAATCTGTCGTACTCCTGAAGTTACATATAAGTCAAGTTTCTCCAACAAAAAGGAGTATACTCCTTTCTTGACAAAATTTTCAGCTATCGATTCCTACAAATCGTATAGAGTTTCCTTTGTTTCTGGATCATAGCTGCCTAAAAGAAGAACAAACATGATTTATCATCACGATATGATAATTTTACCGTTCAAGCTTAAAAAGCTGATTTCCCCATTCTTTGTAATACGCGCATCGTAATTACCCGAAATAGAATCAGAGTATAACTTAACAACAGAATACGTGCCCCTCACATTGAAAAAAGACCCACGATCTTGCAGGGAATCTATTGTAATATTGTAATGTCTCACATCTTCACTAATAGAACCTGATATGGACTCGGCAACTATATTCTTTACTTTCCAGATCGCACTTGGAGCAATTGGCATTTATCCCACCAACTCAGACAATAGTTTGGTAACGTTGTTTTTTTCTATTAGGTTGTAACGATTGCCAGCCTTTGTAATGATATCTTGGTCCAGTAAGAACTTCAAATGGAAGCTTATGGTGTTTGGATTCACTCTAATTTTAAACTCCTCCTCTACTAATGAAGTAATCTCTGACCAAGTGAGTCCGTTTTTGCTATCAATAAGCTTTCTAATTATGAATAGTCTCTTCTCGTTCCTTATTGCAGCCCCTATCGACGCTACATCGACAGCAGAGTTCATGTTTATAAGATTAAGAAGAAGAATATTAAGTTAATTGTTGTTAAGTTAATTTCGTTTCCTTTTAGACAATAATTGGCTCATACAAAATATGGCATCGTATGTAACAAAATACCTACAGCAAAAATTAGAAACTCTGTTACTTGGATAATGAAATTTTTGCATCAAATGCAAGTCAATGATACATTATTGATAAACCGCTATTTTCCTGACGAAAGATATTCAGCGCATCGGGTTCCCGAAAGCTTTTTAGAAATTAACAGTCAGATATGCGGATAAATAGTTTATTTAGTATAATACAAAACTTTTAGTTTTACTTTACACATTAATGAAAGCATGAAGAAAATTTTGATGATACCCGGACCAGTGGAATATGATGCGCCGGTTCTATCTGCAATGTCAATGCCGACAAAGGCACATACAGATATCAATTTTATAAACACTTTCAGGGAGGCACTGGAACATACCAGCAAAATCTTTGGTTCTGCGAGCGGTTTCCCGTTTATTATATCAGGTTCCGGGACCCTTGGAATGGAGACTTCCGTCGCAAATTTCATCAGGAAAGGTGACAAGGTACTAGTGGTAAGCACAGGGTATTTTGGTGACAGGTACAAGGATCTCCTTTCTCTCTTTACCGATCGGGTTGATGTTTACCAGCCGCCGCTTGGGCAGGCAGCTGATCCTTCAATAATCAAGGAAAAAGTTGAAAATGGAAGCTATTCTCTTGTCACTGTCACCCATGTTGATACGAGTACCGGCGTGAGAAACGACATCAGGACGATTGCATCATCTTTTCCTGACACCGATACTCTTCTGGTTGCTGATGGCGTTTGCTCTATTGGTGGTGAAGAGTTCTCGATGGACTGGGGAGTGGATGTTGCTTTTACAGCAAGCCAGAAGGCACTTGGCACTCCACCTGGCCTCACTGTGGGTGCGATAGGCGATAAAGCGGTGCAGAGAATGGAAAAGGTTCCGGCGCTGTCTTTCTTTTCGGATCTTAGGAAATGGAGGAAGGTTTTTGATGCTATGCTGCAGTCAAAACCTGCATATTTCGGAACGCCAAATGTAAACCTGATATATGCCCTTAAATCCTCTCTGGAAAGCATAAACAACGAGGGCATAGCGAAGAGGACGAAGAGGCACGAAGTTGTTGCATCAGCATTCAGGGGTGCGCTGGATGAGCTCGGGCTTAAGCTGATTGCGGAAAAGAGTTTTGCAAATACTCTATCGGTGCCTTATCTTCCGGAAGGTGTTAAGCTTCCATCTTTCCTTTCAGCAGCCGAAAGATTCGGAGCAGTCTTTGCCGGCGGGCTGATTGCCGATATAAAAGACAGGTACTTCAGGATCGGGCACATGGGTTCTGTAGGCCAGTCAGAGGTAATGATCTCAATTGGTGCAATAGAAAGATCACTTAAGAAAAACGGATATGATGTGAAACTGGGATCAGGTCTTGGCAAAGCACAGGAAATAATGCAGGATGCCGATTTTGCGTATAATTCGCAGTAGTATTTTTCAAACAGGTTCCTGACGGATTAAATCCGACATCAGGAATCACAAATTAATTTCCGAGTTGCTTCTTTTCATGGCAAATGTAAGAAAGGCAGTATGCCCAATTATGTTATGGTCAGGCCTTGTTGATTCCTCTCTCACGATGAGATCACGCTTTATTATCTCGGTTGTTTCAATCACAAGCATATTCTGGCGTTTCATTTCCACTACAGTCTTCTCAGTCTGGTTGAATGTCGGGGAATAGGTTGCAAGGATGCCTCCAGTCTTCAGGAACTTCCTGACATTGGAAACCGCATTCCATGGATCAATAATGTCAAGCACCGCCGCATCCATTTCACCGAAACCGGTTTCGTTCCTGATATCCCCAATTCTGGAAACCCAGTTCTTCAGGTCAAAGAATTTAGAAAGATTTCTTCTGGCAACTTCAGCAGCTTCCGGGTCTATATCAACACCGGTCAGGGTTCCGCTTTCACCTATCGCCCACAAAATATAGGAGGAAAGTGCACCGGTTCCTATTCCGGATTCGAGCACATTGCTTCCTTCCTTTATGCCTGCTCTGGAAATTATATAAGAGGCATCTGCAGGTTGTATTATCTGGGCCTTTCTTTCCGCAACGTGCTGGTAGAATGCAGGGTTGAACAGCAGGACATCATAACGGTCCTTCTTGAGTTCTATCACATCCCCTTCAGAGACAAGGATATTCTTCTGGAGCTCAATCTTCTTTCCTCTGATGTACATCACATTAGCTTTATTGTCAAGTATTCCCCAGTCTTTTGTTCCCCTAAGGATCAACATCTGTTAGCTGAATTATTCAATTGAATTAAAATTACTGTTTATTGCCAGGAGTCTGTCCGTCATAGAATCCTATAATGACATCTGAAACATTATTTCCAGTCCTTCCGCTGATTATTGCACTCCTGTATTTTCCCAGAAGATTGTAGCTGTCATTATTCTGAAGACATTCCCTGATTTCATCACTATTTATGGAATTTCTTGTCGTTGTATCCACAATGCCACCCATTGCCGGACTTGTGCCATCTATCCCGTCAGTTCCAATACTCATGAAAAGGAAACGCTCATCTTTCCTCATCCGGTCCAGAACCCTCAGGGACAGTTCGCAATTCCTCCCTCCAGTACCCGATCCTGTTACATTCACTGTCGTCTCTCCACCGGCAACAAACCAGAAAGGGCTCTTCCTGAGGGAATAAACTGTTCGCATAATATCAGTCAGGAGCGCTGAAACAGTGTCCACATCGCCGTTTATTCCAGAGCCAAGATTGATTACGTTTTCCTCCGATTCAGCTATTTTTGCTGCAATGGCGTTGACAAAATCCAGATTTTTCAGCACAATGGTGCTCTCAACACGTTCAAAATTCTCATCCGGAAGCTCACCAGCCTTCCCATGCTTCTCGACATTTTCCAGCAGTTGGGCACAGTGTTCTCTGTACTTGTTGAGAACTGAAACCAGATCCTTTCTTGTGTATCTGCTTTCCTGCAATGGGCCAGATGCAATGATGCCCAGATCATCTCCTACCACATCAGATATTACAAGGGCAAGTACTCTTGCCGGGAAGAGGCGTCCTGCGAGTTTCCCTCCTTTCACGCTTGAAATCGAGGAACGAACAATGTTCAGGTCATAGATATCTGCATCAGAGTTCATCAGGCATCTTGATATCTCAGAAATGTCCGTTATGGAGATGCCATCTTCAGGGATCTCAAAAAGTGCAGAGCCGCCACCTGAAATCAGTACAAGGACCAAATCATCCCTATGCAGATCACTGAGGGCATTCATGGCTGCCTGTGAGGATTTCAGTGTACTTTCCCCTGTATACGGATGGGTACCCCTGAGAATGCGCAATTCCGGGTACACTTTTCCAATCTCCTGATCTTCAGGTATAATTATCGTTGCGGTCGCAATTCTCTGTTCAATTGCATCCCGCACTCCGCTGTACATGTCATAAGCTGCTTTGCCGAAGCCGAGCACATGCAGGCGGGATGCATTCCTGATCTCTTCCCTGTACTGTTCAATGCTTCTCCTGCATGCACTTTCCGGGTTCATATCGTCGAAAACTTCCGGAAGGATTTCCAGTATTCCTCTCCTTCTTCCGTTAATGGAAATTTCTTTCAGGTTTTTTATCTGCATGATTGCAGAAAAGAATGTATTCAGCAATCTTATAATTTTTGAAAAATGGATAAAATAGAATTAATCGTATTCTACATCAAGGCCGGCCAGATGCCATTGAATTATTCCCCCATATATGTTAAATACGTTCTCCAGGCCGTTATCCTTGAGAAATCCAGCTGCAAAATAACTTCTCTGCCCGCTGTTGCAAACGAGTCCGATTCTCCTGTCAGAATAATTCTTAAGAAATTCAATTTTATCAGGAAGTTCTTCCATTGGAATATGCAAAGAATCTTTTATGTGCCCCATGTCACCATTGTATTCCCATTCTTCCCTTACATCCACGATCACGACCGAATCGATTCCTTCATCTTCCCTTATTGCTTCCACATCGTACGGCTTGAGTTGATCTATTTTTCTTGAGTTGAATGAATTTTCGAACATGGTTTCATGCCACCGGTAATATATTTGCAGTGCATTAGCAGCTACAAAATTCAGGAAATAATAATTGGTATTAAATATCATGTAATATC
>OFHI01000156.1_pt1 | contig 13916 bp, 13 predicted proteins | sample 1522021 | NCBI WGS metagenome assembly OFHI01 (sample SAMEA2464839, study PRJEB22497) | soil metagenome | biome: Grassland; feature: Farmland; material: Clay | place: Australia | collected 2013-02-01 | depth 1.4 m | reverse complement strand
ATATGTTGTTGTAGCTATCCGGAAAGCATAGTTCACCGTGACCTTGTTGTATGAGCACCCGAAATACGGTGGGGAACACAGGAACGCATTCCCTGGTGCAATGTTGATCTGGTTTCCTACAGCAACCACCCTATCTGCCACACCACTGTCAAAACCAATTGAGTAGCCTTTATTATAGCCGTTTGAGAAGCCAATCTCAAAGCTGGAGAAGGTTGATACCGCCACCACCGCAATTACAATCAACACTGAGACGACCAGTCTTTTCCTGTTCATGCAATTGTTAAAAAATAAATTTGAATAAATATATTATGTTTCTATAAATGTAACACAAATTGGCAATTGTTGTTTCATTACCTTGAAATACTTGGCCGGCTATTAGAAGTCTGAAGGATCTCGTAGTTCAAGGCAACAGGGGATGGCTTATGGAATTGAGGATAGGATGTTCAGGCTGGAGTTACAAGGGTTGGGTAGGGCCCTTCTATCCCAGGAATAAAGGGGCAGACAGCTTTCTTGAACTCTACTCAAGAGTCTTTGATACAGTGGAGATAGACTCTACATTCTACAGAATACCGGAAGAATCAATGGTCTACAAATGGAGAAATTCAACGCCTGACGGTTTCCTGTTTGCACCGAAAATGCCGAAGAAGATAACACACGAAATGAATCTCCTCAATGCTGAACCTGTTCTTGATTCCTTTATCGATGCCATACGAGGACTGGGCCGAAAACTAGGCCCCGTACTCATACAGTTACCTCCTTTCTTTGCATACGAAACCGGCTATGAGAGTTTCAGGAACTTTATCACTGATTTGCCGCAGGATGTTGAATTTGCAGTGGAATTCAGGCACGATTCGTGGTTCAGGGAGGATGTTTTCAGATTGCTGGAAAAATACAATGTAACACTGGCATGGTCTGAAATACCGATCGTGAAGCCAATAAAAGAACTCACCACTAACAGCGTATATTTGAGAATGATTGGGGACAGATCCATACCTGAGGCAAATTTTGGCAGGATACAGAAGGACAGGCCCAGTGAGATCAGGAAGTGGGCGTCGGAAATAAAGATGAGGGAGCAGGATCTGGAAAAGGCTTTTATCTTCTCCAACAACCATTTTCAGGGGTTCAGCCCTGCCACTGCTAATCTCTTCCGGGAAGCCCTCGGGCTTAAGAAGATAGACTGGAACCTGAAAGTAAGGACCTCTGATCCTGAAAAACAGAGGACTTTGTTCTGAACAGATTCTCCGTATAATCGAGAACTTTTATTTTGCAAAACCGGCGGAGACAGGTTCTGAATCTAAGATGTAACAACTATTAATTAACCGTTTCATATTATAAATTAAACTGGATAGTGTTATGAATGGTATCAAAAAAAGTGGACATTAACAGATTAAGAGAAAGTGAACAGAAATATGGAAAATCCCACAAGAGATTTTCGGGTGAGGAAGTTCCAAAATATCGATTTCCTGAAAATACCATGGACTCCAGGACCGCATATCAGCTGATTCATGATGAGTTGAACCTTGACGGGAACCCTGACTTGAACCTCGCGACTTTTGTCACCACATGGATGGATCCGGAGGCTGACAAGCTCATTATTGAGAACCTTCACAAGAACTTCATAGATCGTTTTGAGTACCCCCAGGTAAACAACATCGAAGAGAGGATAGTCAACATCCTTGCCGATCTTTTCAACGTACCGGATGAAAGTGACTTCATTGGCACATCCACCATTGGATCGTCCGAAGCAATAATGTTAGGGCTGCTGGCACACAAATGGAACTGGCGCCAGGAAAGAATCAGAAAAGGCCTTCCCCACGATAAGCCTAATGTGGTGTTTGGAGGAGACACTCACATTTCCTGGGACAAGTTTGCAAGATATTTTGACGTGGAACCAAGAATAATACCGATTGCAAAAGACCGTTTCACAATAAAGGCTGAGGATGTCCTGAACGAGGTGGATGAAAACACCATCGCAGTGGGAGTAGTACTGGGGACAACCTTCACGGGAGAGTTTGACCCGGTGCAGGAGATCAACGATCTTCTTGTGAAACTTAAGCAGGAGAAAGGGCTGGATATACCTATCCATGTGGATGCGGCGAGCGCTGGTTTTATCACTCCGTTCTTTGAGCCTGAATTCAAATGGGACTTCAGGCTGGAACAGGTGAGCTCCATAAACACATCCGGCCATAAATTCGGGCTTGTTTATCCGGGACTCGGATGGCTTGTATTCAGGAATCAGAAACTCCTTCCAGAGGAACTGAAGTTCTACGTCAATTACCTTGGCGATGAGATGCCGACATACACACTGAATTTCTCGGAAGGAAGCTCAATGGTTATAGCCCAGTATTTCAACATAATGCATCTCGGGAAGGAAGGCTATTCACAGATAGTGAATAAGATGATGGAGAATGCATCATATCTGGCTTCGAGGCTTCAGGAAAGCGGTGAATTTCTGGTAATGAATGATGCAAGCCACATTCCTGTTGTCACATTCAGGTTTTCAAAAGACGAGAACTTCACCCTTTTTGATCTCTCATACAGGGTAAGGGAAAGAGGATGGATAGTTCCGGCGTATTCTCTACCGCCGCACGCGGAAGAAGTGACAATAATGCGGGTTGTCGTCAGGGAAAATTTCACAAGAGACATGATTGACCTTTTTGTGGACGATCTGCTGAATGCCAAAAAGAGCTTGAGAGAGGGCTCAATAAAGACGTCCCAGCGTTCTGCCAGGGAGGGCCATCCTGTTTCCTGAGGATAAACTCAGCTTAAGACCTGAATTGGTGTTTTTTTAGAATTCATCGAATAAAGAATCATCATGCAGGCCTGGAAGACCAAAACACCTAAATATATACTCATTTTATTTTGGAGCGGCAACACATGAGTAATGCAAATCCTGAGGTTGATGATTTTTTCAACGAGGCTGAAAAGTGGCGTGAGGAGTTTGAGAAATTAAGAACGATCGCTCTTGACTGTGGCCTTGATGAAGAACTCAAGTGGGGAGTGCCCTGTTACACACTTAAGAACAAAAACATAGTTTTAATGCATGGATTCAAGGAATACTGTGCACTTCTGTTTTTCAAGGGCACACTGTTGGATGATCCACATGGCATTTTAGTACAGCAGACGGCAAATGTACAGGCCGGTCGACAGATTAGATTCACCAGCGTCCAGGAAATAATTGAGATGGAGCCCGTCCTGAAAGAGTATATCAATAAAGCAATTGAAGTGGAAAAGGCCGGTTTGAAAGTGAATTTCAAGAAGACTGGAGATTTCACGATTCCGGAAGAATTTCAAACTAAGCTAAACGAGAATCCTGCACTGAAAACTGCTTTTGAAGCATTGACGCCGGGACGGCAAAGAGCATACCTGTTTTATTTTTCAACGCCAAAACAATCCAAAACACGGGTATCAAGGATCGAGAAATATATCCAGAAAATTCTTGATGGTAAGGGACTAAACGATTAGTGCCCTTTGATTGGAAGAGAGCTTCATTCTCCTTGATTGTAGGATCTGTCGCTCTAAAATATCTGCAGGAGTAATAGAAGAAACAATGTTACTGAGTAAACGCAATAATACGTTTTTAGAAAATATGCTCCGGCCTGGATTGTGACCAACAGGCCCCTCAAATCTACAATTTTCAATCTCAATTGATAACTATGTAATAATGACCGTATCATTCAAAATTCAGTGAGTTTGATGTCTTAATCGATATGATACTTAACCTTTTATTATGCTGATGTTATTATTTTTAAAAGCACTTTTGAGTTTTCCAACTTCCCAATCGGTCAGGGTTTTTTCAAGAAGCCATTTAGCAAGCTCTTTCGTTCCCTTGATGTCTATGAAAATCCAGAATTCCCTTTTTTCTCAATCAGTGAGATTTTTGATTTTTCCAAATTCTGATTTTGAAGTACACATGATAGATCTATCTATTTTAACCGCTTAATTCTTTACCAGAGGGGCATTTACAACTTTCCAATCGGTACAGGTAGCAAAGGAATTAAGAGTATGAATGAAATTCCTTAATAATAGAAAAATGAAGAGATGACCGGAGCTGCGTAGAGTTTTGGGTCCTTTAAGAATTTTAAATTCAATTATTATCCTTTAAAATAGCAAATCCGACGGTAAAAATATTGCCTTGTATTTCTAGTCATGATCCTTGGCTCTCAAGCAACAGAATGGTACCATTAATATACTTCTAAACGAAGATATGACTAATATTTATAGAAGGCAATAACATTCCAATCAAGGAGACTGACCAAGCGAGTTACTTATATAGATGGGAGAATAAAATTCCATGAAAGCAGTATATATTGGGTTCTTGGCAAATTGCGACGAAACAATCAGGAAGATAAAGTTGGAGAATAATTTTAGGATCGAATCTTTGCCTTTTCAAAAAGGGTTCGACTTGATCAGGGATATATTTAAACGTAGCCAGCTTGACACAGGTTCTTTGATTATTCAACACGGCATATCTGGCGGCTCGTCTGAACCAATTTACTACATCATCAAAGAAGAGCACCTGACAGGAGAAGAAGAACAGCTTGGAAGTGTGAATCAGACCTTACTAATGAAATTGATGGGGGAAAGCCAGAGATATTGTACTGAAATTGTTAGGTTGTTGAGACTTTACAAAAAAGGTAATTTACTTCTCCCACTTCAAAGCGTTTTTATTGAGAACGATCCGGGCATGCCGGCCATGAGAGTAGTAGAGGGTTTACCGAATTTCTATCGTGAAATTATGCATATAGAAGATTCTGAAGTTCTTGAAACTGAAGAGTTCCTCAGAGATTTTTTGTTTCCTATCCGCGATAAAATAGTCAATCTGGCCTTTGATAGCTTTGAGCAATCCTACAAAACTGGTAATAGGGAATTATCCTTTATTTCTTGTATGGTAGGCATAGAAGCCCTGCTGAACCCATCAGATCACGATATCACCTACAGAGTGTCAAGAAACGCTGCAGCTCTCATAGGTAAGAACAAGGAGCATTCTATTTACATTTTTGACACTATGAAGAAACTGTACGTTGAAAGATCAAAGATTGTTCATGGTAATAAGGGTAAAAAATCCATAGAAGGATATTTGGATGAACTCAGAAATATACTCAGAGAGGTTATAAAAACATATTTAAAAGCTAAGATGGAAAAGGATGAATTAATGAGAAAATTGACAGAAATTGGATACTGTGATGAAAGGGCATGGTCTTGAAGATCAATGATCAGAGTCTATGTAAAACAAAAATTGGAGGTAGTAGAATATTGACCCAATGAAAGTTCCATGCAGAAATTGCAGAAATTTAAATATAATATACACAATTTGAGATTATGACAAAAGGTCATGGAACATCTGGCAACACAAAGAAGGAGGGAAAAATGACCGAATTCAACTTTACACTATCACTCGAAGATGGCTTAGGAAAATATGTTACGAAGTGGATTTCTGTTGTAGATAATGAAGTCATAGCAGAAGGCCATACCGCGAAAGAGGTGTATGAAAAGGCTAGGGAGCTAAGACCTGGAAAATCTCCGTTTATTATGAAGGTACCGATAGATCAGGTGATGCTCCTTTAGAACTGTCAAGCCCACACCAACTTCTGTAACCTGTAAATATCTACATTTTACATACATGGAAGATGGAGAACCCAGAACGGTAATACTTCCAATGGTAAATGTAGTGTTAACCCATAAGGGTATGGAAATAAAAACACCTGCTCTGATTGACTCCGGAGCTACTACGACTTTTGTACCAGATGAAATTGCAGATTTGCTGGGACTCGATAAATCTGAGAAATCAGGTGCTATAGGGGCTGGAGGAGATTTTGAGACTTGGTTATGCGAAATAGATAAAATATCTATAATGAAAAATGAAAATGTTTTCGTAGATCTTTATCACAATGTGGTCAATGTCCCCTTGAAACAAGATGCGATCCCCTATATGATACTTGGTAGAGATACAGTGTTTTCCAAGAATGATATTACATTCTTTGAAAACCGTAAGAAAATAAAATTTGTATCCAACGGAAATTATTGAAAAATAAAGATAACAGTATTTTCAGGGGATGAGGTTGAAGAAGTTGTTTTTTTTATTGACTTTTCATGAGAAATTTTCCTGAAGCTGAGGTATTTAATTATTTGCTGAGAGATAAGATGAGTATTTGTCCCTATTCAATAAAGCATATCAAGAAAGTCACCCTTTTTCGCTAAAGTAGGTTTTTGATTGATATTTGTATTGTAACAAATGAAGCTTTTCTTAGAACAGTTCAGAAAGATGGTTTATGATTTAACTTTCTCCTGTTTTTTCGAGATGGAATTCATCTATTAGCTTGAAGATTTCCTTTTCTGGATCATACTTTTTCTCGTATATTTCTTCAAGTTGGCTTTTTTCTGCTTCAGAGAGAAATTTACTCCTACATTATTGTTTATTACTGCAATATAAGAACACCAACTCCGGAGGCAGATTCGGCTCGTTTCTTAGCTTCAAAGACGCTAAAGATTGCTCTATTGAGTTCAATTTCTTTGGAATATCTTTGATAGGAAAATAATGCTCTTGCGTGAATGTCTTCGGAACCGCCGGAATAAAATCCCATAGAATCAAAGCAGAAATCTTGACCTGGATCATCGATAACATAAATATGACTACCTGTACGGTCTGTACCAGCTATCAATATTTCGACATCGAGTTCGTAATCTTGTAAATCATCGTGGATATCCATTAGTATATCTCTATCAAGATTCCTTTGCATGTCCCCCCATAGAACTCTTGAAGATTCATGCCAAGGGGCCTTATGAACCTATCCTCAATTCTTTTCTTGCGTATTTCTACAAACTCTTCCTTGATTTTCTGAATTATATTCTTTATCAGAATATCTTTGCCCAGCTCAAGAACTTCCACTTCGAACAGGCTCCTTTTGGCACTGGAGAGCTGACGTCCTAAGGTACGAACTTAAAGAAAGCCCGAATTTACGTGCTCCGTTCTACAGTAAGGAGAATTCTTGCTCACTGCAATAAACTGTAATCCTGTTAAGAGATCGACCGAACTTGGCCATATTTTTCACAGCGATAACACCATAATACGTTGGTATGATCTGATCACTTGGTCAACAAGATAACAAGAAAAAAACTTACAAACCTGATGAGAAATGAAATTTTTGAAAGGAATCTGGAATTTAAAGACATCATGTTAGGCCTCCCAGAAGGGATATACACCATCCCTGAACTCTATGACTTCATAGCAGAGAAGATAGCGGGATTTAAGAGCAAGAACACTGTAAGAAAGGAAATAATTGAATTTGTGGAAAATTACCATGGTTCTACTAACGAACCATCCTTTGAATTAAAGGGAATGCAGAAATTGCAGGTACTGGCCGCGAGAAACCCTGTTGCAATAAGCGGTTCTTTACACAGATATGAAAATTCCCATTATTCCGATGAGCTGAGAAATAAGTGAGCAGTAATTATAATTTGGCTCGAAAATCATCTATGGAGTCCGTAAAGCACTGGATTTCTATTAAAGTGCTCCGACCGAGCATAAGACCTAAAGGTTTTATGCTTCTCAACTTTACAGGTTTATGGAATCAAGCGGTGTCTACAATCTGGATAAACTTCTGAATGATGAGCTGTCGAGACTGGATAACGAAAACATATCTGACACCGCAAAAGTGACTATTAGGAAATTTGTAAAATATCTAAGTGTAGAAAGTAATCTAACTGAGCATAGGCAGTATTTTTATCTGGTTCGTTTGAGGGTTATAGCCCGTCAAATGGGAGTAAAATTCCTCAGTCCAGAGAAAGATGACATCATTGACCTGGTTGAAACTCTAAAGAATGTAAAAACAATGAGGGGGAAAGGTTATTCTGCAAACACAATGAGGGACTTCTTCAGGGCTTTGAAGAGGTTTTACACATGGTATGATAATGGAAAATACCTGGATTCAGTGAACTGGATAAAGACCAAAATTTTGCCAAGTCACACCGAAAAGCCTGAGAACGTAATCACAAGGGACGAACTCAACCGGATGCTTTACGCCTGCCAGAATACAAGGGATAAGGCTCTGATATCTCTCCTTTACGATTCTGGTTGCAGGATAAGTGAATTACTCACATTGCAGATAAAAGATGTTGAATTCGACGAATGCGGGGCATCTATTCACGTAAATGGAAAAACCGGCCCTCGATGGGTAAGGGTTGTTGGTGATTCTGTACCAGCACTCAGGGAACATATTGGTCCAAGGTCTGCTGAAGAATACGTATTTCAGGGACTTGAAGGGGATGCCAAAGGCAAAGTTATGAATTATTACCAGGTCAGCAAAGTCTTGAGGTCCATTCTGAAACGTGCTGAAATAAACAGGAGAATACACCCTCACCTATTTCGACATACGAGGGCAACACTTCTGGCCTCCAACATGAAAGAGGCTCCACTGGAGGCTCAGATGGGCTGGAGGCATGGTTCTAGAATGACCCAGACTTATGTTCATTTTTCCAGAACTGACCTAGATAATGCCGTCTTAAGGGCTTATGGAATAGAAAGGCCTGATACACCTTCAGGAACCGGTGAACCACTTCCAAAAAAGTGTGAACGGTGTTCTCTGGTAAATGAAAGCGATGCAAAATTTTGCAAAAGATGTGGATTGCCCTTGGAAAGAGAATTATTGTCAAGGTTTGATGAGGGTATGAAATTTATCAAGGAGGTAGTCCTTAAGAGTTTGGCGGTTTCAGATCAATCGAAAACGTTCGTTGGAAACTTTGATCAAAACTTCGTAGACAAAGCGCTTGAGGCTGCACTTATGGAAGTCTATCCCGACCCAGAAAAAAGAGAGATATTGAGAAAAGATGCTGAAAAACTCAGAAGGGGTAAGTAACACCCAAGTAAAGATTCATCGCCAAGTTTAAGACGTTATATATGGTATATCACCTCAATGGATCCCACTCCTGAAATCGTCAAACAGTATGTGGAGGAATTAGTGAGGGTGCATCAAGAAGGCACTGAACTTTCACACAGGGCTGCACTTTCAAATCTTGTGAATCAGATTAACAAAGATTACTCTCTTATCAGTGAGCCAAAGAGTGAGACTCAAAAGCTCAAGATTGATATGAGGGGGTTTACCAAACGCGTAAAAGTAGGTTATGTTGAAACAAAGGACATTGGCATTAATTTAGATAACGTGATGGAAAGTGAGCAGCTAGACCGTTACATGAGGTCCGTCCAAAATCTTGTTTTAACGGATTACCTGGAATTCAGACTTATCAGGGATGGTAACGTTGTAATGAATGTCAGACTGGCAGAAAAAATCCCCTCGTCTGCAAGGTCCGTAAAAATTGACTCGAGAGAAGCAAAGAAATTGACGGAATTGATGGATTCATTTTTTCAGTACAAGATTCCGCAGATTACAAAGGCCATGGAACTTGCAAGGTATCTGGCTGATAAGGCACGACTCTTAAAATTGCTTTCTACAGATGAAGTTCAAGCAGCATTGAAAGAGAAACCGTCAAACCCTTCCGTCAGAGACTTTGTGATGCTGATAAAGCCGCTATTGAGTGATGCAGCACCGTCAGAATATGTTGATGCGTACTCTCAGACAATAACGTTTGGGATACTCCTTGCCAAATCTATGACAAGAGAGAAGGTTCTCACAAAAGATAATGCTGCAAATAGCGTCCCTCAAAGTGTAAGAATAATCAGGAGAATTCTGCTGAATATTTTAGACCCAGAACTTCCAAAGGATATAAGCTGGATCATAGATGACATCTTTGATATTGTCAACGCCTCAGACCTAGATAAAATCTTATCTGACATAAAAGAAAAAACTGGCGCAAGACAGGAAGCATTCCTTCTGTTCTATGAATATTTCTTAGGTAATTATGACCCGGAGAAGAGAAAATCTCACGGAGTATACTACACGCCAAGGCCTGTAGTTTCATTCATTGTCAATAACGTAAACAGATTGCTTATGAATGAATTCAACAAGGAGCTTGGATTGGGTAATGATGATGTTACAATAATGGACCCGTCCACAGGTACTGGAACTTTTCTGGCAATGTCTTATCTGATAGCTCTTCTCACTGTTAGGGGAAGAGGATATAAAGGTGAAATAGAAGACAAGATAAAAAATCACCTTTTGAAGCATTTCTATGGGTTTGAACTTCTGGTTGCTCCATACGTGCTTTCTCACCTCAAATTGACAACAGAACTTGAAAAGACTTGGGGCTACAGCCTATCAGGAGACGACAGGATTCAGGTTTACCTAACCAATACATTAAAAACGACAGATATAAAGAACCTCTACGCTTTTGATGAAATTCTGCAAGAAAGCAAAATTGCCTCTGAAATAAAAGATAAGGAACATATTCTTGTTATACTTGGAAATCCTCCTTATTCCGCGGTTTCACAGAATAAAGAAGGTCCTATTGTAGAATCTCTCAAGTCTGGGTTCACACTTCCCGGTGGGGAAAAGGACAGTGGATATTACCATGTAGATAGCCAACCACTGAATGAAAAGAATCCAAAGTGGTTACAGGATGATTACGTTAAATTCATCAGATTCGGACAATGGAAGGTTGAACAGAATGGAGAAGGCATTCTGGCATTTATAACAAACAATGGCTATTTGGACAACCCCACTTTCAGAGGAATGAGACAATCTTTGCTCTCAACCTTTGATACTATATACATAGTCAATCTACATGGAAGTTCCAGAAAGAATGAAGGCTCGACCATAGACGAGAATGTTTTTGGCATTATGCAGGGCGTTTCAATTGCTTTCTTCATCAAGCACAAAAATCCGGTGAATAAGAGTGTAAATTACCTTGATAAATTTGGAAAGAGATCTGAAAAATTCAATTGGCTGGATAATCCCAACTCCTCAGTTTTCAAAATTGACTGGACTAAATTGCAGCCTCAGTCACCGCTTTACCTATTTGTACCGCATAATTCTGACCAAGAGTATCTCGGTTACAGCAGCATTAGAGACCTTTTTCCAACGAGCAGTGTTGGTATAGCAACTGCTAGAGACCGTTTTACAATTGCAATGACTATCGAGACTCTAGAGAAAAGAATCGAAAAATTTATTGAAATGGATGACGAGGACGCGAGAACTTATTTCAAGCTAGGAAAGGATGTTAGGGATTGGAAAGTAAGTTTTGCGAAAAGAGATTTAATAGATTCTGGAAAAAAAACAAGCAATATCATTCCTTTTGATTATAGGCCCCTTGATACCAGATTCACATACTATACAGGTAAAAGCAGAGGTTTCCTATGCATGCCTAGACCTGAGGTTATGAGAAACATGCTTCAGGATAACGTTGGCTTAATTATCACTAGAGGTTCAAGACCAGAGCCGTGGAGGGATGTGTTTGTAAGTTACAAGATGACTGATATTGCTTTTCTTTCATCTAACACAAGCAGGTCATCATATCACATTCCCTTATATATCTACAAAGATGGAGAAAAATTTCCGAATATAAATGAAGAAACATTAAAGGAGCTGAGCAGTAAATATAACCATGAAGTAGGGCCAGAGGAAATTTTCAGCTACGTCTATGGGATCCTTAGTTCAAAAAAGTACAGAGACAGGTACTCTGACCAGCTAAAAATGGACTTCCCACGCATACCATTTCCTGAGTCCTATGAAAAATTCCAAAAGGTGAAGGATGAAGGCGAATCTCTTGTTGACCTGCACCTTATGAGAACACCGGTGAGAGGAATTCTCAATTATCCTGAGGGTGGGGACAACAAGGTCAGAAAGATTTCTTATGAAAATGGAAAAATACACATCAATGAAAGGCAATATTTCGACGGTGTGTCTCAGGAACTATGGGATTTCAAGATTGGAAGTTATAATGTTTTAGAAAAATGGCTGAAAGGAAGATTAGGAAGCACTCTCCATTCAGCGGACATAGAATTATTTTCCAGAATTGCTGGAATAATAGATGAAACAATAAGGCTCACCGTCCGTATTGACGCCATCGTAGATTTCCTTTAGGCTAATCTCTATATGATCTTGAGAATGACATTAGTCTGTGTCCAAAAAACAACTCTTTTTGGGACTCTTAATTTACGGCCCGGTGATATATAAACAAAACAATCACTTTTCAGAGGTAGGGTTTTGGGACGTAGATTACATCAGTTCAAGAATCATCGAAAGTAAGTAATTCATTGGTAATTTTTGAATCGTGAATGGACCTCTCATTCTCCTGCGTACTCGACAAAATTTGTTTGATTCTATAAGGGTAGCTAGTTCTCAACAGAACAAAAAGTAACCTCTAAAATTCGGTGTTAGGTGATGTAGAAGATATAATCTATTAAGAACTTGAATACAGCAATTACAACCCTATGCATTCTTCTCTTTATTATTGAATGGATGCACCCCATTGAGTAAACTCTGTATAGAAACGAAATAAAATAACATGTTAAAATTGGATACTTTTGCTATGGCATTTACTTTTGCCAACAATTCCTTTGTTATATTTTCAAACTCTCTGCCTGTCATATAAATTGGTTCTTTTCCGTGATCATGATCGTCAAAGATGCATCTTCCTTTCGTGGAATCGTATTTTGCAGTATCGTGCTTTATTGCATTTCTTATCTGGCTTGTTTCTACTGAGAATATTTCAAATCCTTTCTGCTCGCTTATTTTGCTGGATACGGCAAGAAGTTGCCACCTCTTTATTTTCTCAATCGGCGGTAATTTTTCATTTCGTGAAAGAAGTATACATGAATACAGCAGTTTGCCATGTTTTGTGTAATATTCAGCGAGAAAACCATAGTAGTCTTTCACTCTTTCAAACCTCTTTTGAGTAAATCTCTGAAAACCTCTCGACAACATGTCTGCACCTTTGAAAAATTTGGATGAATTAAATACCAGCATGTTTGTATGTAGGAGCTGATCGTAAATCGTATTGAAATCCTTCAAGAAATCTTTCCTCTGAAACAGGTTCAGCATGAGTTCTGAAATTTTCCTGTTATAATCATTCGCCTTCGTAGAAGATAGAAAAGAGGTCTCTGGCCTGTCTTCCAGCATCCTTTTCACTATGGTTCTATAAACAACGCTAAAAGCACTTTCATTTTCTTGTATGCTTATTATTGTATTTCTTTTCAGAAAGATAATCATCTGCTCATCTAGCGTGCGTAACTGTTTAAAAAATGCCATTTTATCTATTTGACCTGAATAAGAGATAAAATGGAGTTTTAGCAACTGTGCAAGTAAATCAATGAAATCTCGGTTCATTTCGGCTAGGTGATTTTGAGACATTTTCAAATGCTTTAAGTCGTAAACTGAATATAATCTCTGAATTGATTTTCTAAAAAACTTGCTTGTAATGTAGTGACAGGCATCATCTATGTTTAGATTCTTAGTGAACGCGTTCACTAGTATCTCCTCAACTTTATCTGAATCCAAGAGAAATTCTCTCAAGCTCTCAAAAGCCTGTCTACCCTTATCATCATTAGACATATTTTGATCCGAGCCATCATAGAACTGGAACACCATGATAATAATATTATAGAGAAGAACAGATACATGAAGAGCATGCGAAAAGCGGTTTTCCAGATCATGGAGGTCTCTTCATGAAGTCCAAATATTCGGCGGAAGAGAAGTTCCAGATAGTCATGGAATCCTTTGCCGAGAACGTGACACAGGCTGAAATATGCCGGAGGCACGGCATATATCCTGTGCAGCTGAGCAAGTGGAGGGAGCAGTTCATACAGGGAGGAAAATCTGCACTGGCCCAGAGAAGGAATTCCGATTCCAGGGACGAGGAGATAGAGGATCTGAAGAAGATCATTGGCGATCAGTCTCTGGTCATAGACGCTTTTAAAAAAAGGCTTCAAGGGAGGTCAAAATGATGGTCATTGATGAACTGAAGGAACAGATTCCTCTCAGGGAGATATCTAGAATATCAGGAATCTCACTGTCCGGATATTA
>OFHI01000155.1_pt1 | contig 13975 bp, 13 predicted proteins | sample 1522021 | NCBI WGS metagenome assembly OFHI01 (sample SAMEA2464839, study PRJEB22497) | soil metagenome | biome: Grassland; feature: Farmland; material: Clay | place: Australia | collected 2013-02-01 | depth 1.4 m | reverse complement strand
ATATAATTATATAATGATCTAAACATGAGAAGTCTTTACTATCTTTTTGATCCAAGGGTCTTATTAGCCATTTTTCTGGCATGTGTAGTGGCAATTGCAGTTGTTTATTTTGACAGATCTTCTATATATTTTAGTCTACTTAACACAATACCAGCCCTTAGTGCTTTTGTCACATATTCAGTTGGCTTGGTAATACCTATGATTGGAATTGGAAGACTTCTCTATAACGAGGGAGCTGATAGATTCTACTCTCCAACTTCTGGAAGATTCGTGGCTTCAAAAATTCCATATTTCATAGCGATTGTCCTCGTCATCGCTTGGTATTTTTTGGGGATTCCTTGGTTTAATAACGGCGTAGAGTTCGGACTTTATAATATCTTGCAACCTTCATTATCTGGAATCTTCGGATACTTGTTTGTAGGACTAATATCGTTGATAGTGATAATTCCTTCAATGATCTTGATTGCTATGCCTAGACCAGGTATGATATTCAGGTCTGTATTTAGGTGAGTGAATACTTTATTGTGAAATCTCCACAATGATGTGGCCTCAACTCAGAAAGAAATACCCATTTGAGTATTTCAGATCCGTCTTAGCACACAAATTGATCCCCATGTTTAGAATTTGATCCATGTCTGGCGGCATCCCCGATTCACTCGTAATGTCCCATTTGTCATAGATTGCCTTTGGAGACAGTCTTTCATTGGATTTCTTGACGATCTCAATGATCTTTTTTTCTGTTGGTGTTAGTTCAGGACTGGGCATGGTTGCTAGTGTTTTGGAAAGACTAGCAACATGATTAGCAACCTCTCCAGAAGCAGGAATAGCCTTATTCTCCAAGTTGTCTTTTTTTTCGCTTGCTAGTGTTGCTAGTGATTTTGTACTCTTAGAGATTATGATACTATCTTCATCCTCCATGAGCTGAGAGTGTAAAAAGACTAGCAACACTAGCAACTCACCCTCCAAGTCGTATCTCTGGACATAGGATTTTAGCACTTCGGGGAAAGGTTGCCAATCTTTTGTTTTTCCGGATGAAAGACTAGCAACTTTTATCGCTTCTTCATTAATTTTTATTCCAGTATAATAGTAATGTTGTCTGCCATCTTTCTGTTCCCTCTTCTTTCCAATTCTTATTGCCGACCTGATGATCCAATACCCAAATGATCGTTCATCCCTAGTTTCCAATCCGCTTGCTTTTGACCATTCTTGATATTTCTCATAGACTTTTGTTGTTTCAATTGGGTTATCGCTATCGTCAGTCTCCAAAGCCTCTTCTGCAAAAGCATAGACTGGATTGGCGTTCAAATCGTATCTCCTCCGGATTTCATCGACATTCTGTGAACCTTCAAAATGACGTTTCGTTCTCAATGCAGGCAAGAAGATATGCAAAACCAAATTCAAAATCCCTGAAAGTTCATGAGGATCTGTTAGCCACTCCTTTAATGACACATTAGGCATATCCGGAAATTTGGTCACATCTTGCATCATTGGGATAAGTTCAAATCTTGAATAATATGCATCCGTTTGGTCTTTGGAGATCGGTAGTGTGTTAAGTCCGAAAATCAACTTTGCCCTATTCCAAAATCTCGGTCTTTCCTGCAATCCCTTTATTTCACCTTCGATGCGGTCATCGCCTGTAAGTTGCTTAAAAACCGATGTGTCATATAATGTACCTTTGCCCACATCGCCAGATATGTTTGCCAATTTTCCCATCAGTCCGGCAACTGCAAAACGGTTTTCCGCAATGGTCTGTAACGGAGTATGCGATATATTTTCCTCGCCAAGAAATGCATTCAAGACGTCAAGTATTGTTGTCTTTCCCCGATCCTTGTCTCCGTATAGAATTACAGCCTTTTTAATGGGATATCCTGACATCAATGAAAACGCAAACATCTCGCATATTCTGATTCCTTTAATTGGGTCGTCTTTTGTCGCAAATTCCAGAAACCTCAAAAACCGCCTAGGGATTGCCATGGGGTCATATCTGACAGGTAGGACATTCCGGAATTTGTAATCCGGACTATGTTCAATGAACTCCATTGTATCAATGTTAAAAGTGCCATTTTGCAGATTAATGAGATTTGGCGGATTGTTGAATTGGGTCATGTCTCTAACTCTTAAGTCCGATATCTGAGCCGTGATCTCGTTGATTGTGTGTGTCGATACTTTTGCGTTCTTTTTGAATGATCCTGATTTCTCATCGTACTTCAAAAGTTGTCCAATGTCTGCAATATTAGCAAAATCAAAATCTGCCATCAAGCGTTGTCCAAATTTCCAGCCTTGGAATTTATCTGATTTTTCTTCATAGACTTCATCGAGGATCTTTTTTCTCCACGCATTGAGGTCTCGCTCTCTGACTGGGAAATCCCAACCGGAAAGAACATACCATGCCTTGTTGCCTAAATCGCCGATATCTTCTAGACATTGCTCAATGCTTTTTGCAGCATTTTCATTATCGTTCTTTTCATGTTCAATTATAACATTCGCTTGAAGTGTTATAATGGCACTTGGCAAATCCTTGGCTATTACCTTGATATCGTTGCTTTTTCCGTCAACGATATCTTGAAGGGCATCCTGCACGCCATCGATTTCGACTGCCGACAAAAACTTGAATCGGATAAACTTTTTATTCGATACTTGTATGTTTTCCATTGAGAGTTACCTCCTGAGAATTGGTGTCTCTCGTGTCCTGTGGAACATCTGGCTTGCCAACCAAGTTCCTTACCTTTTTTTTCAGGATTATTGAATCCCCATCAACCCTGATCTCCATGACTTGCTTCGTCTCCAATTCCAGCAATCTTACAACTTCTGGAGGGAATTTAATCGCCACTCCATTATGCTGGAACGTGTGCCTGTCAAAAACTATACGATCCATGTCCGATACATTTGGTCATTCAATAAATAGTTTAACTTTTATACTTTATGTAAGTTACATACTTTATGTAATAATGCCAATTTATACATTATAAAATTTAATGAGTTACAGGCATTGTAACCTGTTCCTTACTCGTATTCGGTCTATTGACAATGACCAGTCTAATTTTGTCAGGATGTTGCGAGAGGTATCCTGCATCTCGCATCCGCTTGAAAATAACTCGGACAACATGGTCATCCTCATCGGATGCGTAGCCCTTTTCTAAGCCTAATTTGCGATAGATCATCCATTTTATTTTCTTTTTACTTGTTGGCGTTGGGAGTTCTTGAATTACCGTTTCGATGAATCTATCGATGGCTTGCCAGTCTCGGTTTTTTTCCTTAAGCGGAAACACTTCGAGCCACCTGAACCTTGTGAACAACCTGTTGTAATTCCTGCTCTCCTTTAACATTAATGATAATTTGAGATATCTCGTCATCACTGACCTTCAATTTTTTCAGTTCTTCCCTGTATTTCTCAACATCGAATGGAAATGTTTTTCCTGTTGTATGGTCTAAAAATGATTGTTTCGTGCCTGACTTATTCTGTTTATTTCCATCAGATCCTCCGTTTCCCTGCTGTGAGTATGCATCCGTTTTCACTTGCTCAAACTGCTGGTTCATCTTTTGAAAATCTGATTCGCTGTATTGCTGTATTGGCTGTCCTGCTGGTCTTGGAGCTGTCCGGTTCTCGAATCTTGACATTATTCCATCAACGACTTGCCCCAATTTTCCGGAATTGTTCAATTTCTCTACAATCCCTTCCAGAATCGTAGCCATTGGCGTTACCTTGTCCAGCCGTTTCGAGATCGTGTCCATGCTCTTTGTTAGCATTTGGATTTCAATTTCTTCTTTTGCTGGTCGTTGGCTGGAATTTAAGCCTAGGGATTTCAAATTGTCGCTGATTTCTTGATATATTTGAAGGTCTGATACTGGCGGCTGGCTTGATTTCTGGATTTGCAGCCATTGGTTGTATAATGTCGCATACTCCGAATCGGTCAATTCTACCGTCTGCCCTGACTGTGTGGGTGGAAAAATAAACTTCTTGCGTCTTTCCGTGTTTGATGGCTTGGGATCATTATCTCGAAATTCAGGGAACATTACCTTAAGATCATTGTCAGAGAATCCGGATTGCTGTGCTTTCAGATACAATGCCCTGCGTTTGATCATTTGTTCAACGACATCATCAACCGTTTCCACCTTGTCGTTATCAGGTTCTTCCTTGTATTCAGTTAACTTGAGACGTTCCTTCAATTCCACCGGAAAATCAATCATTAACCGGCTGGAATAACTGCTCAAAACATTGTATGTTGTAGATTTGTTAATTCCATTGAGCCTTAATGTCTCTGCTAACTGCGACAAATTATCAGGTTCGTAAGATTCCATTGATGTTCTAATGTTCTGAGCCTTTCCTCTTTTGATTCCTGCATTGATTAGGACAATCTCCAACTGATCGAAGTCATCAGCCGGCACTCTGTCGAAATCAGCCTTCATCTCTTTAGGCTCCTCTGATTCTCTGACAATGGCTTTCATGTGCTTTTTGCCCGGATGCTCATTCTTTACGTGCCTGCCGTATGTGAAGCCATCTCCAAACGATTGACCACACTCAGGACAGGTATATTTGCCTGAATCATTATTATCGTCATCCATAGATGAATCATACACACCCTATACATCAAGGTTTTCATGCACTCTGCCCTCACTAACTCATTAATCTCAGGCAGGTGAGAATCTCAGGCATCGCTTGCCTGACGTCTGCCTGATCTCAGGACTGCTGTACCTGACTTTCTGTCACGCAATGACCTATTATTCAGGGATTTTCCCTGCCTGTCTCCCTGACTTTCATTAATCGATTCTTTTACCTTTCCTGAAATAGTTCCCTTCCCTCCCTTTACCTTGCCTTAAATCGCAAATTTGAGCCCTTTTTTTGCCGTATGCCAATATTCATATTGACCGGATGCCATAATGCGATAATGGTCAGGCAGGGCAGGCAGAATGAAAAGATCAGAGAATACCTAAACCACAATTTTACAATTTCAAGAGGTCATTATCTCTCTTTGCTACATCGATCCCTGTTATTTGCCTTAAAAACGTGTATTTGTTTATATATGAAAGCCCATTTTGCCATTTTTCAGTTAAGGGGCTTTTATCTTTTTGGGTAAGCCACTGGAGGGCTTCGATCCCCCGACCTGCTGATTACAAGTCAGCTGCTCTACCGGCTGAGCTACAGTGGCAGATAAAAGGGACATTTCTGTGATACAGTATGCCCCTGCTCCTAAGGAGAGTATATTTGCTGATTAATTAAAAGTTATGGCTTGCTACGGCTAATGCGCTTAGATTCAGGGAAGTTTCTTCCGGAACTGCTCACTCCCCGAGAATCTCCTTTGCCGCTTTTATCGGCACCACACATATCACTTTCAGGTCTTCAATTGCCCGCATGTTGTGATACACGTTTCCGGGTATGAAAGCGTAATGATCCTTTTCAGCAATGTATTTCTGGTCACCGATAGTGAATTCTCCTTTCCCTGATATTACGTAAATCTCATGCTCATAATCGTGTGAATGTGAAGGTGATGCCTTCCCCTTTTCTATATTGATAAGCCTCATTGAAAAGGTAGGTGCGCCTTCCTTGTGTGTGATAAGCCACCTGATGGTTGCCCCTCCTGGCATTTCAATATCTTCCACTTCATCAAATTTCCTTACAAAACCGGATGTACCTTTTTGCATGCGATAACCATGGCAACTGGAATATTAAGAATTATTGTTTAGCAGCTGTATGAAATCTTGCACCTGCGAATCCTCCAGATTGATTGCCTGTTAAATTCCTGGCCGAAGAATGCTTCTCTGTGGTAAATCACGGTTTACCTTGAGACTTCAGGTTCGGATCCTATGTTCATCTTTTTGCAGCTCAAATCTCAAACAAGTATCTGCCCTTTTTCCACGATCTTCCTCCCGTCAATCAGGAGATCTGAGTTCATGAGGGTAACATCATAATGGCTGTCCCCGTGTATGGGCCCACCAATATGCCCATTCTCTCCGAAACCCACATCAATTATGCCATAGGCACTCTCGCTCTCATGGGTATCAGAAGATGTTGAGGAATACGGATTGGTTCCTATGCCCAGTTCAGCAGGACGGAACCATTTCATCCCGGAATTTTCAATAAAAGAACCGGGAACGTCAGCAGCTGGATCGACACTGACCTCACCGTGCCTGACGTTCACTCTGCAAGGGCTCTTAATCTGGCCGAAGTCATTCAGAAAGCCATTCACATATAATTCTCCGTTCACGGAATCCGGCACGATGGGAATGCCTATTATTCCACCGGGTATAATAGTGAAATTATCCTTCCCGCTAAGGGTGAAGCCTGCATACATTGCATCATAGTTGTCTATGCGCCCGCTCAGCTTCGAGCCGTCAGCGCCAACAACAGTGAACTCGGATTCTCTTGTCAGGGCTTTTGCGGCTTTCTCGGTAAGTGCCTGCAGGAGGTCCATTTCACATGGCACCTTGTTTACCAGCTCAATCATCGAACAGGGCGAACAGGATATAACTTTCCTTCCGCTGGCTACTACGCCCTGTATTTCTTTTGAGAAAGCAATATTTGATCTGGTGAAAACATAGACAGCATCGCTCCTGATAGAATCCGGATCCGGCATTTCTGCCGGCCCGATCCTGATGAAATCCATTTCGTACAGGCTTGAAAGCCTGCTGAATTCCTTCTTGACAGGGGAAGTGGATTCGTCGTAAATCAGGGTCAGGCTGTCCCCTTCATTCTGTCCAGCCATCTGCTCTATGATCCTTGAAAGGGTTTTCCTGAAAATCCGGCCTGAAACGGTGTCCATGATCGTCCCTCCACTATGGTGCCGTTTCTCTGTTCAGCTCCGAGATTCTAGTTACTGCTTTCTCGATATCTTCCACGGTGTTGTAAAAATGAGGTGCAATTCTAATCCCTATATCTCTGCTCGAAGTAATTATGCCTTCACTGCGGAGTATATTTTCCATTTCATGGGGCCTGTTGACCACGAATGACACTATTGCGCCCCTTTCACTGTCCTCATCCGGAGAAATGGTCCGCAGTCCCAGCTCTTTCCCGAGCTCAATGGCCTTGCCGGTAAGAGAGGATATCCTTTCCCGTATGTATGGAACACCAGTCTCGAGTATGGTCTTGAGACCCGTTATGCTTGCATATACTGCCGGTATGGCCCAGGTTCCGGATTGAAACCTGTCAGCTGTTTCTGCATACTCCAGCTTCTCGGCCCCGAATTTGAACGGATCCTTCTGTGAGAACCATCCGATATAGGACGGCTCAAGGTCTTTTACAAGATCCTTTCGCACATACAGGAAGGCAAGCCCGGGGAGCCCCAGAAGATATTTCAGCGTACCTGCAGAAAGGTAGTCCAGATCCATTTTCTTCACGTCCACCGGGACTGTTCCCAGCGACTGATACGCATCAACGTAGATTTGAGACCCTGCTGAGTGTGCGATCTCGCCTATGGCATCAATGTCCTGCATAAACCCGTTAAGGGAACTTACGTGAACTGCGGAAATCAGCCGGGTTCCGGGGCCTGATAATTTCCTGTATTCGCCAGGTTCCACCCTGAAGTCCCTGTTCTTGATCGTTATAACCTTTGCACCAAATTTCTCCTGGCCCAGAAGGACATGATTTGACGTCGGGTATTCCATGTCACTGATCACAAGTTCCTTTCTTTCGCTGTAATCGAATGCGCTGAGAAGGGACCCCAAAGCCGAGGATACTGAAAAATGTGGTGCTATTTCATCCGGTTCTGCATTTATGAGCCTGGAAAACAGGCTCTTGGCTTCGGACACCTTCTGTACCCACAGGTCCCATGGATTTCCGAATTCTATCAGGTCATTCATGTACTGATCCATGGAATCCAGCAAGCCCTGGTATACAGGGGTGTGGGAACACCCTGCCAGGTAGGTTGCTTTTGTAACGAGTTTGAAATTCTTATTGCTCACGTACTTTACCTCTCTTCATATAGTACAGGTATACCACACTGAAGAATATCACGGCAATGATTCCTGACGGTATCGTAACCTGGATTCCCGGTGTGAACCATGTGCTTACAAGAACCGATGCAAGAAGGCCAATACCGACAACGCTGAATGCAGGTGCCCCCCTGATATGGTACGCAAGCTGGGCTCCCTGCGCAGCCCTTCTTCTCCTGAACTGAAGGTGGCTTATCAGTATGACGATCCAGGTGAATATTGCACCAAATATGGCAATACCGAAAAGATCAAGGTATGCCGACGTCGATCCTATGTAATAGTCCAGGAATATCGAAAACCCGACGCCTATTGCAGCTATAATCAGTGCATTGAACGGGACCTTGAATTTGTTGAGCCTTCCGAATGCATCCGGCGCACGTTTTGCCCTTGACAGGGAGAATAGCATCCTTATAGTCAGATATATGTCAGTATTGCTGCTGGATAAGGCTGCGGTAAGCACCACGAAATTTATTATTGCTGCAGCAAAGGGGATGCCGATCAGGCTGAAAGCCTTTACAAACGGGCTCTGTGATACACCGGCCTGGGTCCAGGGAACCATTCCAACCATTATCACAAGAGAGATGACGTAGAACAGTACAAGTCGCACAACCATTCCTTTCATGGCTCTTGGAATGCTCTTGGCGGGATCCGAGGATTCACCCGCAGTAACTGCAACCACCTCGACGCCGATGTATGAAAAGAGCGCAACTACCGTGGCAAGCCACACTCCCTTGAACCCATTCGGCAGGAAACCACCGAATGCGGTGTACGCCGGCGTGATGCCGAATCTCGTGGCACTCAGGAGAACGAAGCCTCCAAGGATTATGAACACTATTATGGTTACAACCTTTATCATGCTGAACCAGTATTCGAAAATTCCAAAGGCCTTTACAGCAATTGCATTCACGGACAGCAGAACAAGGGCAAAAATTCCTATCCACAGTATCGGGGACACCTCAGGAAGCCAGTATTGCATATAGATGCCGGCCGCAACCATCTCCCCTCCAATCGCTATTATCTGGGCAAACCAGTATATCCACCTGACCAGGAACCCGGCATAATCATTAATGTAAGTCTCTGCAAAGTTTCCGAATGATCCTGCAGAGGGCATTTCAACAGACATCTCGGAGAGGGCAATCATCACGGTGAGAGCAATAAAGGCACCAATCATGTATGAAAATATTACTCCGGGTCCCGCGAGCCCGACTGCGAAACCGCTTCCGAGAAACAGTCCTGTTCCGATTGCGGATCCTATCGAGATCATAAGCATCTGTCCGGAGGAAAGTTTTCTCTGCAGGCCGGACTCTCTTTCCATAATCCCGTTTTCATCAGTTCCAGTAATTTCTATCACCTCACCTTTTTCAGGTATTCCACAAGATTCAGTATGTCGCTTTCCTCATTCGGGTAATGGATCGATACACGTATGCCGCCCAGGCCACTAGTACCCCTCCCGGACACTTTTATTCCATTCCTGTTGAGCAGGTCCACCAGCTCATAATCCTCTTTAAGGGTCTTTTTCAAGTTAAAGGTGGTTATGGACGAGAAATTCTTTTCGTCATGTGGCGGGAGTACCCTGGCTCCAATCGCTTCAAGTTCCTCAATCAGAATCTTCTTAAGTTTGAGAATCCTGTTTTCAACGGCCTGTATGCCCACACTGTTGATTAACGACACAGAGCCCGTAAGGCCTACGATTCCTGGATACGGTCCTGTCCCACCATATTCGAATTTTTTGGCATCATGGACGTAGTCATAATCAACCAGGGGATTCTTCCCGGGATCCCTGAAGAACGCATCCCACCCGCCTTTTGGCTCAGCAGCGTTCATATACCCGTAAAATGGCGGCTCAAGTGCGTCTATCAATTTTTCCTTTATGTAGAGGATGCCGATCCCGAACGGGCTTGTCAGCCACTTGTGCCCTCCAGCTGCTATAAAGTCCACATCCAGTTTTCGGGTATCCAGGTTCATGGCACCAAGATGCTGGATAGAATCCAGAACCAGATAGGCACCATTTTCGTGTGCGAGCTTAGAAATTTCATTAATGTCAAATTTGTACCCGTTTACCCAGGTGACGGAGTCCAGGAACACTATCCTGGTTTTCTCATCAATCAGTGCACTTAAATCTTCAAGATTAAATTCACCGTTTCTGTTCTTCAGAACTCTGGCTTCAACACCTTTGTTTCTCCATTTCTGCAGTTCCGTTCCTGCCAGAGGAAACTCCATGTCGCAGGTGACCACATTTTCACCCTTTTTTGGCTTAATTGTTTCAAAGGCGATCTGGATGCCCTGGGTAGTGCTTGAACCGGTTATCGCAATCTCCCTTTCCGAAGCGTTGAGGAGCTTTGCCATTTCAGCCTTCAGTGAAATTGCCTCGCTGTCCATCTTGACATGCTGGAGTGAAGCGTTTTCTTCCGGGAAGTACACTGCAGAATCAAGCAATCTGTTTATGTTCTCCACCGCCCTGGTGGGAGACGGAGAAACTACGGCCCAGTCCAGAAAATTATATTTCTCAAATATCCTGAATTCATCCCTAAAACCAGTCATTATAAAATCCCCCTTTCTGTATATGAACTATTATGTATAAAAAACTTAGTATAAGTTAACCAACTTTAGGATTTTGATTAATTAAATGATATATTTCTGAGAAATTGGTTAAGAAAGTTAAGTATGCAAAGTTCAGAATCCCGTCAGTAACAGCTAAAAGCATTTGCTAAGAATCTAGAGATAATATGCCGTTCGTCTCCCATTAACGCGACTGAATTATGGCGTCACGAAAGATGGAAAACTTTCTCTCCCATGGACTTCATTATCATTACTGTGAATAATCGTTCAACATGTGGGATTGATTGCACTTCGCTTATGAGTTCGAAGAGATGATCCTGGTCCCTTACAGCTCCCCTGAAAATTATGTCATACTCACCGGTGATTATGTCCACCGTAAGGACCTCGTTCAATTTCATAAGTTCTTCTGCTATTTCGACAGAATGATTTGCATCGGATACTCTTACCATAGACATAAATAGAAGATTGAACCCTATTTTCTTCAGGTTTACTCTGGTTGATGTCCCTTCGATTATTCCCTCTTTCACAAGCCTTTCATATCTTTTCTTTACTGCAGGAGGGCTGATATTGAGGAGAACAGAAAGCTCCCTCATTGTTATTCTCCCGTCTTCGCTTAATATATTCAGCATCTTCTTGTCTATGCTGTCCAAATAGCTGCTCATATGTCATAGCCTTTACCTCTGGAAAGCATAATATTATTTCCATGTCTTTTCCTCAATAAAGCGGAAAGGTCTTCCTCCCATCAATTTTGGCAACAGCACGCCTCATTCTCATGCTTACCTGCATCCGAATGGTTGCTGTTTCTTCATATCAAACCTTACAGTGAAATGACGAATAATTTTGATGTGTGCAACATTGGCTGAATCCATGTTCCTGCTTGCAGGTTAATGCAGCACCATTTGTTCTGAAACCAGAAAGCCTATGTGAAAAGATACTCTGAAACCTTCAGGAATTCCTGCAATTTATACAGTGTGCAGCAGATTAGATAAAAAAGGGTGGTAAGGATATATTTCTATCTTCCCTTGAATTCGGGCTTCCTCTTTCCTATGAACGCTGAAATTCCTTCCTTGAGATCATCCGTTCCGTAGAGGAGTCCCATGGCCATGGATTCCATCTCGAGGCCGTTGTCCATTGACATCTCGCTGCCCTTGTTCACGAGCCTCTTTGCAACTGCCGCGGATACTGGGGCAATCCTGGTTGCAAGGTCCTCTGCGAACTTCATTGTTTCCTCATCAATGCTTTCCTTGCTGAACAGTTTTGTTACCAGCCCGATCTCAAAAGCATCCCTGCCGGTGAATCTCTCCGCCGTAAGGATGTAATGCAGTGCACGGGACATGCCGATTAGCTTGCTGAGCCTCTGGGATCCGCCCCATCCCGGGATCAGCCCGAGAGTGACTTCCGGGAATCCAATCTTCGTTTCCTCGGTGGATACCCTGATATCACAGCCGAGTGACAGTTCGAATCCGCCGCCGAGAACGTATCCCTTCATCTCTGCGATGGTGATCTTCGGAACCTCGGACAGGAGCCTGAAAATACGCTCCCCCTTCCTGGCATTCTCCATGAAGTCCACTCCACCAGGGAAATACTGTGTGAGCTGTGCGCCGGCAGAAAATACATCCCCCTTTCCGGTTATGACGATGACGTTGATCTCCTTGTCCATCCAGAGGTCATTGAGAGTTGCCTCAAGCTCTTCAAGAACTCCAGAGTTGATCAGGTTGTTCTTCGTGTTCGAGATTACAAGCTTTGCAACCTTGTTTCCCGGCCTTTCGACAGTTATGAACTCGGCTTCCTTCACCTCTTTTGCAACTGGCTTTTCCGGCTCCTTTCCCTTCTCTGCGGTAACAAGAGTTTCCCTGGAGATGATCTCTTTCAGCTTTCCTTCAGCAATTGATTTTGCGGGTGCAAAAACGTCAGTGCCGAATTTCTCGCTCAGGGTCTGGAGCTTCTTCTTTATTTCCGCATTGGTGAGGCCCTTTGCAACCGATATGGGGCCGAACGGCCTGTTCATTCCCAGGGCCACTCCGGTCTCTATGTCGGCCGGCGTTGATATGCCTTCTTCTATTACCTTTACAGCCTCGTTCAGCTCGACCGCAAGCACGTCAAGAAGTTCCAGCTTTGCCGTCGGATCAGCTTTGGGGATATCTGCATGGCCCGTCTTCCAGTCGTAGAATCCTTTTCCTGTTTTCAGTCCAAGTTCCCCTTTATCCATCTTGTCCCTGAAGGCCCTGCATTTCCCGTAATCCCGGGAAAGCTCTTCCGCGTAGTAATTCATTGAATGCACTACGGTATCGATGCCAACGTAGTCCATGAGCTCATATGGCCCCATCGGAAGGCCCTGTCCCTTGGCGAATACGTCCACTTCAGCAGGAGACGCAACATTCTGGTCAAGGATGAGGCAGAAGAGAAGGCTTTCCGGAGCATTTATCCTGTTGACAACAAATCCGGCAGAATCCTTCATGACCCTTATCGGGGTTTTCCCGATCTTCTTTGTAAGTTCATAAACCTGCTCGAAAGCAGCATCCGAGGTCCTTTCGCCTTTTATAACCTCAACAAGCTTCATGAGAACAGGTGGATTGAAGAAATGCATTCCCACAACATTCTCCGGCCTTGACATGTCTTCTGCAATCGTTGAAATCTTTATGTTCGACGTATTTGTGGTAATGATGGCATCAGGCCTGCAGTGCTTGTCGAGCTCTGCAAATATCTTCCTCTTGAGCTCAATTATTTCCGGGACAGCCTCAAGGATCAGATCCGAATTTTTTACGGCATCCGGTATGTTGTCAAAGTATGATATCGAGGATATAGTCTTCTCGGCATCCTCTTTCTTTATCTTTCCTGACTTGACCAGTTTTTCAATGCTCTTTTCAATCGATTTCTTTGCCTTGTCCAGAGCTTCCGGATACGGATCCTCTATGTTCACCTTAAGCCCGGAAAGGGCAAACACCTCGGCAATCCCATGGCCCATAAGGCCTGCCCCTATGACAGTGACTTCCTTTATGTCCAAGACATCACTTCCTGGCCTTGTTGATAAGGCTGAAGAGCTTCTGGGCACTGAAGACGTCTCCGGAGATCTTTATCTGGCCCTGCATGAATGCCTTGACAGCATCAAGCTTTCCGGAGAGCAGGTCAGTAAGTACCGCATCAGTTGCAGCAACTGTAGCTGTTGCGCTTGGTTCCTCACCGCTTGAAACTGTGGCTTTTCCCCCTTCTATCTTTACAAAGAATGGTTCACCGTCTGAAACATTCAACTGGAGGACCTTGTTCCAGTTTGCAGCCTCCTTTTCTATAACACCCAGGGAATTCACTTTATCCACTAGTTCCTTTACAACATCTATAGAAGTCATTACAATACCAAAGGAATAGCCACTTATATTTTTTTCCAGATTTTTTATTTTATCAGGCAGCTGGCAGTTCAATTATCCCAGAGGTATTGGACAGAATGTTTCTTGCACTTTCCAGTCGCATCTATCACTTGTTGAAAGCATGATCC
>OFHI01000153.1_pt1 | contig 14172 bp, 15 predicted proteins | sample 1522021 | NCBI WGS metagenome assembly OFHI01 (sample SAMEA2464839, study PRJEB22497) | soil metagenome | biome: Grassland; feature: Farmland; material: Clay | place: Australia | collected 2013-02-01 | depth 1.4 m | reverse complement strand
GCTTTAATGTAATAAAAAAAGATATAATGTACAAAACAATCTCCTGTAAGTTATAACGCAGGCATCAGTGGATGAAGAAACTCGCCGATACTTCCCGTTTACTGTGGAGAGGGAGATTGTATTGAACTACTCATTAAGAAAGGACTCAATCGGATTCAGGGAAACCATGTTCCAGGGAATTGCAAGCGCTGCCCCGGCCGGGGCGGCCGTTTCCACCCTTACGGGTGCAGCCGCTTTTGCTCTCGGATCGCTTCCCCTGACCGCATTCATAGGATTTATTATTGTTCTGCTCAACGCTATTGTGATAAACAGGATATCTGTAAAGGTCTCCGGTGCCGGAGGATACTATGAGTATGTAAAGGCAGCTTACGGCCCGAGAGTAGCCCTCTTCACCGGGCTTTTCTACATATTCTACCAGATCATGGCATTGACGCTCGAATCACTGAGCGTGGCCATATTCGCGCCTCCAATACTCTTTGCAGGATTCGGGATAGATCTCCCGTCCATTGTCTGGCTGCCGCTGTTTGCCGTCACCCTCATGTTTGGATTCCTTGTGTCCTACAGCGGTATAAGGGGATCAACAAGATTCACCATGATTATGGCCCTGGTGGAAATTTCCTTAATAGTGGGCTTCGGAATGTGCGTGCTCCTGTCACACCCGTCAATAAACACTGCTACAGTTTTCACTCCCCGGTATGCTCATGACGGATACATCGGAGTTGGCCTCGGAGTATTGCTCATGTACACGGCCTTTTCAGGATTCGGCGCCTCAACACCCCTCGGCGAGGAATCGAAAAACCCGGGAACTGCAATAAGCAGGTCCGTGATATTTTCAGTGGTGATACTTGGCGCTTTCTTCATATTCACCTCATATTTCTTCACTGTTGCCTGGGGGCCGGCGAACATGTCCGGATACGTCAGCGGCCTTGTTCCAGGAATATCAATTATCCATTCCTACCTGGGCCTGATTGCCACTGCAGTCATAGCAATACTGTTCATAAACAGCCTGCTCACCGGCTCGGTTGTCCTTGTTAACGGCACTTCACGGGTCATGATGGCCATGGGAAGGGACGGAATCATCCCGGAGAGGATTTCAAGAATCCACAGCGTAAGAAAAACGCCGTACATTGCTGCCGGGATAATGACACTGGCCTCATTCATCATAGGCTTCGCCGGTGTAAATATACTGGGCGGATTCCCGGCATTTATAATGGCTGCAGTGGCAGCGACTCTAGGCGTCCTGTTCGTCCATGCCATGATTAACGTGTCGCTTCCAAGAATAGAGAAGAGGTATTCCGGAAGAATGAGCACCTCAGGCCTGGCGCTTTCAGCGGTAACCGTGGTGATATTTGCACTTATATTCTACAGCACGTTCCTGTCGATCAGCCTCCCTGTCATACTTGGCACGGTGCTGTTCATAGCATGGATAGCATTCAATTTCATGTATGTGTTCCTGGCTGGTGACAGGCTGCACAGGGTGGAAATCAATGGAAGGCCGGACCAGCAGCGCCCAATGTCTTAAGCGTAGACTGCGACGATATCCTTGCGTTGCTTCAAAGTGAAGCAGGTCAGTTCAGAAATAAGGTCATACAATTATATATCCTTGCAGCAGGCAGTCTCAAGTTACACAGGTAATGTTGAAATGATCCGTAAAAGCCAACAGTTTCCCTTCGCCCTATATTTCCATAAAAGACGGCCTTTATTGCATCATGACCAATATCAGAACCGCTAAAGGCCTCCTAGGACCTCATCCATGACACGTTTTTCGGCCTTCCTCAGATGGGCAACTAGAGTCGAGTTGGCAACCCCTGCTTTTTCTGCAAGTTGCCTTGTGTTTATTTTTCTGGGTATATCATAGTATCCAAGCTGGTATGCACTCGTTAGAATCTTGCTCTGCTTCCCGGTGAGCGAATCCGTGGGAGAAGATAACCTGAAACGGGCTTCCGTGAGGGAGATGATCTTATATTTGCTGTGCAATCTTTCCAGCCCTCCGATGATTGTCCTGATAGTTTCAGGGCTGGAAATCAGAGCAATCCTATAAGTACCGTCACTGAACGAAAATTTGGTCACAAAATAATCTGCAGGAAGCCTTGAATCTTTAATATTCTGATCCTTATCAGTGCGAGTTCCCCTTGCAAGCACAGTATATTTAGTATGCCCTTCATCAAAGTCAAGAACCTCCATATTCATCCACTCAGGAGCCGGGAATTCATCTATCTTTGTTCCCGGGGATTTGAAAGATACCTGGAATACCAATGCAATATCATCAACAGACTGCCTCAGAAACATCATAGTCTCCATCGACTTGACCTTCTCAAAGAATCCGAGCATAGGGATTGCCTTCTCATTTGGTGGAGGAGATACCTCGACTACAAGCCTTTTCATTATATTGTTATTTTAACTTGCTTATTAAGTATTTATATAAAGCGAGCATATTCGCTAACATTAAAATATTCCCCCTATCAATCCCTGTAATTATGGAGGAAGGGAAAGAACAAGGCGGGAATGCCTGCATAGAAAACATCGGCGTGAAGAGTGGCAGGAGAATGGATGTTTTCGTGATAATGTCTGCTGTCCTGATAGGCCTGGCAGGGTACCTGGGAACAATGCTGACAGTATCTCTTCCGGCCATTTCTTCCCAGTATGGCGTCCCAATCTCGGAGACAAGCCTCATCCTGGCATTATATGCAGTCACCGGAATTGCAAGTGTACCCCTCATTTGAAAATTTGTAGATGTGTATGGAAAGACAAAAATTCTCACCATTGTTCTGGTACTTTTTTCAATATCCACAGCATGCACGGCAGTTGTAAACAGCTTCACCCTTCTTCTGATTACAAGGGCAATTCAGGGTGTAGGCACTGGAATATTTGTGCTTGTACTGGGACTGGTAGTTGATTCCTACCCAAAGAGACTGATTCCGGGCAAGGTAGGACTATTAAGATCCATTCTGGTAGCGGGAGCAGCTCTTGGCTTCCCGCTTGGTGCATATATAACGAGTTTCATCGGATGGCAGGGCAATTACCGGATAGTTTTTCCAATCGTCATTATTCTTGTTATTCTTTCCTTAATCCTTGCGGAGGATTCTCCAGTTCGAAGAAAGGAGAAAGTTGACATTGCAGGAGGATTATGGCTTGGGGCATCTATTGGGCTGACAGTCATTGGACTGGTATATGGCTCTGCATGGGGATGGACCTCTCCAAAGCTCATAGCGTTCATGCTTATTGGAATCCTGTCACTTGTGCCATTGTTTCTTTATGAAAGAAAGGTGGAGCACCCGGTTATGGATGTCAAGCTTCTGACCCGGAGAAATGTGCTGATATCAACATTATTGCTTTTCGTGATCAATTTTTCCATGTACCTGTCTTTCCAGTCCCTGACTTATGAATTCCAGCTCCCGCGCCCAAGTGGATTTGGGGCCGGCATAATCAGCACAGGCCTCTACATTCTGCCGCTTGGGGTAATGATAGTAATCCTGTCATATCCCGCAGGGATGCTCATCTCAAGATATGGTGTCAAGCCGTTTCTATATCTCGGCTCCATCATGTCGGCCCTCGGTTTCTGCCTGATGTCGGCCGGTAACAGCCCTATAAGCCTTTCAGCATACCTTACAATTGTTGCAGCAGGACTTGCATTTCTGACCGTGGCAGGCCAGAATCTTCTGGTTCTTTCTGTAAAAAAGAGCGAAATTGGCCTTGCCAATGGATTGAACACCTCTTTCTCCAGCATGGGGCGAAGTATCGGTGCACCGATTGCGGCATCAATACTTGCAACCTTTTCATCCACGTATATCTCAGGAACTACGGTTTTTTCAATGCCAACAGTTTCCGCGTTCAGGATAACGTACTTCCTTGCCGTTGCTTTTATGCTTATATTGGTTATCGTTGTGGCATTCTCAAAAGAAGTTATTGGCAGAAGAGTCAGGAATGAAAACGAAGAGGATCAAAACGTTGGCTGAACGGCCACACTAACCACTTTTTTAAGAAATACGTAATACGTCTTCATCGTCACAAAACTCCTCTGGCATACTCATGATGATGCATTCAGTAACGATTCTGGAAATCCCCCGCAGTCATAGGAGAACTCAGAATGGACCAGTCGGGATTTGATTAATGTTTTATGGGAATACTGGAAATACAAAACCTTATATAAATAGGATAAATCCTAATGAAGTTAGGTTAACTAATTGAAGGTGGAATTAAAATGTCAAATGTAAAGCACATTATAACTGAGGAAGGAAAGATATCATTTGAGGATACAGGCGGAAATGGAACACCAGTCATCTGTATCCCGGGGATGGGCGATCTCAGGGGCGTTTACAGGTTTGTAACAGGCGACTTGAAGAGAAGAGGCTACAGGGTTATCACAATGGACTTGAGAGGAATGGGTGATTCAAGCGTCAAGTGGCGAGACTACTCCGAGTCAGCAATTGCCCTTGACATAGTTTCACTCATTAATCAGCTTGAGCTGAAATCCGTGATCCTTATAGGCAACTCAATCTCTGCTAGCGCAGTGGTTATAGTGTCAGCTCAGCATCCTGAGCTGATTTCAAAAGTTGTGCTCATTTCCCCATTTGCCCGCAACGTCCCTATGCCTCGCTCCAAGCTACTTTTGTTCAGGCTTGCCCTTGCAAGGCCCTGGGGGGCTTCAGTATGGGCTAACTACCAGTCTTCCAGACTCTATCCTTCAATGAAGCCGCCTGATATGGAAACATACAGCCTCTCTGTAAAAACAATGCTTCAGCAGAAGGGAAGAATGAAAGCCTTCCAGAAAATGGCTGCCACCAACCATGACAAAGCAGAAGAGAACATAGAACACATGAATGTGCCTGCGATGATAATTATGGGCTCCAAAGATCCTGACTTTCCAGATCCCAAAAAAGAATTAGACTGGCTTGCCGCACGAACTGGTGCAAAAAGCGTCATGATTGAGGGTGCAGGACACTACCCCCAGGCTGAATATCCCGAAAAATTCATCGCATACTTAACTGATTTCATAGGTGAAGGCAGTGTCTCATAGAGTCGGACTCACCACAGAAATTGTCGTGGATACTGCCATGAAGATTGCTGATAAAGAAGGCATTGGCCAGCTCACACTATTCAGGATAGCCGAGGAACTTGGTGTCAGGTCGCCTTCCCTGTATGAGCACGTGAAGGGGATGGACGGTTTGATCAGACTTTTGAGGTTAAGAGGTCTCAAAATAATGGTGCGGCAGTTTCAGCGTGCAGTCATGGGGGTTTCAGGGGATCAGGCTATCAGAAGGTTTGCTGATTCATTCAGGTCATTCGTCAAGGAACACCCATCATTGTACAGCTTAACAGTTGAGAGCGATATTGCAGACAGCGAAGAAATCAGGGCGGCCGCTGGGGAAATTCTTGACACAATCTATGCTGTGCTGCGAATTTACGGGCTCTCCGGGGACAAACTTATTCACGCAACAAGATACCTGCGCAGTGCAATACACGGGTTCGTTTCACTGGAAATGTCTGGTGGATTCGGATTAAAAGCCAGTCCTGATGAGAGTTTTGACCTGATCAAGGAAGTTATTGTATCGAATATGAAGAGCTGGCGTTGAGAATCTTTTTACGCATCCAGTCTGAGCACTCTGGAACCTGACATCCTCCCACAGCTAAAGCACCGTCCGATAGAATGGGGAGGATGTCACTGGCAGAAAAGCTCAAAAGGACATGGAAGAATATGGGGCGGTTAGAACTGATTTTTGTCATGATTTACTGCCTGCTGATGGCAACCCGATTTTCCCACTTCTTAAATACGGCCTTACACTCACAATAATGTGCTTCTGCTGCTGTTGATTGCTATTTTCGCACTTGCTTTTGCGGTAGGCCTTATTGGAAACATATCTGGAATTGGCGGAGGCGTCATGATCCTGCTGTTCCTCATTTATGTGTTCAACTTCAGTCCACTGGATGCAGCAGGCCTCAGTCTTCTGACTCTTGTATTCAGTTCCATGACGGGATTCATCCGAAATGCAAGGCAGAATCTTGTGGACATAAGGCTTTTCCTGTTCATGGCAACAATAGCGATCGGCGGTGCCATAGCCGGAACTGTCATAGCCAGCTATGTACCCTCCAGGATCTTCAAGGGTGTATTTGCGGTCTTTCTCATCTGCCTTGGCCTGTTCTCTGTATATGCATCCCACAGGCAGACAAAAGCTGGGGCAGAAATATATGACACTTCAACCGCCCGTTCACCGGATACCGGCATGGTTTCCCTGCTTGCAGGAATCGTATCAGGATTCATTGGCATCGGCATTGGAGGGGTGATGGGAACTTACCTTACAGCAATAAAAAGAACCACTCCAAAGAAGACCATCGCCACTATTATTTCGGCCACACTTCCCGTTACAGTTGTCGGAATGTCGATCCATTTCTATTATACAGGCTTCATAAACATTGCATATGCACCGCCCCTTGTTATAGGGGCTTTCATTGGTGCTATGCTCGGCTCCTGGGTCATAAGAAAGGCCCCACAGGTAAATCTCAGGTTCTTCCAGGGGTACATCATAATTGCCTTTGGAACTTTATCTGCCCTGCTCTACTTACTGTCAACCTACTAGTGCTGAAAAATATGGATGCATGAAATATTGAATGTGGACGAAACCACCATAGTGAAAAGGATCATTCAGGGAGTCTAACATTCTCTTTGAGATGTCATTCCGTATTGTTCCGTAAATTCCCGAGTTTGTTTTGCCAATTGCTTTCAGAATAGAAATTCAATGCGAGAAATTACCAGAAGTATGCACTGTTTGCCAGAGTTTACCGGTATTGTGCATTGTCGTTAATAATCAGTAATGATAGTCATGATCATCCACTTTAACGATACATTTTATCTCCTCATTGTTCAGTTTCTTCCTGACCTCAATGAGATTCACTATTTTTTCTGCAGTCGCCAGAATATGATTCAATAACAAACCGCGAAACCTATGTGGTGAAAGACACCGGTTATGGTTAGAATGGACCGTTCGGGATTCGATTAAAGCTTTAAGCGAATACTTCAGGAAGGATGCATTTGCATTATGCCAAACCCAGGCTATTTCAGGTTTTATGGAAACCTGCGGGGATTCCTCTTGAAGTTATACTAAAACAATGGTGGATAGTATGGAATTACCAAGATTATTTGAGTTTTCCATATATATTTATATATGTTATATGTATAGTAGTATAATTAATGGATAGACGCATACTAAATCGACTCAGGGAAAAGATGCTGGACCGGGGCTCTTTACGCAATATGCCAGAGAAGACCCTTCAAGAATCGTTCATACTCAATACCTGGGGAACTAATGCCATAGAGGGTAACACTCTAACCCTGGATGAAGTGACCAGAGTAATTGAAAGTGGAATGACTATTCCTGATCGCCCAGTGAGAGATCTGCTTGAAACTATCCAGCATCGATCCGCTTTGGCAGAAATTGTAAGTGGAAGAATATGTGAAGTTAGCATGAAAAGTGCATTGGATTTGCACCGACATATTTTTTATGGGATACTTATTGACGCAGGTCAGTGGAGGAAAGTCAATGTCAGAATATCAGGTTCAAGATATTCACCCCCAAGAGTTGAAAAGCTCATTTCACTGCTTCGGGAATGGGAAAAGCACTATGCGGCAATGGATATGGGGCGTGAAGATATCTTCGCACAGGCTGCAGAGATGCACATCGGTTTCGAGTCAATCCATCCCTTTTCAGATGGAAATGGAAGAGTCGGAAGACTGCTGCTGAATATACACTTCCTCAATCACAACTGGCCGTTGATTCACATTCTCCCTAACGACAGAGGTTCTTATCTGGATGCGCTTGAGGCTGCTCATGGTAAAGGTGTGAGCAAATTAACAGAGTTTCTGGAAACAAATATGGCAAGATCACTTGTCTTTGTTCTCGACAAGGTGGGTTCCGAAGAGGATAACCTATTGACCCTGAAAGAGGCAAGAGAAGCCTCCGGTACAGATTACTCGTCGAAATACCTGGCACTGAGAATTAAACAGGGAGAACTTCCAGGAATACGCTTGAACAAAATGTGGAAAACAAGCCCGGCATCCATAAACCTTTATCGCGAAGTAAAGGGTAGAGGATGATTTTTGCGTCGGTCTTACAAGTCATTTGTTGGCACTTCTCTAAATGAATGGCTACAATATGCCAGAATGGGCGGACGGAATCAGAAATCAACCGATTTCATCAAGGTACTGTGAAAGGGGTCTCTCATATTCAGGCAATAGACCCTGATTGCTTGACAGAATAAAATTGAGAGCAGTCTTGAGCGACTTCTTAGTTTCTCCAGATCTGATCAGAGCAATGCACAGGAATGACAGGGCGGCAGGATCCCCCGTTTCCTTCTGTACTCTGCTCAGGATAGATATGGCACTTTCATTTTCGCCCGTGACACTGAGTGAACTTCCCAACTGTATTTCAGCCTGAGTTTTCATTTTTCCTGAAAGCCCTATCTTTATGGCCCTTTGATATAGAGGAATTGCCTCAGTCTCCTTCCCCAGGAAATCCAAAGCACTTGCATATTCGAACAAGTACACAGCATTTTCGCTGTAATCTTCGAATACTTCCTGGAATTTCTTTAGAAACACTTCAGGGGTGTCCCGTTGATTCCAAGCTTCCTCTATAATCTTATTCAGATGGTCCATCCAACTCTAGTGGGATTAGAAAAAGAGGATATTTTAAATCTTTTCAACTTAATCTGTGGATTTATGTCAACATATGCTTGAGACTCGGGCTCATAGGATTATGGACCGGTCAGGATTTGATTAATGTTTTAAGGGAATACCATTCTGATTCTACTATCGCTCGTATATTTTACTTCTGGGTCCTACCTTTAGGATCAATATTCTAACAGATTCATGTTTGATGTCAAGAATCACACGATAATCTCCCACCCTAAGCCTGTAATAAGGATACCTGACGAGTTTCTCAACAAATCTTTCCGGGTTTTGATAAAGCTGGTCCACTTTTTCATGAATTCTTTTGGCAACGGACCTATCAAGACTTCTCATCTGACCTGCTGCCTTGATTGACCAGATTATTTCGTATTCCATCAGAGGCCAAGGTCCTTTTTCAATTGCTCATGCGTGACGAATTTACCGGATTCAATTTCCTTTCTAGCTTCCTCGATATCTGCTATGGTTTCTTCATTAAGTTCGCGAAGGTCCTCCAGCATCCTTTCTATCACTTCCTCGTAAGTCTCTCTTGGATGTAATTTCATGGACTGCAATGTCTTCTTGGTCTCTTCCTTTATCTGTATTGTTGTAATTGTCACAGTTATCTATGGTAAACGATAGTATAAAGTTTTTTTATATAGAAGCTTATGCTCACCCCACTCCAAAATTGCTGAATCCTCAAGATAACGGTCTATTTCCATGGCATAAACCCGATGGTACCTTGAAGAGGTCAGTACCCCATAGAAAGGAGAATAATCTTAAAATGGTGTAGGGAGCCTATGGATCTTCTGTTGAGATATATATTCTTATTTCATATGATCCACCAGAGGAATTAGCATGGGCTAGGAGCATCATTTGAAGTGCCAAAAATGCGGGCATGAATTCGACCTGAATTATGATCAATTAAACAGGGATTATTGGCTTAATAGTGCCCTCAATAACTGTGTTCGTACTTGTTTACCTGTGGACCAGGGAGACGCGCAATTCTGTTAGAAAGGCTGGACAAAATGAAACAAACAAGGAAACTGAAGACCCTTAACCTCCATGATAATCCTATTTATCACAAGCATACTAATTATGCACATGAAATGGACCGGTCGGGATTTGTTTAATGTTTTAAGCGAATACTTTTAGGTCTCTATGATAACTCTTGCAACCATTCCATTTAGAGTTTCATCAAATAAGAGACAATAACCTTTTGATTAGCGCTTTGCCTTCCTTATGAGAAATACGGTCAAAAGCCGAATTATCCGCTATAATTCCCTGCCCCAGGAAAGTCCGCAAGAAATCAAATCTGGATATGATTGAAGACAGCCAATCAAATCTGGCGAACTGAAATGCATCACTCTGAAGTAAAGCAATGATGTCGCCACAATCCTTGGTAAACTTCTCGTTCAAATGATCCTTGTCCAGAGCAGTTTCAAGCGATAAATCATAGTATCTGTCCCATGCCGCTTTTAACTTTAGCAAGAGGAGCATTGAGATCTCTGGGACTATGACTTGGAACTCAGGCTCAATGGAATGGGAAATATTTTTGGGAACAGTCTCGTATTCTATTTTCATCAAATTGAGAAATTTGCCCGTTCCGTGGAATTGATCTTTTTTCGGTAGAAAGTCAAGATAAATATCTCCAGAGTCTATACTTTTTAGAAACAAGGTATTTCCTGCAGAATCCCTTTCTCTACTGTAATCCCGGGTCGAGTATAGATGTCTTTTTAATGAATCCTTGAAACGACCAGTTGCGATCAAATCGATATCGAGTGAATATTTCCAAGGATTAAATGAGTGGACTGCCCATCCGCCTATGAGAACGATATCACCTGGCCTATAATTTCTGTTAGCGGAGCTCCAGTCGAAAATGTACCTGAGCTCTTCGAATGAATCCCGGGCCAAAGTGGTCTCTCCACCTTCTTCATTTACCACACTTATTCACCAGATCCTTTGCGGCAATCCGTCCATCCATACCTAATCCTGCAAGGTCCAGTATGTTCTGGCACACGTCAACAATCCGAACGCCATTAAACATGGTGGAAGATTTCATGATATCTCTTTCGGGTACGTATACCTTCAGGCGAATTCCAACTGCTTCTCTTTCAGAAAAGGACCTAATAACTTCTTTGTCGGATGGGTTCGGGAGGTAGATATATGCTGTATCTTCCTTCATTATAGAAGAACCATATGAAACGGCAGATGAATGGGCCGTGAAAGCATAATCTATTCCGAGCCTGTTTAGATTCAACGCGACTTCATTTATACACTGGGTTGCAGTGCTGAAATTTGTGTTTACAGTCTCCAAGAGCAGGTCGTCAAGGGCTCTTTCCCACGAGACCAAATTCAAAAGCTTATCTATGTCTTTGATTCTAAAGCTGTAATTGACCGTTACTATCCCAGATTCTTCAAGTTTATGAATTACAGTGTTTGTCCAGCCATATGAAACACCGGTTTTCTTAGAAATAGCAAGGATGTTGGATGATTTATCAGTCAGTAGGGAACAGACAATTTTCCATGCCTTTTCGGAAGTAATTTTTGACGGACTAGCTCTTAAGTGTTCGAAAGGAGCATTCACCTTAGATGCAGTTACCATAGGTGACAAGTACTGATACAATATTGGAGGGATGAGCAGGGTTTCTACACCAAGCCTGGCGGCAAGTTCCTGGGTGCTGTACTTCAGTGATTTTCCAGCACAAACCAATCTTATCTCTTTCTTACCCATCAACTGTTTGCTTATTAAGTGCGAAAGAGCATATATTCTGTATATAGTGTCTTCATTTATTCTAGACTTAATTTCAACAAGCGTCAAAGTGCCTCTGGACTTAATTGCTAAGTCTATCAGTAATTCTCTTTCTCCAATAGATATCGGATACGACCTGTCTATTTTTGCATCAGGTGAAATACGGAGTTTCTCAAGTATAAACTGATAAATTGGTTCTAGATCTTCATCCATTTTTGTATCTGTATTCAGTGATACTCTATTAATGTATCACTGATAATTATCCGTTAACAGAGATATCTTAAATATCTATCAGTGATAAAAACTCAATGAATAAAAACTAGTGGACCGGTCGGGATTTGCCTGTATTTAGGTTCATATCCAAATCCTTAATAAGGCACAACGGATTACTTTTCATGGTCGAGAAGAAATATGCCACCCTCCTGGAAGATAAGGATGTGTTAAGATGGTATCAGAATGTCTCGAGGGGTGCACAATCCACTGCCGACGTCTCTCTGAGGGGACTTGGCAGATTCTGCAGTATGACCGGAATATCTCCACATGAAGTTGCAAGCATGAGCGAGAAGCAGATAGTAGGCCTTATGCTTGACTATGTTACTACGCTGGAAAAGAATGGTAAGACCGGCTCCATACATTGAGTCTTGCCTGAAGCCGATCAAGTCGTGGCTGTTATTCAACGGAAATGAGACCAAGAAGAAGATTAAGATCAGGAACACCAGAGCGACAACAACGCTCAGGGGCGAAATGGTTCCTACACAGGAAGAACTCACAAAAATTCCTTTCTGCTACAAAAGCCACCGGAGTCTCATGCGTGCTTATGGCTCAATCCGGTATCAGGCCTGAGGTCCTATTTAATTATCGGGGAAATAATGGCCTCAGGATAAGTGCGATCGCAGACATCGAAATTTCAAGCGATCAGGTAACATTCACAAACATACCTGCAAGAATTATCGTGCGGGAGGAACTCAGCAAGTCCAGGAACCAGTATTTCACCTTCATTGGAGAAGGGGGCGCAAGTTACATTGCAGATCACATCAGGGATAGGATAAGATCAGGAGAAGAGATCAGATCAGACTCACAGCTCATAGTTCCAAGGAACAGCGAATTCACAACTTCCGATGTTACGAGAATAACGTGTAATAAGAGGTCTGCTAAATTATTTTCAGATCTAAAATTTAAAGGGGTAGTGAAAAGGGTAGGTCGCGGAAAGTACAGATTACTGGAAGCCTATGAGCGAAACGGTATTAGAGTTTTCGAATGGGTTCGTACAATGACGGCATGAGGGCCGACAGATCTCCAGAACAGAGGTCATATTTACATCATATATGGAATAAAAAGATAATTGGTCAAAAATTGGGTTTACTTATCAATTTCTGCGTTTTCTCCCTATCACAAAACCAGCGATAACTCCAACTGCTATGATCGCAACAACAATTATTAGGGGATCATATCCTCCAAGCCTGGTTGTGCCATTGCTAACACTGTTGAAAGGAACCTGAACTGTATTATTGCTACCCTGAACTGTTGCATTTCCCACAGATGTGGTAAGAGTATAGTTGGAAATGGGTGATATCTTGTAGGAGTAGGTCCCGTTCAATACCTTTACTGAGATATCTGAACCGGTTGAACTGTACTTATTTCCATTAACAGTAACACTCCATGAAGTACCACTCGGCAAACCACTCTCTGAGAACGAGAGGGTGTAGTATGATGGAACTGTGGAACTCGGAGAATATGCCCAGTATAGGGCTGGATCTCCAGCCTTAAGTCCGTAAACGTCCAGTATGACTGTGTGGTTTGAAGTTACTGTGATGGAGAAGTTGCTATAGGCTGATCCGTCTATGAAAATCTTACTGTTGAGAACATCAGTGATGTTTGTGTTGCTTAATTCACTGAACGGCACTTCGATTAGTACCTCCCCATTGTTGCTCGATGTGAAGTTCACGTTGATTGTTCCTTTACTGTTGACTAAATGAGATACGTGCACATTATAGCCTGTGGCAGTTGATCCACCCTTCACACTTTGTGACGTGTAAGGCGGCAAGGATTGCATTGTTATATTGATACTGGTTGAAGTAGTCAGATCAACCTTCTTGGAATACGGGAAGTACCCATTTTCAAAAGCAGATAGGGTGTATTTTCCAGTTGGAAGTGATATCGAATAGTGTCCAGTCTGGTTCACGTATGCCGAGAATCCATTCAAAACCACAGAGGGAGCACCGGGAGTGACGTTCCCAGATAGTATAACAGTCTTTGACCTGTTCGACAGGGAAATGATTACTGGAGTTTCTTTCCCTTTGGATATTTGCACAACGTAAGTATGTCCAACATAGCCTGCTGCTGATGCAGTAACATAGTAAGTTCCAACTGGCAGGGTCTCATTGAAGTATCCATTGTATGTGGGAATAGATATGCCGTTTGCCGTAACAAATCCGTCCCTGGGTGTTATGGTTCCTTCAAGGTAACCTGAACCTGTTTCAACTTTGAGAGTTATCGTAAGCGTGTAGGTCTTCCCAGACGAAACGTAGATCGAGTTAGAGTAGGACGAATAGCCGCCAAGGGAAGCATTGAAAAAGTAAGTTCCCGGCAATAGTGAAAGCGTTGTTTTACCCTTTGACAGTGTAAGATTCAACCCGTTCTCAGAGACGTTTGCTGTGGAAGGGCTCACATTTACCACAACAGTTGCGAATGCATCGTACTTGACATTGTCAGTAAATCCGTTCCCGTTCACATATATGGTGCCACTCTGGGAACTGCTCTGATA
>OFHI01000151.1_pt1 | contig 14241 bp, 9 predicted proteins | sample 1522021 | NCBI WGS metagenome assembly OFHI01 (sample SAMEA2464839, study PRJEB22497) | soil metagenome | biome: Grassland; feature: Farmland; material: Clay | place: Australia | collected 2013-02-01 | depth 1.4 m | reverse complement strand
GTTCAAAAGAGATTTATATATTGAAATGTTATATATATGTGAAAGGTTTTGAGTGGCCCGAGGATGCATCAAGTTTCAGCGTAAGGTGGAAAGTTGAAGCCCCTCCTTTCTATTTTCTCATGTATATTATTTTGCCTGCTGCATTTCTCCTTGTAATTTATGTGCTTTTCAGGAGCTTCTATGTCGTCGGAATTATGGCTGCGGCATTGATTCCAACATTTGTTGTCTTTCTGGCAATAGGGGCCATTTTCCATCCGATGCACTATGGAAAAAGGTCCTACAACGATGGCTATCTCCTTTCTGGAGATGGATATTTTGGAATTGCGGGAAAGAAGTCCAGGAACGTCTACGCCCGATTTGATACCGATAAGGCTATAATAAACAACCCGGGCAAATCCATGCTGAAGTTTTCAAATCTTCACCCTGTGCTCGTTATGAATAACGCTAAAAGAGGAGTTGCCGGTTGGTCGTGGGCCGGAGCATCAATCATGGTCGATTTCAATTCAGAATCGGATCTGGAGAGTTTCCTCAATAATACAGAGTAACTTGGATTGTAAAAGAAAAATAGAGTTATTACGACAGAAAATAACAGCAAAAATGAAAAAAATGGTTACTGGTAAAGTCCCAGTTCCTCGACCGCTTTCTTCTTCTCCTTGACGGTCTTGCCCATTGTTTCCGAGAGATTCTTGTAGAAATTCAGCACTTCCTGGTCCACTGAAGGCTTAATTGTCTTCATTGCTCCATAGAAGTTCTGCTGCGATACCTCTGTAGCTTCAGGGTTCTCCCTGTATGCCGTCATGCCGGCTTCCCTGCAGAGGTTCTCTATGTCAGCTCCCACATATCCATCAGTCTTGTCTGCAAGATCCTCAAGCTCAACATCCTTCGCAAGTGGCATATTCTTGGTGTGGACCTGGAATATCTTGAGCCTCGCATCCCTGTCTGGTGAAGGTATGTAGATAAGCTTGTCAAACCTTCCAGCCCTGAGAAGTCCCGGATCAATGATGTCCGGCCTGTTTGTTGCAGCTACCACAACTACTCCCTGAAGGACCTCAATTCCATCAAGTGAGGTAAGGAGCTGGTTGACCATCCTTTCTGTTACTCCTGAATCTCCCATGGTTCCTCTTCTTGGGGCGATAGAGTCAATCTCATCAAGGAATACTATTGTAGGGGCGACCTGTTTTGCCTTCTTGAATATTTCCCTGATAGCCTTTTCACTCTCGCCTACCCATTTGCTGAGAACTTCAGGCCCTTTCACGGAAATGAAGTTCGCATCACTTTCAGTGGCAACGGCCTTCGCCAGCAAGGTCTTTCCAACTCCCGGCGGACCATAAAGGAGGAATCCTTTTGCAGCCCTTATTCCAAGCCTCTTGAAAACTTCAGGCTTTGCAAGCGGTAGCTCAACAGTTTCCCTGAGTTCGCTCTTTACGGTCTCAAGCCCTCCGATATCATCCCATTTGATATTCGGAACCTCAACCGTAACCTCCCTGAGGCTGCTTGGCTCAATTGCCTTGAGAGCTTCCCTGAAATCATCGTCAGTAACCGCCATTTTCTCAAGTATTTCGGTGGGGATTGGCTTGTCAAGATCAATTTCAGGAAGATATCTCCTGAGTGCATTCATTGCCGATTCTCTTGCAAGTGCTGCAAGATCAGCTCCCACAAATCCATAGGTAAGGTTGGCTACATCTTCCAGGAATTCGTTCTTCTTCTCGTCGTCCATGCCCATTGGCATCCCTCTCGTGTGGATGGAAAGGATCTCCTTTCTTCCGTTCTTGTCAGGAACGCCTATGTTGATTTCCCTGTCAAATCTGCCAGGCCTTCTTAGTGCAGGATCGACTGCATCGATTCTATTGCTTGCTCCAATTACGATGACGTGGCCTCTCTCTTTCAGCCCGTCCATAAGTGTCAGGAGCTGGGCAACAACCCTTCTCTCGACTTCTCCCTGCACTTCCTCCCTCTTCGGCGCAATGGAGTCTATTTCATCGATGAAAATTATTGAAGGCTCTGATTCCTCGGCCTTCATGAATATTTCCCTGAGTTTCTGCTCGCTCTGTCCGTAGTACTTGCTCATTATTTCCGGACCGTTTATTGAGAAGAAATTGGCTCCGGATTCATTTGCCACAGCCCTTGCGATTAATGTCTTACCGGTTCCCGGAGGGCCATGCAGCAGCACTCCTTTCGGGGGCTTTATTCCAAGCCTCTCGAAGAGTTCAGGATGCTTAAGGGGCAGTTCAATTATTTCCCTTACTCTGCTCAGCTGATCTGAAAGTCCACCGATATCCTCATAACTGATTCTGGAGACATCTTCCAGAACTTCTGAAGCCGGTTCTTCTCTTATTTCTATTTTTGTTTCTTCCCCGATCTCCACCGGAACCTTTCCGGGCATTGATTTTATAACCTTGAAGAGAAGGCCGGAATGGCCTGCAAGCGTTAACCCTGGTACGCTGATATTGTCTCCCTCGATCATCGGCCTTCTTATAAGTGCCTTCTGGACAAATTCATCAATACCTTCACCGAATTTGAGCCTCTGATCCTTTCTTATTATTGGCGCCAGGACAACTCTTTTCGCCGTCTCAGCGTGCACCTTCTTTACTTTTACTTTATCTCCAATTGAACTTCCACAATTATTTCTCATGACACTGTCTATCCTGACAATGCCTCTGTTTTCGTCTTCCGGCCGTGCCCTATAAACCCTCCCGACCGTCTTTTTGGTTTTTTCTATCTCTACAACATCACCTATCTCAGCTCCAAGAGCCATTCTGGAATCCTCATCCAGACGAACTCTGGACATTCCAGGATCCGTCGAGTTTGCTTCTGCCACTCTCAGGATGATGCCATCATTATATTGCATATTCTCCCTATTTACAATTGAGTATTTTAAAATTATGAGTGGCAGACCGCTTTGAAATTTTAATGAACAATCAGGATTGGTTATCCGGACACAAGTTCCATCCTGATAACCGCATAAACACCGACAGGATATTAACCAGCCTTATTGCAGGATAACCGGCGTAATTGCCTTCTTTACTGACATTTTTCCGGCAAACAGGTTTCTACGGGGAAATTCCCTGGAAAATTGCGCATCACAAAGCTGACGGGCAGTTTGTTTCTATACACTTATACGGTTCACAGACAGACACTGAAAGATTAATTTTAATCCATGATTGTTATTACTTACGGATGCAGATGAACGATTATGATGTAGCTGTTATTGGTGCTGGTATTGTCGGGCTTTCTTCGGCCTATCATATAAAAAGGACCAATCCTGATCTCAAAATGGTGGTAATTGACAAGGCCGGGTCATACGCCCAGGGGAATACTGCAAGAAGTGCTGCCGGATTCAGGGACCTTTTCTCATCGGATATAAATTTCAAGCTGTCATCATCATCTGTAGACTTTTACCGGCATATTCACACAGAACTCGGGTACAATCTCGGGATGAAATATACGGGCTACATGTTCCTGTTGAATGAAGACACCTCAAAAATGGAGGTTCTGAATGATTTGAGCAGGAAAACAAAAACAAGATTTCTGGAAAAGGATGAGATATCGAAAGAAAAGTATCTCAACACTGTTCCAAACCCGGATGAGGCGGCTGTCCTTGGCCTGAAGAATATTGAGAGTGCTTTCATCGGAGAAAACTGCGGCATCATAGAGCCGGATCTCCTCGCAGGCTTCTACTACAGAGAACTCGTAAGCATGGGTGTGGAATTCAGGTTCAACCATAACGTTCTTGCCCTGTCCCTGGAGGCGGTTGATAAGATGGATTTCCCCGGAGAGCCTTTCCTCTGGCAGGAGAAGAGTATTGGAAAGCTGATCACAAACAAGGGGGACATTACTGCTGACAGATATGTGATTGCCACTGACATCTGGACTACTCACCTTCTGGACCCTGTGGGCATAGACAGCCATGTGAGACCTAAAAAGAGGCAGGTTTTTCAGGCATCCGGGGAACAGATTTCAGATATGGTCCTTAACTCCGATCTTAATGATGAGGGAATATTCCCGTTCACCGTTCTTCCGGCACACGGAATATACCTAAGGCCTGCACCAAAGGAGAAATCCTTCTGGATTGGTGTTGCCGACGACATAGGCAGGGACTTTTCATATCAGGAGGAGCCGGAAGCCGACAAGAAATACTATGAATATAACATAATAGGGACAGTAAACGCTTACATTTCAGCGTTCAGCAATTCAAGGCTTACGGGAATGTGGGCCGGATACTATTCCTACAATACCATCGACATGAACCCGTACGTTTTCAGTTCCATGAACCTGATCATAGTGACAGGTACAAGCGGAAGCGGAATCCTGAAGGGAGATTCCATAGGGAGAGTTGTTTCAGCACTTTACAACGGGGAGGAAGATACGAAACTCTACAATGGAAGATCAATGAAAACTGAAGACCTTGGAATAAAGAACAGGAAAGTGGACAAGGAAATGTTTGTTCTCTGATGGAATTTGAACCGGCAAAAGTATCTGGTTATCCAAATTCACCACATTTTTCTGCTTAACTTGCCTTCTTTTTGACGTATTGCCAGCGGACTTTCCAGTTGAAGATTCCATCTCCATATGAGAGTATTTAAGCATTTCTTCAAAAAGATATGATAGGTGCATGATGCATAGATACTATCATTTCCGGGTTCCAGGATAAATATGCCTTAGATATAAATTTTCATTTATTCAAAAATCAAAATCAATGTTGTAAAAAAATGGCAATAGAACGGCACCGCAAATGCACAGAACTCAGAAAATAACAAATATATGCTTTCCCTAATCACTTATCCAGAGAGATAATGTGATGCAAGGCATGATCCAAGATAATTACAAATCTGAAAGGTATGATATTATTGTGGTAGGCGGAGGGAATGCCGCTGTAGTGTCCGCTATGAATGCTGCAGAGAGAGGTAAACGTGTTCTGGTTGTTGAAAGGGCACCGGAGGCAGATCGCGGCGGAAATTCTAAATTTACCAGGAACTTCCGTTTCGCCCATCCCGAAAACTGGGGAGAGATGTCAGGAGAATATACCCAGGATGAATTTCTAAACGATATACTGTCTGTTACGCATGGAAAAGCTGACAAAGCTCTTGCAAAAGACCTGGTGGAAAACTCCATGGAACCGGTAAAATGGGCATCTAACCATGGGGTCAAATGGCAGAGGGCACTAAGTTCAACACTACATCTCAGCAGGACAAACCAGTTTATTCTCGGTGGGGGGAAGGCGCTTCTTAACACATATTACAACAGGCTTTCAAGAATGCCTAATGTCCGGGTCATATACGACACTCATGTTGAAGACCTGCTTTTTGAAAACAATCATGTCAAAGGTGTTATTGCCACGGGATCATCGGGGCAGTTTAACCTGGAATCGGAATCAGTGATACTTGCCAGTGGAGGTTATGAATCTAACCTTGCAAAACTGGAGGAGCTATGGGGTGAAAGAGCCAGGAACTTCATAGTAAGGGGAACGAAGCACAATTCCGGAAACATGATGTTTGCAGCCATGGATAAGGGAGCCGAGAGAATCGGGACCGGTGCAGACGGGCACATGGTTGCGGTTGATTCAAGGGCACCGAAGTATGAAGGTGGCATTATAACACGTGTGGACTCCATTATTTTCGGCATTGCAGTGAACAGGAACTGCCAGAGGTTTTTCGACGAGGGCGAGAACATATGGCCCAAAAGGTACGCGGTAGTCGGAAAACTTGTGTCCGAGCAGCCGGATCAGATGGCCTATACAATATTTGACAGTAAATCATGGGGGATGTTCATTCCACCGCTTTACAGCCCGTATAAGGCAGACACACTTTCGGATCTTGCAGGCAAACTGTCTCTCGATCCGGCTTCGCTAGAAAAAACAGTTTCTGATTACAACAGGAGCATTGACGGAAATTGCAGGTTTGACATTTCAGGCCTTGATGGATGCAGCACAAAGGGCCTGGACCCGGAAAAAAGCAATTGGGCCCGCAGAATAGATGCACCTCCATATTATGCCTATCCGTTGAGGCCGGGACTTACATTCACTTATCTTGGAATCAAGGTGAACGGAAAATCCGAAGTTGTCTCCAGCAATGGAAAAAAGATTGATGGATTATACGCTGCAGGTGAGATAATGGCAGGTAATATTCTCAGGGAAGGTTATCTTGGAGGGCTTGGCATGACCATAGGAACACTGTTTGGCATCAGGGCAGGGGAGAGTGCTTCACAATGAGCAATACTGAAGCAGCAGAGCAGGGGCTTCTCGACGAAGCAACAAGGCAGTTCACGATCTGCAATGCGTGCAGGTACTGTGAGGGATACTGTCCTGTGTGGCCCGCAGCCCATATGAGAACACTCATAACAAACCCGGACTCAGTTTATCTCTCCAATCTGTGCTATGATCACAGGGACTGTTATTATGCCTGCCCGTTTGTGGAACCAACTCACGAATTTGCCCTGAACATTCCAAAGGTAACAAGGCAGGTCAGAAAAGAAACGTACAGGAACCTTACTGCAGATTTCACTTCAACTGCTGCCAGAAAAGCTTCCTTGCTTGCTTTGACAATAATGCCGGTCATAGCAATTTGGCTCATTTTCTTCCATAATGTGTATTCACCTGGCGCTTTCAGCTTCTACAACCTGGTGCCAAAGATCACGACCATAGTGGCAAGCACCCTTCTGTCAGTTTACCTGATAGTGCTGATGGCCCTTTTTGTAAAAAGGTATGTCGGCATCATAGAACAGGATAGCGGAAAAGCCATATCCGGAACGCCCGGCTATCTTGGTATCAAAAATATATTCGGCACAATAAAGGATGTAATCATTCACAGGTGGTTCTCCGACATACATTACCCGTCAGATGGTGAATCCAACCTCAGGAAATTGAATCATGCCCTTATCTTCTTCGGTTTTGGTCTCGATTTTCTCTCAACAACGCTTGGTTTCCTCTATGAAGACATAATGAAAATACCATCGCCATACGGCCTTTTCAGCCCTGTTGTAATGGCAGGACTTGCAGGAGGTCTGATGATTGCCATAGGTGCCGTCTCATCACTTTCTGTCAGGAGTTATTCATCCGGAAAGCAGGACTTCATGGAAATTTCCGGCTTCGATACCCTGTTTGCAATAATGCTTCTGCTGGTAGCAGTAACCGGCATTTCTGTCCTGATGACCAGGCTGTACAGCACAACAGTGATTTCATACACTTCTCTTCTCGTTCATTATTCAATTATCTACATTCTATTCGTCACAACGCCCTTTACATCAAACTTCCTGCACATCGCAGCCAGATTCACATCCCTGCTTAAATTCAATTATGAGAATAAAGAATGAGATGGTAACCTGAAGGATCCCGAACTATGATTGCAAAAATTATTAATGGTGGATTTTTCAGGATTTCAACAACTTAAGTGCGGATCGCATCAGAATTTCAGTGCCGTATTTCAATGCATCCTCATCAACAGTATATGTGGGACTGTGTTGTGGGCTTGTCATTCCTTTCTCTTCATTTCCAACACCCAGGAAATAATAAGCTCCAGGAACTTTCATCACATAATAGGCAAAATCCTCGCCGCCCATGTCAGGTTCCGGATGCAGGACACTGTCTTCACCGAGCACTTCTTTTGCTGTTTCTTCAAGCACTCCTGAAACTTCATCGTTGTTTATGAGTGCAGGATATCCCTTGAGATATTCGAATTCATACCGGCATTCCATTGACTGGCAGATGCCCACAAGCATTTTCTCGAGTTCTTCCCTGATCCTGTCCTGCGTCTCCGGTTCAAAGGTCCTGACAGTTCCGGTGAGATCAGCATATGGTGCAATGACGTTGTACCTGTATCCTGAGTTCATGGTTCCGAAAGTGACAACAGCTGACTTGAAAGGTGCAATGCGCCTGGAAATTATTGTTTGTGCCTGAACGACATACTGGCATGCTATTGAAAGGGCATCTACAGCTTCCTGCGGTGCTGATCCATGCCCGCCGACTCCCCTGATCTTTATTCTGAATTCATCAGCATTTGCCATCATGGGGCCATAATATATTGCCGCCTTTCCGGTCGGGAAACGTGACATGACATGCTGGCCTATGACATAATCCACACCATCAAGCGCACCACTATTGATGAGATCAATAGCACCTCCTGGAGGCTTTTCTTCTGCTGCCTGAAAAAGCATCCTCACAGTTCCTATGAATTCCCCCCTTTTTTCCTTGAGAAGTTTCGCTACGCCCAGCGCCATCGCCATGTGGGAATCATGCCCGCACGCATGCATAACGCCCTCATTCCGGGATGCGAACTCAAAATCATTTTCTTCCTTTACTGGAAGACCGTCTATATCAGCCCTTATTGCAACAGTTTTTCCAGGGCCGGATCCCGTTATGTCAGCAATAACTCCTGTTTTTCCAACTCTCCCGGGTGAAAGCCCCATGCTCCTGAGTTCCTCTTCTATCTTCTCTGCTGTGTGTATTTCTTCAAAGCTTAACTCTGGATGCTCATGAAAGTACCTACGCATTCTGACAATATAGTCTTCCTCATCCTGAGATTCAAGTTTCACGACCATTAGATCACCAGTTATTGACAATTGGAGAGTATTATATTTTTATGATCTTCCTGCAGGAACACTTATCCCGAAAGAGAGAAATATGACTTTGAATCATGAACTGTATTGACCTTGCCTGAGGAATGCAATTATATGCTAATCAGAAGGGCCGGCGGGCAATCACATATCTGTGAACTCCTTTTCTAAGCCTGACAATAATGGGTGGTTGATACATCTATGCATCTTTTGGAGGTTTGCACTAAGTGAGCAAATATTTTAAATATTTTCTTTTTAATATATATGAACTGGTTCCAGGGAAACGGATGAGTGCGGCAACCTGTTAATGTTGTTCCAGAGTCTGGTGAAAATAAGCGGAAAAGACGGTGGCATTCATTCAGGCTCAGGGCGATTTCATAGGGTTCCGGAAAAATCTGCCATAGTTCTAAAGGTGAAGAAAAAGGGCAGGAAGATAGCTTAATAATGAATGCTGGACGAATTACTGCCGATGGGAAGGAGTCCCTTTGCAGGAACCAGGAAGACTGACAGGAGGAAACTGACATGGAAGATTTTCTGTTGACGGATAAAGAGAAAGAATTGAAGTATCTTGCAAGAAAGACTGTTAAAGACATACCTCACGATCTGATGAGGAGCCTGGAGAAGGAAGAGGTAAGGTTTCCCCGGGAATTCATAGACATTGCGACCGGGAATGGTGCTGTAGGAATGAGGTTCCCCACTGAATATGGAGGGAAGGAAAGCACATGGGTTGGAGAAATGGCAGCTGTTGAAGGAATGGGGTACCTCGGCTTCACTCTCAGCTGCATGTATTCACTCGGATCGATTGTTGGTGAACCTATCGCAAGGTTCGGCACAAAGGAACAGAAGGAAAAGTACCTGAAAGGCATAACTTCCGGCTCAAGATACGGTGCGGAAGCAATAACGGAACCATCAGGCGGATCCGATCTTTTCGGCATGATGAAAACGAATGCGATAAAGAAAGGCAAAAAGTTCATCCTCAACGGGCAGAAGAGGTTTATAGTTGGAGGAAACGGTGCTGATTTCTTCGTTACTTACGCGATCACTGATCCGGATGCAAAATCCCGGACAAGAGGAGTGAGCGCATTCATTGTCGACCGGGATACTCCGGGCCTGAAGGTTGAGACGCTTTACGGATTGATGGGGAACAAGGGTGGCGGTACTGCCAGGATAGTGTACAAGGATGCAGAAATACCTGAGGAAAACCTTATTGTCAAGCAGAACACGGCATACGATATATTCAACAGGATGATGGTTCCCGAAAGGCTTACAACCTCAGCAGGTTCTCTGGGAGTGAGCATGGCTGCACTTGAAGTTGCAACCTCCTATGCATCCCGCAGAGAGGCTTTTGGTGCAAGGCTTATTGAGCATGAAGGGATAAATTTCAAGCTGGCGGAAAGCCTGGCCCTTCTCCAGTCGGCTTCATCCATGGTGTATGTGGCAAGCAGGGCTGCAGACATGCTTGAACAGGGGAAAGTATCCCTTGCCTACACAAGGAAACTCGTTTCCATGGCGAAGCTCCAGTCCACTGAGGCTATGTGGAAAATAGTCAACGACGCACTCCAGATGATGGGCGGAATCGGCTACACCACAGTGTATCCGGTGGAGAGGCTGCTCAGGGATTCAAGGCTTGGCCTGATATGGACAGGCAGCAGCGAAGTCATGAAGATGATAATCCAGCATGAATTCATGAAAGAATTCCTGGCTGCTGATTACTGGGATACCAAGAGAAACGTTGAGAAAGACGCACTGGACTTCAAGCTGGAAGAGGAAAAAGTGTACCGGTGAGTTTCACCGGTTTCCTATCATTAAAACTCGGGAGAAAGTAAGTTCCCTCATCCATACAGCAGGGAGTTCCGGATAATTCTGAGTGAACACAGGTTCAATTGTCCCTATATGTAAGGTCTTCCCTTTTACTATTTTCTGATAATACGGATATAAGGGTGCTGTGTTTTAAGGGTCCTGCCCCACGGAATCTGCACAAATGGACTTGATCACCTATTCCCGTGGGGCAATTCTCTTTATTGATATTGTCAGCGGTCATTTTCACGAACAGGTTAATGACGAAATTCAGAATTTGATAATGCAGTTCACTTATTGACAAAACCTTTTGTAGATAGTGTGAATAGAGTCACATTGAGTCCGGGATTAACACTTTCTGAAAAAATTTTGTCAAGGGGCGCAGGAAAAACTGTTCATGCAGGAGATGCGATATGGGCAAGACCTGATCTCATCTACCTTCATGATGTTCTGGGTCCCCTGTCCCTGAAGGCCCTGGAGAAGATGGGAGTCAGGGAAAACAGGTATGACGGCAGAATTGTCCTCGTTACTGATCACATTTTTCCGCCTAAGGACAGTGCAAGTGCCAACAACATACTGACGATGAAGGAGTATGCAGAAACAGGCAGAGCAGAATTCATAAAAGGGGGAGAGGGCATAGAGCACACGCTCCTCATAGAAAAGGGCATAATCCAGCCGGGTATGCTTGTTCTGGGAACAGATTCCCACACTGTTACGGCAGGGTCAGTTGGTGCAATGGGAATAGGATTGGGTTCAACAGACATAGCCGCAACGATGGCCTTGGGGAAAAACTGGTTTATAGTGCCGGAAAGCATTCGGGTGAATCTGGCCGGGAATTTCTCACAATATGTCACCGGAAAGGATGTCATTCTCCACCTTCTTGGCCAACTGGGCAATGATGGTGCGAATTATAAGGCGATGGAGTTTTCACAGGCAGAAGGTACACATTTAAGCCTTGACGACAGGCTTGCAATAGCGAATATGACTGCTGAGGCTGGAGCAGAGGCAGGAATGGTCGTTCCTGACGAGCACGAGATATCCGGGCACTACGAGAAACTCGGCATTGAGAGTAACTTGATCCAGCCGGATAAAGATGCGGTGTACGACGAAACCTTTGATGTTGATCTGTCAGGCCTGGAACCGGTGATCGCAGCCCCATATTCTCCGAGCAATGTTCATCCCATAAAGGAGCTTTCGGGTACTAAAGTCGATCAGGTCTACATTGGAAACTGTGCAAATGGAACCATTTCCGATCTGAGGCAGGTCGCAGAAGTGCTGAAAGGAAGGACAGTACGTGAGAAAGTGAAAATGATAGTCGTACCGGCTACAAGGAAGATTTATTCGCAGGCACTGGACGAAGGAATCATCAGGATAATTATAGATGCAGGCGCAAACGTGATGCCTTCCACATGTGGTGCGTGTGCAGGCCTCCACATGGGCGTTCTCGGCAAAGGGGAAGTGGCCATTTCAAACACCAACAGGAACTACAGGGGAAGAATGGGGGACCCGGAAAGCAAGGTATACATCGCAAACAGTTATGTTGCAGCAGTATCAGCTCTTGAAGGCTCAATTGCGGATCCGGAGGCCGTTCTATGAAACAGGGAAGAATCTTCTTTTTTGGAGATAATATTGATACTGACGTTATTGCGCCCGGAAGCGTCATGCACCTTGGGATTGATCAGATAAAATTTCACAGCATGGAAGCAGTATTCCCTGATTTTCACGCAAACGTGAAAGAGGGTGATATTCTCATCGCAGGAAAGAACTTTGGAGGTGGCTCTTCGAGGGAGCAGGCACCTCTTGTCCTGCTGGAGCTCGGTTTTGGAATAGTTCTGGCAGAATCCTTTGCACGGCTCTTTTTCAGGAATGCGATAAATGTGGGGCTGAATGTCGGGATGGTGGATCCTGATCTTAAAAACAGCTTCGACGACAGGGAGGCCGTTCAATACTCACTGGAAAAAGGCATCCTGAAAAGCACAGACGGAAAAAGGGAATTCAGGTTCAGAAAGCCGGAAGGCCCTCTTACGGAGATAATAGAAGCCGGTGGAATGGTTGAATTTGTGAAAAAGCAGCTTGAAACAAAATGAATCATTGCCGGCTGTTATCAAAATATTCTTAAGATGTCAATAGGAAAATATTCGGTGTTGTAATTCGACTAAAACAAAGTTGGATCGCCTTTCTCCTTTTAGGGAGAATAGGATACTATCCAGCTGGTTTCTAATGCGTTAGATATCAGGTTATTATAGCAAGCTTCAGATATACACGTATGATCACGGACGATACTCTCAGGGAGGGTCTTCAGACTCCCGGCATCTCGTACACAAAAGACGAGAAATTAAAAATCGCTGAGTTACTCAAAAAAGCAGGGATAAAGAGAGCTCTTGTATCATACCCTTCTGCTCACGAATCGGAAAGGGAAGTTACAGAATCCATTGTTAAAGGCAACTATTTTGAAGAAACATACGGCCTCGGAAGGACAATGAGGAAAGATATTGACATTATTGATGAAACAGGAGCAAACATTTCCATGCACCTTCCTTTCAGGTTCGACGGCCTGGACGATATAATAGATGCAGTAAAATACGCTTCAGGCAAGGGTAAACTGGTTGAAGTTGCAGTTGTGGATATTGTTAAGTACAACGAAAACGAGCTTTTAAAAATCGCTAGCGCCATTTCCGGTGCCGGGACTGATGTTATACAACTTCCTGATACAACCGGGTCAGCAAGTCCGTCAAATGTTATGAAACTCATATCCAAAGTGAGAAAGAATCTTGATTCTGAAATAGAGGTTCACTGCCACAACGATTATGGCGCTGCAGTGTCCAATTCGCTGGCCGGTGCCAATGCAGGCGCTAACTACGTGGATACAACAGTTTACGGCCTTGGCGAAAGAAATGGAATTGCAGACATGGCATCTACCGTTGCAATCCTCCAAAAAGAAGGTTATGAAATACCAATTAAACTGGAATCCCTCAAGGAAGTCTACAACTATCTGCAGGAGCTAATTTTCAGGAAAATCGGTCCAAATCTTTTCGCAGATAATTATCCGGTATTCGGAAAGAACACCTCAGTGCACACAGCAGGAACGCACGCGGCATTCGGGGACGTGTTCAGGGGCTCCAGCTTCTCAGTGAACGTATACACCGGGAAGGCCATGATAAGAAACATACTGAAGGCGAATGATGTGGAACTAGAAGACGAAAAACTGAAAAAGCTTGTAAATTCAATCAAGGATCAGGCAGTGGAATCCGGAAGATCGGTGCCGCTCAAGGATATTCTGAAAATGGCGGGGGAATTGCAATGACTCTTGTCCTGGAGCTTGGGCACATCGTTGCAGGGCCTACTGCGGGGCTGATACTTTCAGACCTCGGATACGATGTAGTAAAGATAGAAAGGCCCGGGGAGGGGGATATAGCCAGAAGACTCACCAATCAGAGTGCAGGGGCCTTTCCGTTTTATAACAGGAACAAGAAAAGTGTTACAATAGATCTTAAGCAGGATGCAGGAAAGGAGATCTTCAGGAAACTTGCAAAAAAAGCAGATGTAATAATTGATAACATGGGTTTTGGAGCCATGGACAGGCTCGGCCTTTCCTACGAATCCCTGAGCAGTGAAAATCCCGGGATCATATACCTTTCACTGAAAGGTTACGCCAGTGGTCCGTATGAAAACAGGAAATCGCTTGATTATCCTATAGAAGTGCACAGCGGCCTTGCATACATGACCGGCCTGACGGACAGGCCAATGAGGGTTGGAGGCTCCATGGTGGACATGAGTGCTGCCATGTTTGGAGTTATAGGAATACTTAATGCCATGATAGACAGGCAGAAAACAGGGAAAGGAAGATTCATAGACATAGGGTTGTTCGAAACTGCTGCCTTCTTCATGGGCCAGCAC
>OFHI01000150.1_pt1 | contig 14395 bp, 13 predicted proteins | sample 1522021 | NCBI WGS metagenome assembly OFHI01 (sample SAMEA2464839, study PRJEB22497) | soil metagenome | biome: Grassland; feature: Farmland; material: Clay | place: Australia | collected 2013-02-01 | depth 1.4 m | reverse complement strand
ATTTAAGGCATTTTCGTCTGGTCATAGCCGTGACTGGCTGCAGAAAAAGCAATATCATGAAAATATGGGTGCACACAAACCGGACGCAGGTGAAGATAGCAAAGGTAACGCCCTCTGCTTGAAGCAGATTGTTGTACCGATGCCTGTTCGGTTCCCCGAATTGTTCCTATTGCAGCTGAAAGTGGCGGGATAGCACTCATTCGTTGCAGGAGTCTTAATCATATGCCCGCACTTGAAAGGATACTGCATTTCTCTCACGGAGACGCCGAATTTCTTTTGGGTCAAATCCCGAAAGGAAGTCTGTGTTCATGTCTGTTAACGGACTCTTTGTTCCAGACCTGAAAATAGCCCGGATTGCATTTCGTCCCCCAGAAAGGAGCCTATGGTTATCCTCACGGTTATTTTTTCCAAAAATTGCGCCTAACATTTTAGGTCGCGGTTATTTTTGGGGAAAGCATATTAGATTCCCATGGTGGCGATGAACCTTTTTGACAGGTTCCTATTCGCATTTACAATTGGGTCACACATCATTTTGGTGACAATGAGCATATCGCTTATTGTTCTGATTTCAATTGCTGAATACATCGGTATAAGGAACAACGATCAAAATTATCTCGCGCTCTCAAACCGCCTTACCAAGGTATTTGTCATTTCCTTTGGAGTGGGCACTGCAAGTGGTATTGTAATGGCAGTGGAGCTGGTTAACCTGTTCCCTGTCTTCATGACCCTCGTATCCCAAACAGGAGTCATATCCCTGTTCTATGCCGAGGTTTTTGCATTCTTCCTTGAAACAATGGCCCTTGTCCTGTATGTGTACTACCGGAATGCATTCAGGGGGAAGTACTCACACTGGATTCTTTCACTGTTTGTTGCACTTGGGACAATAGGTTCTGCAGTTTTCATCACCATGGTGAACTCCTGGATGAACAGCCCCAATGGCTTCAACCTGCAGCAGTTCATAGCAACAGGGCAGGTATCCGGCATACAGCCTTACGCTCCGTTTATCACCCCAACGACGTTCGCCCAGGTTGCACATGTCATAACAACAACCGTATTCACCGGAACGATGATCATCGGCTCATACTTCGCGTACAAATACCTCAGGACGAAGGATAACATCGAGAGGACTTTTTACATGAAGGGTTTGAAACTTGCCGGTGCGGTTTCCATTGTGGGAATAATTCTCTCAGGAATCACCGGAAGCCACGAAATGGGGACTCTGCTTGTGAGTCAGCCTTTGAAGTATGCCGCCCTCGATCTCAACATGTACCCGGGTGCCAACATGCCGGAGAGGCTTTTCGGTTTCCTGCAGAACGGCCAGTTTGTCTGGGGGCTGGAGATACCAGGCGTGCAATCCCTTCTCGCAACCTTTGAAACAGGGATCAGGACACTTCCGGGGCTCACCCAGTTCCCGCAGTCCGACTGGCCTCCACTGTATATTCACACAACATTCGATGTGATGGTCACAGGAGGTCTTCTGCTTGGGCTCTTCCTCTTCATCGTTGGCCTGATGTGGGTTACAAGGAGGAACCCCTTCTCAAACAAGTACGTCCTGTATCTCCAGGGAATAGCAGGAATCTTTTCCCTGATAGTGTATGAACTCGGTTGGGTTACTGACGAGGTAGGCAGGCAGCCCTGGATTGTATACAACGTGATGAGGACAAATGATGCAGCCAACTACACTACTTCGCTTCTTTATCCCGGACTGTTCATCGTGGCCTTTTACATTCTTCTGCTCCCGCTAACATTCTACTTCTTTGCAAGGGTATTCAATTCAACCACGGTGGCGCAGGACCTTTCAGGAAAGGAACCTTCAGGGGGCGTGAACTATTAACCTTATTTTCTACATAAATTTCGCAGTGTTTTCCGTGTTTGCAACCCTGCTCATAACCGAACTTATGGGTGCAGTGCTTCTTCTCGTATCTTACGAAGGGGCGCGAAAGAGTGTGCTTGAGTATGTTGTGCCAATCTGGGAGGTCACCGGCACATTTGGAGCTTTCTGGGTTGTTGTTTCTGATTTTGCATATCCCAGCATCCTGACGCCAGTGGCATACATATTTGCAGTCCCATTGATGCTTTTCCTCATACTCATTATTGCCAGAAACTCAACAATCGTGTTTGGCGAATACATAATGAAGAAGGGATGGCTGGACGAACGCAAACTCTACCTCATGTATTCACTCTCCACTGTCATACTCAGCCTCATTGTGCTGGTTATTCTCTCCTCTATCATAGGAGGGGCAGGAATCGATCTCTTTGGGGGCAAATTTTCAGCAGCTGGATGGATTGGCGCACCAGGGAGCATGCTGTTCATTGCAGGTGCATTGTTGATTGGACTTGGACTGGCTCCAGTTTTCTATGATTTGAAGCCATTCGGTTTCCTCGCAGTTCCGGCCACATTATCCGGAATATTCCTGTCGGTTCTCGGTTTTTACTTCTACTCGCCTGCTCTTCTAAGCGCGTACATTGCAATACCCGTGGTCCTGACACTTCTGGTGCCGGTTCTCTATTTCACCAGCATTGGAAAATCTCTGGTAACCAACAAACTGGTATTCGTCACGCTCGCATCCGTGATAGTCTTCAGCCTTAATGTGCTGGTATATCCGTATGCTTTCGGCAAGAGCCTGAGCGTAGATGCACTTACAACCTCCGGACCCATGGCACAGGCTTTTCTGGTCATAACCCTGATTGGGGGAATCCTCCTCGGGATCATGATTGCGGTTTATCTGCTCATGGTCAGGAGATCAAATCTCATGCGCTCCCGATCCGCACAGAACTGAACCATGAAAAATGCGCTACTGTGTATCGGTGGCGTAAAACTTTTCCATATATTTTCTTGAGGGAATCAGTGCAGAAGATGCAAGGGTCCCGATGGATACAACCAGGAGAACAAGCCATATGAGTTTGTAATCAATGGAAAAGAGAAGTGCGAAGGGCACACCTATGACAATGAAGGTTATGCCTACAAGCGTTCGTTGAATAGCCGCAAACATGCCTCTGTTTTCCTTGCCTATGACTTTCAGTTCATAGGACATCCCTCCCGCAACAAATATGGGTCCTGGGGCTGAAAATGCCAGTGACAGGTAGAACAGGGCAGGCTGGTTCAGGTAGAATGCAATGGATAGGAATGCATACATTCCCAGATCGAGCAATGCAAGTATGACCACGTAAGACTTGCCGAGGTGCGGGTGCCGATCAACATATTTTTCACCGTAGAGGCCGAATGGCACCGAGACTGCGAACCCTATCCCAAGGGCAAAAATGGCGTAAAGTGGCTGGATGCCTATCTGTTGCCCGCTTATGATGAAGAAGTATGAAACGACGTACACCCCAATGGCCATGAAGATCTTGGTCATGAGCACAGGGGCAACAAATCTTGAGCGATCCCTCAGCACTTGTACGCTTTCAATGAATCCGGGCCTCTTTATCCTCCTCTCATCTTCACGCACCATCTTTCTGTTCTCCGGAAAGAGGACGAAGAATGCAACAAGGGTTGACAACAGCAGGAGCACGCCGGCTACAAGGTAAATGATCCTGAATGTTGAAAATAAAATTGCGCCAAGGACAGTGAACATTGCAACAGAGCCTCCGAGCATTTCCATCAGTACTATCCTTGAATAATGCCTGCCGATTATGGATAATCTGACAGCCTTGCCAATGAAAGACGACAGGGATGACTTGAAGGTGTTCTGGGTAACGAGCATTATCCCGATGAGGAAGCTCATCAGCAACCCGGTGTAGGCGAACAGGCTGAACGAATCAACGAAAAGCAGTATCACCGTCAGGCCGTACACAGTTGATCCTATTATCATGAGATTGTACGATTTGCCCTTGTCAATGAGTCTTCCCTGGGGTATCAGTATGAAGAGGAGGACAATCTGTCCTATGCTTGTCCCTATTCCTCCGTAAACCAGGGGTATGCCGCTTCTTTCGAGAAGGTAGAAAATAGTATACCCGAAAACACTCATTGTCAGTGCAAAAAGGAAATTCAGGATCGAAAGTGAAGAGATGAATGAGCCAATCTTTTCCGGCTTATTCTCTGCGGAGGCGGACAATAAGCTTTTACCGTTATAAAGTATAAAATTATTGCTGTACTTTAGGGTCAAATCATATGTAAACCAAAAGGTTTTCAGGAAAATTCGTGACATTTATGTATTTTTCAGAACTGAGTTCGGGGCCCACGTTGTAACACTGATCAAACCTGGAGAAGACTTCCCTGTCGGATATAAGGTAGCGCCCCCCCTTGTTTATGAAATCTTCTCTGTGGGGACTCTTTGCAGGCAGCACTATGCCTTCGGACACCTCGAGCATTCTTTCGAAGACCCTTCCATCTCCATCTGGGTGCAGGACCACTCTGGCCGCACCGGAAATGAGGGAATCCATGAGGTCCTCCACTCTGCCTGGAAAGTTCACTACCACCGGTTCAAAGAACCTGGAGATCTGCCCATAAAGCTTGAAGTTGAATTTCCCTTTGTATATGGCATCGTAGTCGCACACCATTATCTCCTCACCTTCAAGTTCTTCAAGCGGTACACCATCGGGCAATCCGAAAATCTCACTGTTCTTTATGGTAAGGCACCTTATGCGCAACTATTGCTCAGTCCGTACTAGGTAATTACACTTTCCAGAGGGATTATCCGGTTTGCCTTCAGCGTCCTGCCCGGGTGCCGGGATTGAGTTCGCAGGCGGTTTCGGAAAAAATCACTGGCGATAAATTATTAAGTATTCCCAAGCATACCAAGAAGCATTGAGCAAGAGCAGGCTTTTCAGGGTCTCCCCAAATCGTGAGGATAGAGGCGTAGCCGAGATAGTTGGTGCCATTCTGCTCTTTGCAGTTGTGATAACGCTTTTCACAAGTTTCATGGTCTGGTATATACCTGCCCAGACGACCAGCAACGAGGTGCATTATGAACAGCAGACCAAATCAACACTGGGATCCCTCATATCGGACATACATGACGGGACACCCGGTACGGGTTCAACAATCAGCCAGAGCATATCGCTGGGCATCTCAGGTGTTTCAATATTCTCCAGTCCGCAGGATACAGAATTTTCCATTCTTCCACAATCTGCCTCATTCAACGCAACTCTTGCATTCAGCGTATCCCTGAATGTAACAAATTCCACCGGCACGCATTCGGTAAGTTTTTTCAACGAATCCTACTCGGTTTCAGGAACAATGGCCTCTAACGGCAACACCGAGTATGTGACACCTATCAACTATGTCGTAGAGGATGGTTCACTATTCCAGAACTACGGGAACGGCCAGCCTTCAAACACATTGGGTCCAATGCCAATGGGAATAGTTAACAGCAGCGGCCAGTACGGCCTCAGTCTCAGCATTTTCGGCATTACCGGGCAATCAGAAACATTCTCATCGACCCAGTCGCAGGTAGTGAATCTCGGAGTCAACTCCAGCCAGTCTTATGCTTACCGGAGTGGAAGCTTTGCATCCATCGGGGGAAGCCAGTATACCGTAAACAACCTCACTCTGGACAATCTCAGCTATTCCATTAACAGTTCTCTTGTGAATGCCTGGAATTATGGCCTTTTTGGACAGTTTAACACTTCACAGGCAGGATATCAGAACGTGATTGGAATGAAATCATGGAACTTCACTGCCCTGCCATTCTCTGCCACTGTCTCAGGAAACCGGATCACCATGACAAATTCAAACGCTGTGCCGCTAAATTCCATCTCCACCGAGTATCTCCTCTTGTACGGCCTGTGAAATTGCACCATATATTTGCATGGAAAACAATATAACCTTTTTCTGGGATACTCATAAGGTTGTTATGAACGGGGAAAAATTTCAGTTAACAATCGATAAGATTTTCAGCGCATCTGTCAGAAATAACCCCAAGCAAATTATCTCTTACCAGGGGAAGGAGCAGGTCACCTATGAGCAATTCAGGGACAGGGTTTATGAAATTGCCAGGGGACTTGTCAAACTAGGAGTCAAGAAAGGAGATAAGGTTGCTGTTCTGGATTGGGATTCCCTAAGGTATCTCGAAGCATATTATGCGGTCCCCCTTGCCGGCGGAGTTCTGCACACAGTGAATATCCGCTATCCTCCTGATCTAATATTCTACACAATGCAGCACGCTGATGACAGGTACGTCATCATAAGGGACGAATTTGTCCCAGTAATTGAGAAGAGCATAGCTCTGTTCGATTTCGTCAAAGGATGGATAGTGTCATCCGATAATCCGGATGGGGAACCACCCCTTGATGGTTCACTTGTGTATCATAAGCTGGGGGAGGGTGCCGAAGATACTGTGCTTCCTGAACTCAATGAAGATGATCTTGCCACGATATTTTACACATCGGGGACAACAGGCCTGCCAAAAGGGGTAAGTTTCACACACAGGCAGCTTATACTTCACACGCTCACCATGGGAATGGCGCTCAGTGATGAACCCATAAATCTCAAGAGCACCGACGTAGCACTCCCGCTAGTGCCCATGTTCCATGTGCATTCATGGGGAATGCCTTACCTGGCCATCCTTAAAGGCATGAGATACGTCCTCCCTGGAAGATACGATTTCAATGAGATACCAAAGATAATGCAGCAGGAGAAGGTTACTGTCAGCTTCATGGTCCCTTCAATCCTTTACATGCTCATGAACAGTGAGAACAGGGACATTCTGCCATCTCTGAAATTGAGGGTCACAGTTGGCGGCGGCGCACTTCCCAAAGGGCTTGCGGACAAGGCAAGGCAGCTCGGCCTGATAGTAAATGCAGGATACGGAATGTCAGAGACTGCACCAATTCTAACCCTTGCTACATACAACAAGTATGTGCAGGAATTGCCAGAGGAGGAAAAATCGCAGTTTGAGATCAAGACGGGCATTCCAATACCCCTCGTGGACATGCGCGTTGTCGATTCTGAAGGTAAAGAAGTTCCATGGGATTCAAAGGCTATTGGCGAGATAGCCGTCCGTGCACCGTGGCTCACAAGCTCCTACGTAAAGGACGAATCGAACACAAAGAAACTGTGGATCGATGGTTGGATGCACACAGGCGATCTGGCCGTGGTTGACGAACATGGCTATATATCCATAGTTGACAGGGAAAAGGATGCCGTAAAATCAGGAGGAGAGTTCATACCCACTGTGATTCTGGAAGATCTGATCAGCACATATCCCGGAATAGGGGAAGTGGCTGTGGTGGGAAGGTCTCATGAAAAATGGGGAGAGCGCCCTGTGGCTTTCGTATCCGGCCTGAAAGACATCGATCATGAGAAGCTAACCAAACACCTGGAATCATTTGTCACAGCCGGAAGGATAGCCAAGTTCTGGCTGCCGGATGAGTATATACCCACTGATTCTTTCGAGAAAACCAGCACCGGCAAGATCGACAAAAAGGTGTTGAGGGAAAAGCTAAAGAGAGCCTGACCTCTCTTTCTGAAGTGCCTCCAGCACTTCTCTCACTCCCTGTTCAATTGTTATTGTATCATTTACCACGGGATTGCCTGCGACCAACCTGTCTGCTTCGGGCAATACGTAGTCTTCATGTTTCACTTCCAGCCTCTTTCCTGAGATTTTCTCCACGAGCACCTTAAGTTCGTCCACTGAAGTTCCAACTCCGGTACCCATTTCGTGATATCCCTCGGGCACGTCACCAGACAATATCATCTCGATCCCCCTCACCACGTCCGATACGTGAATGAAATCCCTTATGTGGCTTCCGTCTCCGTAAACTGTTATGGGCTGTCCGCTCAACGCAGCATTGCAGAACAGGTAGACTGCACCTTTCCTGCTGGTTGGGCCATAAATGTTGTAGAATTTCAGTACGTGCCTTGGCACCCCGTACAGGTTATGGTAGAGTTCTATCCACTCAACTATCTGTTTCTTTGACAGTGAGTATGGATTCGTGGCTTCGCTCACGGACCCGGATGTGGGGAAGATAATGGTGGAACCATGCTTCCTGGCAAGTTCCAGCACCTTCAATGCAAGTACCATATTGTCCTGGAAGTATTCAAACGGCTTCTCCCTGGAAAGCCTGATCAGGGTTCTGGCACCCATGTGAACTATGAAGTCATATGCTTTGTCGGGAATTTCATCCCCGGCGTCAACGCCGTCAACATCGTACTTCCTTTTAAGTAAGTCTTCATATATCGCAGAACCTATGAAGCCCTTGTGACCAGTGAGCAGAATCTTCATGCTGGCACATTGCCAGGATGTTTTTGTTTTTGTCGATTTTTTTCGTAGCGAACTACACATATGAACCAATAAAGTTTAATATTCCCTGTTAATGAATTGCTAAATTGTTCATCCGTGAAGTATATCTGGCCATTGGAATATTAACAATAGCCACACTGGTCTACTATTTGATAAATTCTTATAGCTCACTTCGTTATACGTCGAAGACAGATGCTTCACTCGTTGATCTTGATGACGTTACCATAGTAATGCCTGTGTACAATGAAAAGATTGAAATCTTCACCGAGTCAATAGAGTCGGTGTCGCGTCAGGGCTGCAAATTTATAGTCGTGGGAGATTCTAGCCTTGAGCCGTACAAGACCATTGTGGAAGAGCACGGCGGCGAATTCATACTTCAGGCTGTGAGGCAAGGACAGAAGAAGGCAATTGTCAGGGCTATGGATCATGTCTCAACCGGTTATGTGCTCCTGATGGACAGTGACACAGTACTTCCTGATAGTGCTGTCTCTGGCATGATGTCCCACTTCGTTGGGAATGTGGGAGGAGTGGGGGCAAACCTCACAATAAAGAAAACCGGGTCTCCAATATCCTATGCCTCCGAATTTGTTGAGAGGTCCAGGGAAGTTGTTTTCAGGGCGATGTCTGCCCATGGAAATGTTATGAACCTGGACGGAGCCTGTGTGATGTACAAGACCGACATCATCAAACCCTTCATCCTGTCACCAGATTTCTCTGATTTCAAATTTATGGGCAAGGCCTCACCTCTTGGCGAAGACTGGCTCATGACCGGCCACATTATCAAGAAAGGCTACAAGGCGGTCAAGGACTATGGAACGAAGGTACAGTGCTACCCCCAGGAAAATGCGAAGAAATTCTTCAAGCAGAATCTCAGGTGGTCACGATCCAACTGGATAAGATTCGGCAGGGAACTCAGGGAAGGCACAATATTCAAGGCTGGCAAATTCTACAGCTTTGAGATGGTGTACACTTTCATGCTGCCTTTCATTGCACTTGGCATTGGCCTTTTCAGGCTTTACACATTCGTCGCCTTCAATCACGGGGCTTTCAGGCTTGAAGACCTGTTCACATTTGCAACAATTGGGGACCTCAGCCACATTGGTCGTTTCATTCTCGCCAGAATCGCATTGCTTGCTGCAAACATTGGCGGTTCAGGAATATTCCTGGCCACTGTTATGCAGAGGATGAGCGGTGAAAAGCTAAAGACGGTCGGGTACGGTGCCTTCGCCCTCGGCATGCTCTTTGTAACCAGCATCTACGGGCTCCTGACATTCTGGAAAGGCAAATCCTGGGGAACCAGGTAATATTGTGACCATTGGCCGCCGTATTTTTTTTCATTACACAAAATATATCAGGATATGTGGGCTGACAAACATTAATACACAAATTACGCTATCTTTTCTGGAAAATGAGCACTCCCGATTTCCCCGGTTTTGAGGATCGCGACGACGATTTCAGCACATCCGATGAGGAGCTTCAGAGTTATCTGGAACAACTGAGAGTCAGGATAATGATTTTCGGGTCCGGAGGAGCCGGCTCCAATACTATCAATCGCCTGATGAAAGAGGGCATCAACGGCGCCACAATGATAGCATGCAACACGGATGCACCGCACCTCCTGAAGACGAGGGCAAACCACAAAATACTCATGGGAAAGACCCTCACAAGAGGGCTTGGTTCAGGAGCTGATCCCAGAATAGGGGAGCAGGCCGCCAGGGAATCCGATCAGGAGATCATGAAGTATGTTTCCGGCACCGACATTTCCTTTGTGACTGCAGGCCTGGGAGGCGGGACTGGAACAGGGTCCGCCCCTTATATTGCCTCGAGGTCAAAGGACAGTGGCGCATTGACAATTTCCGTGGTGACACTCCCGTTCAAGTCAGAGGGCCGGATAAGGATGCAAAATGCCTCACAGGGACTGAACAGGCTTATTTCATACTCTGACACTGTTATCATAATTCCAAACGATAAGCTGCTTGAACTTGTGCCTGACCTGCCACTGGAGAAAGCTTTCCGTTTTGCTGACGAGATCATCGTCAAAGCCATCACAGGAATTTCCGATCTTGTAACAAAACCCGGACTTATCAATCTTGATTTCAATGACCTCAGAACCATAATGAAGGATTCCGGGCTGGCCATGATAGGAATAGGGATGTCCAGTTCAGAACCGGGTGCAAGAGTGGAGGAAGCCGTTCAGAAAGCTGTAAATTCACCATTCCTGCAATTTGATATGAGCAACGCTTCCGGGGTCATCATAAACGTGACTGGCGGAACCGATCTGCAGCTCGAGGAGTCCAGCAGTGCTGCCGAAATGATCAGAAAACTGGTTGGAAAAAGCACCCAGCTTATTTGGGGGGCCACTGTGGATCCCAAATACAATGGAAGTGTTGAGGTGCTGGTCGTGGCCACTGGCCTGACATATGCCGAAATCCAGGACCTGGCAAAGGGAGAACAAAGCAACAAAGATATTGATTTCATTTGATTGGGATTATCACATTGTTGCAGTTCGATTTAAAAAACATTTTTAATACTATTAAAAATACTGCTTTGTCAAAATCTTCCCACTCCCGTTGAGGAAAATACCGTGAAGGGTCGAAATTCTGGTGAAAAATTAATGGAGCAATATACCGAGGCTGATTTGAAGAATATAGCTAACAGCATAAGGAGGAAGGTAATCGAGATGGTGTATTCCGCAAAGAGCGGTCATCCCGGGGGTTCCCTGAGCATAACAGATGTGCTTGCTGTCCTGTATTTTAAAGAAATGAATATAGATCCACTTGATCCACTGAATCCCGAAAGGGACAGGTTCATAATGAGCAAGGGACACGCATCTCCCGGGCTTTATGCTACACTGTCCCTGCGAGGATTTTTCCCGGAATCCCTGCTGAGCGGTTTCAGGAAGCTCAACTCGAAGCTTGAAGGCCATGTGCACAGAGGTGTACCTGGCGTGGAAGCATCAACAGGTTCACTGGGGCAAGGCCTTGGAATAGGTGTCGGGATGGCACTTGCAGCCAAGCTGGATTCAAAATCTTACCGCATCTTTGTCATTCTGGGCGATGGTGAAATAGAGGAAGGAAGTGTGTGGGAATCCATGATGGCGGCTTCAAAATACAAATTAAACAACCTCATTGCAATTCTGGACAAAAACGGGGTACAGTTGGATGGATACACCCATGAAATCATGCCCCTCGTAAGTGTTAAAGCAATGGCATCGAGCTTTGGCTGGGATGTAATTGAAATTGACGGGCACAGTTTTGAGGAGATAATATCAGCCATCGAGAAAGCCAAGAGGAGTACTGAGAAGCCAACTTTCATCATAGCCAACACAGTGAAAGGAAAAGGTGTGAGCTACATGGAAAATAATCCCAAATACCATGGGTCACCGCCAGCCTCTGAGGAAGAGTATAAGCAGGCACTCAGGGAATTGGGAGGAGATGAGTCAAATTGATGGCAGGACAACCGCAGAGCCTCAGGGAAGCTTATGGGGAAGAGTTAAAGCAACTTGGGTCAAAATACAAGGATATTGTTGTCATGGACGCGGATCTCTCCACTTCTACAAAAACAGCTATCTTTGGAAAGGCCTATCCAGACAGGTTCTTCAACATGGGCATAGCTGAGCAGTCCATGGTTTCAACCGCCGCTGGACTTGCGCTCAGCGGCAAGAAAGTGTTTGCATCCACGTTTGCCGTGTTTCTGATGAGGACATATGAACAGATACGCCAGTCAGTCTGCTACAACAATCTAGACGTGAATTTTGTTGTGACTCACGCAGGACTTACTGTAGGAGAGGATGGAGCCACGCACCAGATAGTCGAGGATGTGGGCATAATGTCCGGACTTCCCAACATGAAGGTAACTGTGCCTGTGGATTCAGTAGAAACAAAAAGCGTCATAGATTTCTTCGCGGAGAAAGGAAAGGGCCCCAACTATGTAAGGCTCACGAGGGAAAAATTCCCGGTACTTAACGACAAGGATTATGAGTTCAAACAGGGGAAGGCCCACACTTTCAAGGACGGAGAAGACATCACGATTATCGGAATGGGTGCAATGGTGTCTTTTGCCCTTCAGGCAGCGGAGCAGCTTAAGGGCAAGGGTATAGACGCACGCGTCATCAACATGAGTTCAATCAAGCCCATAGACAGGAACGCCATCATAAAAGCTGCCAGGGATACCGGAAAGATTGTAACAGTGGAAGAACACTCAATTCTAAATGGATTGGGAAGCAGGGTCGCTGAAGTGACCTCGGAGGAATGCCCTGTTCCTGTCTGGAGACTGGGCATGAGAGATACATTCGGAAAATCAGGAAAGGGCTGGGAGCTCTTCGAGTATTTCCACATGGGTGTAGACGATATAGTAAAGCTCGCCGAGAGCTGTTTTAGGGAGGAACCTAGATATGAAAATTTTCCTTGATACTTCAAACATAGAAGAAATAAAAGAGGGTGTTGAACTCGGTCTGGTTGACGGAGTCACCACAAACCCCACGCTAGCTGCTAAGGAAACCGGTAAGGGAAAGACGTTTCCCGAGGTTATCAAAGAGATACTTGCCATAACGCCGGGGCCTGTGAGCGTGGAAGTTGTCGCGACAGACTACGATAACATGATGAAACAGGCTCTCAAGGTCAGTGCCCTTGGTGCAAACGCGGTCGTAAAAATTCCCATGACACTTGACGGCCTGAAGGCCATCAAGAGCCTGAAGGAAAAGAGAATTCCAGTCAATTGCACCCTGATATTCAACCCACTCCAGGCCCTGCTTGCCGCCAAGAGCGGAGCGGAATACGTTTCACCTTTTGTAGGCAGGCTCGATGACATAGGGGAAGACGGAATGCAGATCATCGATCAGATAAAGACAATGTTTGTGAACTATGGTATTTCCACCAAGATTCTAGTAGCTTCCATAAGACACCCCATTCATGTGCTCAGGGCTGCAGTAATTGGCGCAGACGTGGTAACATTGCCATTCGATGTCCTGAAAAAACTGCCGCTCCATCCCAAAACAGATGAGGGGCTGAAGCGCTTCCTTGACGACTGGAAGAAAGTGTCACCAGATGGCGAATTTCCGCTGTAACCACATCATCTTTTTTCTTTTTCCTGATTTAAACAGATGCCTGCATGATCGACAAGTGTGTTCTTGAGAAAGCATGGGAATTTGTATCGGGGGAATTTGATTCGGACAGGAGTGGCCATGATGCCTGGCACCTCAAGCGCGTGGCGGAGATGGCAAGAGAGATTGCCCTGAAGGAGGGGGCAGATCCTGTGTTGTGTGAGCTAGCAGCCCTGCTCCACGATATACCGGACGACAAGAGGGGCATCTCTGAAGACGAAGGCCTCAAAGTATTGGAGAACTGGCTATCGCTGCAGAATATTGGCCTGGGAGATATTGGGAAGATTCTGGGAATTGTCAGCACCATGTCCTTCCGTGGCGGAAACAACCCTCCCATGAACTCACTTGAGGGAAGAGTGGTGCAGGATGCTGACAGACTGGATGCTATGGGTGCCATAGGAATTGCCAGGGCCTTCACATACTCGGGAAACAGTGGGCAGAAGATGTACGATCCGGAAATACCTGTAAGGAGTTCCATGACCAAGGAAGAATACAGGAAAGGCCCAACAACGGCAGTCAACCATTTTCACGAAAAACTCATGAAACTGGCAGGATTGATGAACACGGACTATGCTAAGAGCATTGCTCTCGCAAGACACAAATTCATGGAAGAATTCCTGAATCAGTTCATGAAAGAATGGAATGTGGAACTTTAACAAAATTGAGCGGGAAATCCCCTTCCGAAAGGGAGGAGATGAAAGCGAAATCATTATACTTTGTAATGAAATGAAGTAACTATGCCTTACAACCTCGACAAGGGGGCTCATTCTGTTTACTCCCTATATTACCACTTCATTCAGGTGGTGAAGTACCGGAGGAAAGTTTTCGTAAATGATGAGCTGGTGGATTTCCTCAAGACTAAGGTGCATGAGATAGCGGACAGGTTCGGCGTCGAGGTTGTTTCAATAGAATGCGACAAGGATCATTTCCACATGCTCTTCAAGGGAACGCCGGTTCTGAAAATCACTGAATTCGTAAATACCATGAAGACCATCACGTCGAGGGAAATACAGAGAAAATTCCCAGATGTCAGGAAGGTTCTATGGAAGGGCAAAATGTGGTCACCCTCCTACTTTCTGGCTACCTCGGGGCAGATAACATTACCCGTACT
>OFHI01000149.1_pt1 | contig 14429 bp, 16 predicted proteins | sample 1522021 | NCBI WGS metagenome assembly OFHI01 (sample SAMEA2464839, study PRJEB22497) | soil metagenome | biome: Grassland; feature: Farmland; material: Clay | place: Australia | collected 2013-02-01 | depth 1.4 m | reverse complement strand
TTAAAGTGTTCGCATTCCCTGGCAATGCTATTGTGAGCGTTAACAACAACCTTACATCCTCATATCGTGGAGAGCACGCAGCCATTGTTTCACCGCAGAAGATCAGCATACAGGTCTCTGCGAACGGGTTCCATGACAATGTTTCGACAGTATCACTCATGCCGGGGCAGAATTACAGCAGCCAGGTGATCCTGTCTCCTCTTGAATCGAGCCATTACATCGACGGCTATGTCTCTGACAGGGAGTATTCTTTCCCGATTTACCAGGCAAACGTGTCTGTTGAAAACGGCTCATACGCTTACACGAACAGCACAGGTTTTTACGTTGTTTTCATGAAGCCTGGAAAATATACGCTGAATTACAGTTCACCCCTGTATCAGTCCATGAACAGGACATTTGACGTTGCGAACAACAGTATTACCTCCAGCATTGAGCTCGTTCCAAAAGAGATCAATATTAACAATATCCCGTATATTACAATAACCAAGAGCATACCGATACTGTTCTTCCTTGGTTTCATTTCATGGACAAAATACACCGGGTCCAACTTCCAGTCCTACCAGATATATTATTCGTCAAACAAGAGCATGGCGGACCCGTCGGTTGTAACAATAGGGAGCCAGGGTTCAACATACACCATAATTACAGGAATCTATCCAACCCACACATACTACGTAACCGTGGTTATTCACCTTACTGACGGCCAGGTTTACAGCAGCCCTGAAGTGCAGATGAGTTATTCTAACCTCATTTACCTGTTCGTCAACCTTGCAATACTGGCAGGCGTGCTGATATACGTATTCTTTGCAGTGGGTTTTGTAAGAAGGGCAACAAAAAGAAGAAAAGATTAGTATTGGTCGTATAGCTCGTCTCTGGCTACGACCATGTTTTTCAATTTCTGGAAACCTATTTCTCTCGATCTTGTCCTGAGTCCGCAGTCCGGGTTGATCCTCAGGTTGGTCGGATTTTCAACAAATGCCATCGCATATTCTATCCTGTCCTTGATCAGCTGGACTGATTCGACAGTGTCTATATGCACGTCGGTGACGCCAAGACCAAGGAATTTGCTTCTGCTCAGAGTGTCGTTCACCTCGGCAAAGTGTGCAAGATCTTCATAGCCGATTCTCTTGTCGTCATCAACACCCGGCTCAAGAGTGTCCCTGTTTGCGTACTCAAGGTTCAGGCCATCCAGCTTCATATCCGGCATGACGTCATAAAGGAGCCTGTAATCTTTGCTGTAGCAGACGTGAAGGCTGAACTCTCCGCCTGATATTCCCTCAACTGACCTGTTTATTGATTCAACTACGATGTCCATCTCATCCGGATGCGTAGTGGTGGCTGGCTCATCTATCTGCACCTGGAAAACAGTATCAGGAAAATGCCTGTCCCATATTTTCTTGAGGGACCTGATCTCCTCGTTTATGATGTCTGCATAGGCCATTGCAAGTTCCCGCCTGTCCTTGTAATACTCGTTGAATGACCAGTCCATCATGGTGTACGGGCCGGTTATTGGCACCTTAATTTCCTTCTCAGTATTGTTTGCGACGAATTCAAGCTCGTCCTCATGTATGGTTCCGGCTATTCCCAGTTTCGATGCTACGCTTCCCTTCCTGTAGTGCCTGTTGTCAAAGGATCTTACCATCCCGTAGAATTCTATACCGGAAAGTTTGCTGGCAAGATGTTCATACATTTCCCACCTGAACATTTCGCCGCCTACTCCGATGTTCTGGAGGCCCGCCTCATCGAACAGCCTGAGTGTTTCTACAGTTGCCTTCTGCGCAAGTTCAGTGAACTCCGGAGTTCCCTGTTTTGCGTGGAATCCTTTGCTCAGGTAATCCGGTTTCCTGAAGCTGCCTATTTCCTGTGTTATGAATTTAACATTGCTCATCTTAATCACCAATCTCCGAAAGAACCCTGATTTTCTTGTCTGATACCGATCTTGGAAGGAAGTCCAGGTAGTCGGAATTTGCAACTACAATCTTCTCAACGCCCAGATCAGATGCGATCTTTTCTGCCTTGCTGCGGACTTCTGCTGCGTTCTCCAGTTTCGTGTTATGTGCATCAATCAGGCCGACACCTGGTGTTTCAGAATATTTGGCTGCAATCCTGAGATCGCTTTCGTTCTCTCCCACAATTATTGATTCGAACCTGCCCTTCAGGCCGCTGAAGTTCTCCTCATTCAGCCTTCCGGTGGTAACCAGCGTTACGCTGTATTTTTCCAGGAATTCGTTCAGAATCGAAAGATCCTGGGTCTGATCATATTCAAGAGGTTCAAAAAGAAGCACTTTCTTTGTTCCTGTTGAGTCGAGTATACTTGCGTAATTCTTCAGGACTGCACTTGAAAAGTCCTCGAAAGTGACGTCTTCTTCGACCTTTGAAAGCCTGTAGAATGAAACCGGAGACGGAAGGAATGCGACGAACCCTTCCTGTTCTGTTCCCCGGTAAAGGGGCAGCGGCGGGTTTGCCTCCAGTGCCGCTTCACTTTTCGGATCTTCCCTGAGTCCGCCTACCTTGCCCACGACAGGGAGCCTGTAGAATGTGTTTGTCTCCTTGTACCTCGTCAGGGGGCCTATTTCAATGCCTTCCGTAATCAATGCGAGAGGCCTGAATATATCGTACCAGTTGAAAAGCGGATCTGTAAAACTGCTTATCCTGTTTTCCTGAAAAAGCCTGAATACACTGTCCTTCTCTTCCTTCAGTATAGCCTTGAGCTCATCTACTGGAAGCTTTCCGCGCTCCCATCTGTTAAGGCTCTTTCTAAGGTGTTCAGTCTTTGGATATATGCCATATACAAGTGTTTTGATTTCTGTCATCTATATACTCTCCAGTATTTCTCTTGCCAGCTTGTTATGCCCCATTGGCATAATGTGAATTCCGTCGATGTATCCCTTGAGATCATCTACGGCCTCAAGAATGATCTTTCTTGACTCTGAAACTATGTCATCAGCATTGAGAAGCCTTTCCTTCACACCATCCGAGATGTGTATATGCAGGCCCTCTGCAAATTCGACCTGTGATTTTTTCCTTATAGGGATGAATCCGGCAATAAGCCTGAAATTCCTCTTCTTTATCCAGTCCGTAGTAAGCCAGTGGGAGTCGTAAATTGCCTGTGATACAAAAAATCTTGCCCCGGACTCGAGTTTCTTTGCCACTATCTGCTGCTCAACATCCCTGTACGGGTTAAGGGCAGCCCCTATGTTGATAATTTCCCTCCTGCTTTCACCGTCCTTCATGTAACCGGAAGGATCGCTGAGAGTTTTTATCAGGCCCATCACATCTAGCTCCATGACTGCTTTTGATGTCATGCTCTCATGAATCGGGTCTCCACCGATTACGAAAAAGTGATTTATTCCCAGCTTAAGTGCTGTGAGTACCTGGGAATACATGTAAAGGGAATTCTTGTCTCTCGGGGTAATATGCGGCATCACGGTAAGAGAAGTGCCCCGTGATGCAATATACAGAGCAGACACGGGATCTATGCCTGGAAGGCCTCTTGGATTTTCAGGAGCCGTCAGGAGATTTGCCACGCCTTCAAGCGAGTCCCTGGCCTCAACAAGATCCTCAACTCCACTGTACTTCTTGGGTACAAGTTCCACGGACTTGACGAACTTGATATTACCTATGCTCTTGTAGACAACCACGGCAATTGTCCATAGAGACCTGATTTAAAAGTGTTAGTGATTGTCATATTACTCAGTGTAATAAAAAAGAGTAGTGCAGTTTAAAAAATAATAGGGTTTTGTTAGGTTCTGAGCTAAAAACTTCACTTCAGAAGTTGAATTCAACATCCTGTGCAAGAGGTATGTCTTTTCCCCAGTTCTTGGTCACAGTCTGCCTTCTCATGTAGCCCTTCCAGGCATCGCTTCCGCTCTCCCTTCCTCCGCCTGTTTCCTTTTCTCCGCCAAAGGCACCGCCGATTTCAGCACCTGCCGTGCTTGTATTGACGTTTGCAATTCCACAGTCTGATCCGTAAGCGGAAAGAAAAGCCTCTTCTTCCCTGAGGTCGGTTGTGAACATTGCGGAAGACAGCCCCTGAGGTACGCCATTGTGAACTTCCAGTGCTTCTTCAATGTTGCTGTACCTGAAGACGTACAGGATAGGTGCGAAAGTCTCAGTTGATACTATTTCCATACCGGGCTTTGCCTCTATGATGGCAGGCTTTACATAGAATCCGCCTTCTGCATCCTCTATCTTCTCCCGTGTGCCTCCGTAGATAAGTTTTCCTCCCTGTTTCTCAGCAAGGCTGATGGCCCCCTCGAAGTCCCTGAACGCATCCTCGTCTATCAGAGGCCCCACAAGAACCGCCCTGTCTGTTGGCATTCCTATCTTGATTGTTGAGTATGCGTTTTTCAGCTTTTCCACAAACTCATCATATATTTTGTCGCTGATTATGGCCCGCCTTGTGCTTGTGCATCTCTGCCCTGCAGTGGCCAGTGCCCCGAAAACCACTCCTTTGAGCGCAATGTCCATGTCGCTCTTTTCCGATACGATTGCAGCGTTGTTTCCGCCGAGTTCCAGGATGGTCCTGCCGAGTCTTTTTGAAACATTCTCGGATATTTTCTTGCCCACCGGTATCGAGCCGGTGAATGATACCAGTGAAATATTCCTGTCGTTAGAAATCCATTCTCCGCCTTCACTTCCCCTGCTTACCACAAGCTGGAAGATGGGTGGTGCCCTGTTCTTCTCCAGTACCCTGCTTACAACCTTCATTACTGCAACTGCAGTAAGTGCTGCCTTTGTGGATGGCTTCCATACAACAGTATCGCCGGCAACGGCTGCAATGAATGCATTCCATGACCATACTGCAGACGGGAAATTGAATGCTGAAATAACCGCAATCGGGCCAAGTGGAACCCACTGCTCATAAAGCCTGTGATATGGGCGTTCACTCGCCATTGTAAGGCCGTAGAGCTGCCTTGAAAGTCCAATAGCGAAGTCGGATATATCGATCATTTCCTGAATTTCGCCCTCTCCTTCACTCTTTGTCTTTCCAACTTCAAGAGTAACAAGCTTTCCGAGATTTTCCTTTTCATCCCTGAGGGCATTCCCGATTTCCCTGAGTATAGCTCCTCTCTTTGGCGCAGGGATCATTCTCCACTCTTCGAAAGCCTTTCTTGATCTCCTGATTGCTTCTTCGTAATCCTCCCTTGTTGCAAGGGCTATTTTTGCGATTGGCTTTCCGTCAATCGGGCTGTAGGAAGTGGCAGTGTTTCTTCCTTCTGCCGGGACCCATTCACCATAATAAGTTCCTGAATTGATTTCTTCAATACCCAGCTTCTTCAATACTTCATTTCTAAAACTTTCAGGATTCGTGTAATCACCGTCCAATCAGGGAATGGAAACGGCGCTTAAATTAATATCGGATTTCGTACCGGAGTCATTCCTAAAATACAGGAGGAATTGCCCGGAGCGGGAATCATGCAGGATCCTGCTGTTTCAGAAATCCTATTTTATTTCTATTTTCTTGAGCTTTTTTGCAGGTTTCTCATCCTGTTCAACAAAAGACCTGCCAACCTTAAGCAGTTCCTCGGCAGCTTTCCTGAGATGGTTGAATGTTTCGGAGAAATTTGCATCGATCAGTGGTGGAACCGTTATTTTCAATTCGATAACGAGGTTTCTGTCCTTCTTTTCCTCTTTTTCTTTTGCAGGACTCATATTACTCCATCTGAATGTATAGGTATTTACTAATAAATTCTGCGGAAACGGGTCTCTTGTCTGCAAGTGACTGCGGGAGATAGAAAACACGCCTCCAGTTTTCGACTTCCACTACCAGTTCTCCACCCTTATTGTACAGGTTTAGTTTTTCCTTGGATGCGAAAGGCAGTTTCAGCTTCACCACATAATTCCCATTGTCCTTGAGATATTGCACGGGAATCCCCTTGTAGAATATTTCATACGGATCTGTATCGCCATATATCGTCTCCGCGAGTTCGTTGAGGCGATCAAGGCCGATAGGTTCTGTCTTTGCAAGGGGAACCTTGAATATCTTTATCTCTGCAAAGGCATCCTCAAGCTCCTTTATTGTCTGCTCCTGTGAGGTCCTCCATCCTTCGAAGAAGGATCCTGTATCCTCGTGGAATATCTTGTTGATAATTATTGAGTCCACAGGATAACCGTACAGAAGGAGGTAGGTGTAAGCACGTTTCGACTCGTTGAATGACATCCTGTCCGGGTTGCACACGAGCCTTATCGATGTGGTATCACTGTCCACAAGAACTTCCCTTATGTCCTTGAGGCTGTTGTATAGGATTTCCACACTCTTGAATACGGAATCCTCGGGCAATGGAAGATTGAAGACCGGCCTTACGAGCGGCCTGATTATCTTTGCTGTTGTCCTGCTTATAGGGAACAGTTTTTCCATGTACCAGGTCATTGCTTCCGGAAAAGAGAGAAGTTTCAACGCCTCTCCGGTGGGAGCACTATCCATTACAATTACATCGTAGTTGCCGCTCTTGATGTGATCATTGAGGTAGAGAAGGTGGGATGCTTCGTCAAATCCCGGAAGTGTTGCGATTTCTTCAGCTGATACCGGATCAAGGCCCTGTGACTGGAACAGTCCCGTCAGGTAGATCTTCAGGTCTTCCCAGTGCTCTGTTATTGCCTCTATTACGCTTACTTCCTGTGCATAAAGGTTTTCTGATATCTTTTTGGGCTTTGAGCCTATTTCCACCCCGAGAGCATCTCCCAGGCTATGCGCAGGATCCGTTGATATAATCAGCGTTCTGTGCCCCTTTTTGGCTAGCAGTGACGCGGAAGATGCGGCTATGCTTGTCTTGCCCACACCTCCTTTACCGGTATAGAGTATTATTCTCGTGGACATTTTATCCCAGCTGTTCTATTCTTTCTAACACGATCATTGCAAGCTCCATAAGAAGATCAAGATCCGGAGACTTGCCGGTCAGCCTCAGTGAATTGAGGGCTTTCTGCGTGTAATCCTTGGCTTTAGCGAACGAGTAATCAAGGGCTCCTGTCTTGACAAATATCTCCTTTGCCCTGTCCCTTGATTCCGGCTTGCTGTCCCTGCCCTGTATTATTGCAGTAAGCTTTGACCTCTGCGACTCTGTTGAGTTCTGCATCGCGAAAATTATCGGAAGGGTGATTGCACTATGATTAATATCGGCAAAAACAGGTTTCCCGATACTTTCCTCATCGCCTACGATGTCGAGGATGTCATCAGTCACCTGGAATGCCATTCCAAGATTGAAAGCAAAATTCGTCAGATTGTCTGATACGCTCTTTTCTGCACCTGCAGCTGTGGTTGCACCCCTGGCACAGGCTGCGAAGAAGTGGGCGGTCTTATTGCTTATTATTTCGAGATAAGTGTCTTCTGCAAGAGAAAGGTTTCCGAGATTCATTGCTTCCAGGATCTGGCCCTCCGCAAGCCTGCTTGATCCGTCTGCCATGATCTTTGAGACTACTGGACCGTATCTTGATCCTAGTTCATATGCCTTGGCAAAGAGATAATCGCCCACAACAATTGCATTGTTGATGCCGTCCTTGGAGTTGAGTGTTGGCTTGCCCCTTCTTGTTGCTGCCCCGTCAATTATATCATCATGAATAAGGCTTGCAGTATGAATCAGTTCATAACCGGCTGCAAGGTCAAGAATTTTCCCATATGGTTCGTCCGAACTTATCTCGTATGCCGTCTTCTGCTTGAAAAAACGGAATCTCTTTCCTCCAGCCTCTATAATATACTTTGACATTCTGTACAGATCTTCCTGTTCAGAAAATATGCTTTCAATTAGCCTTTCGTTAACCTCTTCGACCTTTCCATGGAGGCCGATTTCCCACTCAAGGAAGTCTTTCATGAATATCAGGGTTCTCCGGTATATTGCATAGACAAATTTAACCCTTTTTAGAACGCCTGCAATTCTATTCAGGGAAATATTGCTGTAAACAGCGTGTTAGCAGAGGTTCATGCAGAATCAAATACATTGGGTAAATCCATAATAGAAAATATTTGTAAAATATAGAGTGACGGTTATCTTGTCAGAGTTATTTCAATTGACGAAACGTTTGAGTCTCCTCTCTCCCCGTGAAGAACCTCAGTTTCAATGTTGATGTTGCCATACTTTGCTTCAGGTATGAACTTGTGCTTGGTAATCTCAGCTATATCGACTGCTTTGCTTATTGTTTTGCCTCTGGCTTTTATTACAATGCGATCAACATTATTGTTGAACTGCGTCACAACGGCCAGTACATAGTTCATTGTTGGTTTCTTGCCCACAAAGATCACGTTTTCTTCTGCCATTTGAGTTCACTCCTTCTTACAATGCCTGAATTATATTTAACGCTATCGAAGGATTCTATCGTGTATGTAACATAAATTGCAATATATACAAAAATTTCAATTGAGCCTTATAAGGGTATCTGTATTCTTGACTCCGTCTATACCCCTTATGTCATTGACAACCCTGTTCAGTTCATCCAGGCTGTTGCAATTCACTCTTACTGCCAGGTCAACCCTTCCGGAAAACTCGTAAACGTCATCGTATGTTTCCTTCACTTTACTGATTACATCCTGGGATTTCTTCAGTTCAGTACGTATAAGTATAATGCCATCGACTCCCTCCAGGCCGGTTTTAATGGTGAATTTCTTTATGACGCCTGTGGCAACAAGTTTCGATATACGCTTCCGGATAGTTCCTTCAGAGACATTAAGCATTCTTCCGATTTCGGAATTCGATAACCTTGAGTTGTCCCTGAGTAAGTTGATTATTGCCCAGTCCTTGTCGTCCACGCAGGAGTATTAAGATAACATTAAAAATGATTTCTTAACTAATCTCTGAATATATGATCCGATTTTCGAAACAAACAGTGAAAAAATAACGGTCAGTGAAGGTAGTGCCGGATCACCTGTACATGGTCTGGCTTCTTGTGTCTTCCTGAGTTCTTGGTTTTGCCATCAGTTCCTTTGGAACTTTCATTACCCGTATGATATTTGTGGCCTGTATCATGTAATTTGGAATTCCGGTATTGGGATCGTTTCCTCCCCTCATTATTGATACTATTTCCATCTTGATCTGAATTACTGAGCCGTCTTTAAGCTTGACAGTAACCCATTTTGGATCTTCTTCCGTTTCAAACTCGACGAGTTCGCCATTCATGGGAAAATTGCTTCCGGGTATAGCCATTGTGATGTTATTAGTGCTTTTCTATTAAACTTATGCGTGGCAAAGAAAATATTTCCCATAGAATCAGCAGTGAGTGTTCCGGTTTCAAACAAAATGTTGCCATTCCTTATTTTCTTCTTTTGTTGACGGATTTTGAGCGATCCATTTCCGGTTCCCGTAAATGGACATATCATAAACCGTAAGGTGAAGTTGGATAATATTGCAGGGACTGATTGTCACATAAATATGCTTAAAGGCAGGTGAGCCTGAGAATATTTGATTTATTCCCACCTGAAATACCGAATAGCTATAAGCCAGAAAACTGCAGAATATCCAACCATGGCCAACAGTCCGATAACTGGTGGTGTTGCATTAAACAATGAGTAAAGCATAGACCGAACGCCAGCTCCAACGGGGGAATACCACATTATTGTCCTTAGCGGGTCGCCTATTGTCGCTGGCTGGACCCACAGGCCCGCCAGGAACAGGAGCGGGTAGAATAATCCGCCTGCGAGGGCACTGGCGAATCTCTGCGTTGGAGACAGCGCAGCAACAATGAAGCCCAGAGAGAAAACGACTGATAGTGAAAGAAGAACTGAAATTGTGAAATAGAAAACATCAATATTCAGAGGTGCACCAAATATCCACACACTCCCTGAAAGTGTTATCACTATGGTCACCAGTGAATAGATCAGGTTTATAACCATTTGAGATGCCAGAAGTTTTGAAGGGGAAATGGGAGTCGTGGAAATCCTGCGAAGCCACCCTATTTCACGGTCTCTAACGAGGGTTAGGGGTACTGAATAAAGAGCGATGGATATGAAACCTATAATAATTATTGTGGGAACGTACAGATCAAAAAGGGAAAGCCCGGAATAGTCCCCGCCAACGAATTTCCCTATGAAACCGAATAAAATCAGCAAAAGAACGGGAAATATTATGCCGAATCCGAGCCCGTATGGCTCACGAAGAGAGAGTTTCCATTGCACTTTGAGAAGCTCAGAAAAACTGCCGCTCGAAATCCAGTCGTGAAATCTTTCAGATAGTGTACTCATTTAAGCTTTACCTTCTTCAACTCTCTCATTTTCCTGAGCAAGCAGGACGAATGCTTCATCGAGGTTCCCTCCAGTAACTTCTATGTCTGAGACTTGTATTCCCTTCTTGAGAAGAAAATATATAACATTTGCAGCCAAATCACCGGTTCCAGTCACGGTGATGTATCGTTCTTTCCTTTCTATGCTCCTAATCCCTTCTATTGACCTGAGGAGATCGTCCGAAACAGGTGAGGATGGCTTAAAACGTAATTTCTTGCCTGCTTTCTGTGAAGCTACAGCTTCCGGAGTATCCAAAGCTATTATTTTCCCGCGATTGATCATCGCCAGCCTGTCGCACAATCTCTCGGCTTCGTCCATGAAGTGTGTGACCAGCAATATGGTGACACCCTGTTCCCTTATGCTTTCGATGAGATTCCATGTCTCCCTCCTGGCCTCGGGGTCCAGGCCTGTTGTCAGTTCATCCAGAATGGCTATCCTGGGTTTGCCGACCAGGGCAAGAGCGATCGAAAGCCTCTGCTTCTGGCCTCCCGACAGGCTTTTGAATATTGAGTTCTGCAGCTTTTCTATTCCCAGCATCGCCAGAAGGTCGTCCACATCCATGGAATCTTGGTAAAATGAGGCAAAAAGATGGACAGCTTCCCCCAGTTTAAGGCGGGGAGGGAGTGAGCTCTCCTGAAGTTGAACGCCGATCATTTTGTTCAACTTATTGCGGTCCCTGATTGGAGATAATCCACCTATGGTTATGGTGCCTGAATCCGGTACCCTGAGGCCTGAAATACACTCCACAGTAGTGGTTTTCCCTGCCCCATTAGGACCGATGATGCCAAAGATCTCTCCCTTGTCAACAGAAAATGAGACATTATCAACTGCTGTCAAATCACCATATCTTTTGGTCAGGTTCTCCACTTCGATCAAGTGTTGAGTAGTTTTATTTTCTATAGCGTGTCCGGATACTCCCGTAAGTCCCGCCATGATTCTCCAACTCAGTCTGCAATAGAAAACATGACGTGTGGCTATAAATATTCATTACATTTGATGGCTGGAATGGCACTTTTTTGCCATGAAATATTGTTAAAAACTGGTTGCTATATCATTTCCTGCAGTCCTGAAGTAATGTCTTCCATATGTCCCGACAGGAGCCCCTTAACTCCAGTTTTTCTAATGATGGGAATTAAAGCTTCTGAAGTGGCACGTGTCTTGTTGCCCGGTTCATCCGGCCAAATGCCGCTCGGATAGAAATTGAGCCTGCCATCGATTCCATATGCTGAATCACCAACTATCAGGAAATCGCCGAACTTCAGAGCCATTTCATGGCGGCCGGGAATAACAAAGGCTTTTATTCCGAAAGGCAGATTTGTTGATTCTTTATACTGCTGCCCATGTTTCATGCTGTATAAATCGATGAATATGTTGGTTATTGCCTCATCTTCCTCCACCGCCTTGATATCAGGAATAAACAACGGGATGTCCAGCTGCCTGGAAATTAAGGAGCATCCGCGCATATGTGGATAAACTGTCATGATTACTGCCTCGGGTTTTCCCAGAATCTTTATCATTTGATTGAGGCCGGGCATTGCAAGCGGATCGATGAGAACAGCTTTGCCATCCTTGAGGAGTAAATGCGAATACATCATTATGCCTGTTTCACCGTCGATTGTCCCCCACCTGAATATATTCTTAGTAATCGGCTCGAACATACACTACTAACATTATGTCCAATATAACGATTTCAAAAAGCGGCAATGAATATGGCGTGTAAGCTGAAAAAATTCGTATTAAATTGATCCGAAATGGCTGTTTGCAGCCACGAGGTGCTATCTGCTGAGCAGGCCATAAAGGAAGAGGACTGCTCCTACAACCATTGGGATAAAGAAGTTCGCGTGGTAGCCACGGAAGATAAAGAGAATCACACCAAAGGCCAGGAAGATGGTTCCTATTAACGAGAACCTGAGTTTCATATTATTCACCTCAACAACCATCCCGAACAACGGATTCAGACGATTGCCTTCAATGAGAGTCGGAACGTAACGCATATAAGATAGGGCATGGAATTATTTAAACTAATTTTGAAGAGGATCAAGCTTTGAGGAGATCACGGAATGTACGTAAAATTCGCATCCACTTCCTTATGCGTATGAACAATACCATCCCCGTCTGGAGTCTCTCCGGAAAAGACTTTCATGTAGATATTATCAAGCCTGGCTGCTTTCTGAAACTTGACTCTCAGTTTAATAAATGATTGCCTTTTGCGTTTGCAAAATTTGTCCTTACGCGATAAAAAATTTGGAGCAGTGCCTTCAGGACACCACTACATTTACACCCTGTATTCTTCCAATGCCAGTTCCAATATTCCTCCAGGCATTCCCAAGATCATATGAGAAATACACGTCTCCCGTTGTTGTTCCGAAATAAAGCCCGGGCTCCTTCTCATTGTCATGGGCGAGGCTATCCCTAAGAACATTTGTATGCACACCATCAGGAAGTCCTTTTATATGTCTGTTCCAGTTTTTTCCACCGTCAGTTGTGCTGTAAACTGAAAGCTGCCCCTGTATGCATACATTGTGGTCTTTGCATTCATACAACAGGTCAGGCATAACAGGGATAACGAACACATGAGTGGACGAATTTTCCACCACATCTACAGGAAATCCAAACCTGTTTTCGTTGTTTATGCTGACGTCCTTCCACTGATCCCCATGATTGTCGGAGAAATAGATGCCGCAGTGGTTCTGCTGGTAAACTTTGCCGTCCTTTGGTGAGACGGCAATCTTATGGGTGCAGGCATGAACCTCTGAAAGGTGCTTGCTTAACTTCTCCTCAGGAGTGGCCTCAGGAGGTGCCGAAGATATCAATCTTGCCGGCTCGATAGGGCATGAGTTGCTTATACCACTCTTCAGGGATTTCCAGGTCTCGCCACCGTCATCACTTCTGTACGTTCCATTTCCGGCTGCAACTATGTATATCCTTTCGGAGTTTGCAGGATCAAACCTTGTTGTATGGAGGGCGAGGCCGGTTGTTCTAAAGCCCCAGTCTATGCCCCAGTTCAGGCGATCGGGTGCGTCATGCAGGCTCGTCACCTCTTCCCATGTGCCCCCTGAATCCGTTGACCTGAAAAGATGGCCGTACTGTGTTCCTGCGTAAATTGTTCCCCTGTGGTGCGGATCAGGAGCTATCTCCCAGACTCTCCTCACATGGAGGCCCTTACTCGATGGGTTCCACGTTCTTCCTCCATCAGTTGACTTGAATACTCCCTCAGTGAACGTGGCGGCTAAAAGATTCCCAAGACCGTCGTCAACCACCTTGTTGACATTCTCTTCTGTAAGGAAAGGCTTGCTCAGTTCCCATTTCTTCCTTTCCTCATCTGGAGTAAGGAAGTATGCTCCATTTTTGGTTGCCAGTGCAACCTTAAAGGTGTTGTGAGTCAATTCATGTCTATCATGCCTAATCACTTTAATAGTTTCTGTTATAAGCAAAAATCAATTACCAGATAGTAGTCAATACGTGCAGTAAATGGCTTAGAAACTACATTTTGGTGCACTGCTTCTTGATACACTAAACAGTGCAGCATATCTCTATAGATCAGGGATCTGTTTCTTGCTGACCATAAACAGATATTTCCCTTCGATCCTGAAGCCCAATTTCTCTAGAATGGGTTTTGAGGTATCCTCTCTGGCAAAGACTGTGAGTAATTTACATCCATTTTTTATTGCAATCTCGGATCTGTGCTTTAAGAGGGAAAGATAGACATGCTTTCCCCGGAATTCCTCAAGGACGCCGGAACCAGATAGGTACATGGCCGTTCCATCTGAGCTGATTCTATACCTGGAGTATCCTGCGGGTTTATTGCCAATATACGTCACGGTAAACCCACTTCTGTTTGCGGGATTGTCAAGTATTGCCAATCGCTCCTGTATCATGTCCTCTCTTTCATTAACATCTATGCCGAATATCTCGCAAGTCAGGTCGACCACATCACCAATTTGCTCCTTGCTTTTGGCGTCTTTAACTGAAAACTTTGAGACAGACATATTGTCAAAACCGTGGTCTTCCAGTGGGAAATACATTCCAAAAAAAGTTTTCTCTGGGTACATGCCTATTTTTCTCAACGCCTTTTCGAGGTATGAATACTTTTCATTGGACTTTATAATCCAGGAAAAAGATTTTGACCCATAAAAATCAAGAACCGCCCTTATGGTTTGATCAAACTTTTCGTAAGGTGGTTCACCCAATACTGAGTTGGAGTTTACACTGGCAGAGTATT
>OFHI01000148.1_pt1 | contig 14469 bp, 14 predicted proteins | sample 1522021 | NCBI WGS metagenome assembly OFHI01 (sample SAMEA2464839, study PRJEB22497) | soil metagenome | biome: Grassland; feature: Farmland; material: Clay | place: Australia | collected 2013-02-01 | depth 1.4 m | reverse complement strand
CCATCATATATGGATCCAAAGGCCATTGCGTAACTCGGTGGACCTGTATCCATTCTCAGGGAACTCCCGAGAATGAACATCGCAAATATCACGCCTATGAACGCAGCAAGCTTGGAAACTGTCCTCCTGCTGAAACCCACGGTTCTGGAAAAGTATGCAAGTGATGAAATCAAGGATACTGCTGAAAAGGGAAGTAGTGAGAAATAGGGGATTGTTGCAACAAAAAGCAGGGAATACACGGTGATCAGGACTCCGATTATGTAAATCTCAGCCTCCCTGTACACGGTAAGGAAAATTGAGGCAACTGTAAGCAGAGCAATTATGATCGGAGGAACATACATCTGGGAAGCGAGTATTGGGTCAACGTAAACGAGCCCAAGTTTAATCCCGAAGAAGAAAAGCATCAGGTATGAAGCGAGGGATACGACAGCATAGAACAAGGAGCTCTTCATTGAACGCTACTTGATTTTCTGAAGTTATAAGTACGTTGCTGAATCCGGTCCTGGATCAAGTTCTTAATGGAAGCAACATTCACATTACCCATGTCACGCGTTTTACTGGAAACAAATTCGGGCGATATCGAGGTTGAGCTTTTCGAGGACACAATGCCTGTCACAGCAGGCAACTTCAGGAAACTGGTTGAAAAAGGATTCTACAACGGCGTAATATTTCACAGGGTGATCCCCGGTTTTGTAATTCAGGGGGGTGATCCCACAGGTACAGGCATGGGCGGTCCGGGTTACTCAATAAAGGATGAATTCACAAAAAATAACAAGAATGACAGGGGGACCCTTTCAATGGCAAATGCAGGGCCGAACACAGGAGGGAGCCAGTTCTTCATAAACCTTGCCAACAACAATTTCCTTGACGACAAGCACCCTGTCTTCGGAAAGGTGACCAGGGGACTGGACGTTGTCGACAGCATAGCAAAAACCCAGACCGACAGAAACGACAAGCCCAAGGAAAAGATGTTCATCAAGGAAGCAAGGATGCTGTGAGGGATCCTCCATTACTCATACTTTCCCTTAACCTTATGGATTTCCGGATTGGCTCTTATCGAGCACATAATAAAATTAATAAGACAGGTTCAACTAGAATTCCCGATGAAAAACCTTTTTTCTGAACTTTTTCTCTCAAAGGGAGTAAATTATTTTACAGGGGACAAGCCGCTCAAGTCAATTCTTGACTTCTTCGGCCTGGGCGATAAGCTGGATCTTGCGGAAATGGGGAAGTATGTGTCAGAAGAATTGATCGAGCTTCTGGATTTCATAGACCATAGTGCCAAGCCGATGCTGCACACCTGGAGTGCATTGGGTGAAAGGATCGATTACGTGCGCCTGTCTCCAGATCATTACAACGCCCTTATAGAGCTGCAGAAAATGGGCGTTATTGGAAGCATGTTTTCCCCCTCAAACTCCCTGATGCAGCATTTTCTCTCGGGTTACATAATTTCGGATTCAGGGATATTCTGTACATTGACCCTTACAGCCCAGACTGCATACGCAGTTGACAAGTATGCAGATGAGCCGATAAGAAGCAAGTTCATGAAGCTGTTCCTCGATGAGAACAACCCTTGGTTTGGCGCCACTTTTTACACCGAGACACAGGGTGGAAGCGACCTTGGTGCAAACCTGACCGTCGCTTCCCGGAAGGATGGCTGGTATTACCTTTCTGGAACAGACAAATATTTCGCGAGCAACGCCGGAGTTGCCGACCTTGCCGTCGTAACAGCACGTGTAGAGGGTTCCCACGAGGGGGCGAAGGGAATATCCGTTTTTCTTGTCCCCGCGTATCTCGATGATGGAAGCCAGAACTACAGGATCAGGAGAATAAAGGACAAGTTGGGTACTACAGCAGTTCCTACTGGTGAAGTCGAATTTGAAAACTCGAAAGCCTACCTACTGGGCGATTCTCCTGAAGGCATCTATATTGCAATGGAGATCCTTACAATATCCAGAATAGACGACGCAATTGCCGCAGTGGGAATGGCGAGAAAAGCTCTGTGGGAGGCAGTAAGGTTTGCAGACAGAAGAACTGCTTTCGGAAAGAGGGTTATAGAGCAACCCCTGATGATCAAGGATCTGGCAGAGCGTGAAGCTGAACTTGAGGCAGCCCTTGTTGTATCACTTCTGTCCGCCCTGAAATTCAACTCAGCAAAGGGCAGGAAACCTCCGTACGATGATGAATATCAGTATGCGAGGCTCCTCAGCAGCATGGCCAAGAACATGGCCTCAGACACCAGTGCGGAAATCACCAGATATGCAATGGAAATAGAAGGCGGGATAGGTTTTCTCGAGGAATTTCCAATGGCCAAGTTCCACAGGGATTCCATCGTTACCTCAATATGGGAAGGGACCAGCAATATTCAGGCACTGGAATTCCTTGAGGTATTGGCGAGGAAGAACGGCTCACAGCTCTTATTCTCCGATCTGGAGCGGAACATCGGGGCAATCAGGGACAGCAACGCGTCCGAAGTGCTGAACGAGCAACTTCTGAGACTAAAGGGAAGGGTGAAGCAGATGCTCTCATCAGACAACCCTCAGTTCTTCTCGAAGGACGTCCTCAGGGAATCCGGTTTACTGCTGGCTGCGGTATACATGTTCCGGATAGGTGAATCGGGGACTGGTGATTCAGCACTGATGTTGAAAAGTGCCGAAATTTTTGCGAGGCGCCATTTCAGGCCGGATGACCCCGAGCTTGAGAATCTCATAATGTTGTCAGGATTGTTTGACTGGATGAGGTGACCCGCCTCAACAGTGTTCACATATTATCGGAGCCTCAGATTCAGGTATGGCTCCAGGGACATCAGCAGCTTGTTCCCGGCCTTGTTTATGTGCTCCTGCATGGTGGACTTCGAAACTCCATGGATCGTTGCAGCCATTCTGATGGTTGAGTTTCTGACAGAACACATGCACCCCATCATTACAGTGAGCCTCCCTCCATGGAGATTCCTGTGGGTCAGGCTGCTGTGAAGCTCATCAGCAAGCTGTCTTATCTTTTCTTCCGCCCGGGAAAGAACATGATCGCGGCCGTATATTTCAAGATAGCCGACTAGCGAACTGCACCACCTGTAAATTCTCAATTCCGGAAACATCGAGGACAGTTCTGCAAACGGAAGCCTGTTCGAAAGTCTCATCTCAAGTTCGTACATGGTTGAACCGTTCTAGAACGGTATCAAGTATTTCTCCAAGGAGCCGCAAGAAAGCCTCTTGAGTGAGCGGAGGGGAGGAATTGCGGCAAGATTAGATGTTGAGTAACAACATCAATACCGTGTACAACACCCTTAAGGTAAATCTTCTCCCCGATGAGAAACAGACAGATGCACTCATTGACACTTTCGTGAAATTCAACGAAGCGTGCAATTTTGTGGCCCGTCTTGCATTCGAGAGAAAGCTGTACAATATGATTCAAGGGCCTTGTCATGGTAAGACTCAATACGGTGAGAGGGAGGTGAAAGTTCCAATAACAACAGGAAAATACAGGTAACTGCCTCTTGACTATTGTAGCGGGTGCTATTTTTGATCAGTCTTTGATCCCCCAGCTACAAGCCCCATCCGAAAGGGTGGGGTAGTTGACACAACCTATATCAGGCTGATTGGATTCTGTGATATATAATCCATAAAGGAAGTGCGCCGATTGGAACAAAACCTGTACCTCAAGGGGGAAGAGAAATTCGGCCGGTTGACATCCGGGCTTTATTCAAAGTTTTCAGGGGTATCCTCAAACATGGCGTACGGACTGATTAGGACGACCATAGTAAATGCCAACCCCTCGGCACTGCTGGATGTCGGTTGCGGCCCGGGCGATATTCTCGCTAGGGTGGCACTGGAAAACAGCGAAATGAAGCTCTATGGAACAGATCCTTCGCCCCATATGGTGGAAATAGCAAACAGGAGGATATCCAGGTCTGGAATGAATAACCGTGTGTCAGTGAGGCTGGGAAGCAGTAGAAACCTTCCCTTCGACAGGAAGTTTGACATGATCATCTCTTCTTTTTCATTCCATCACTGGAAGGGTCAGAAAGAAAGTCTTGAACTTCTTCTGGCAGCGCTTAACCCTTCCGGGAAGCTTGCCATGTTCGAATTGAACTCACGAAGCTTTCCGGGGAGGTTCCCGTTCGTAAAAAGTCATGCCATGTCAAAGGAATATGCCATGAGCTTCAACTTCCCTGGTTACGTTTCCAGGGTGGAATTTTCGGACAATTTCAAAATCATCTCCCTTGTTATAGAAAAGCGCTGATCACGGATCAAACTGTTTTTGCGCTCTTTTAAACGGGAAAATGTGATTTCTAGCAATATTTTTAGAGCAAACAGTCGCGTTTTCTTTAGGTATATTGCCGCTTCGCACACATATTTCACACTGAGGATAAAGCCGGTTAGACAAATGACGAAACATCTACAGGAAAAGTATAAATATTATTTCGTAAGGGAGCTTTAAGTATATCAACCTGCCACACTATCTCACAGATGCTCTAAAAATAACTATTATTTGAATATTATCATACTCGTCATATATCGAATTCCCAACTCCTAAACTTTAAATATTGTTATCAAGTACAGACTTTCGATGGACATTCATGGAAGTGGATCTGGATATTCCAACCCCAGTGAAGCAAGGCCTGAGTCCTGGGTAAGAGACTGGCTGTTTACAACAGACCATAAGAAAATAGGAATATGGTACTTTGCCACAGCATTTTTCTTCTTTCTGCTTGCAGGCTCAATAGCTCTTATGATCAGGACTCAGCTCATCCTGCCAAACATGCATTTTCTGGATGCGGCCCAGTACAGTGAGGCCTTCAGCCTCCATGGTTTCACGATGATGTTATTCTTCCTGACTCCATGGAACTTTGCGTTTGGCAACTATTTTGTTCCGCTTCAGGTTGGAACCAAAAGGCTTGCTTTTCCGAAGCTGGAGTCTCTCGCATACTGGCTGTATCTGCTGGGAGGCATTCTCCTTTTCACTGGACTGTACTACCCGGGAGGAGCTTTGAATCTTGGCTGGACACTGTACGCGCCGTTGAATCAAGACGTATTCTTCCCGAATGTAGGTGACACAATTGCACTGTTTGCCCTGATGATGGAGCTCGTAAGCCTGATCATTGCGGCCCTGAACTTCATAGTTACAATAGTTGGAAGAAGGGCCAAAGGAATGAGGATGGTAGAGGTGCCCCTGTTCACATGGGCCATACTGTTTGTTAGTGTGCTTCTATGGTTCTCGGCACCCGAGCTTCTGGGGCTTGACACTACGCTTATTCTTGATCGTGTATTCCATTTCAGCACTCTGCTCTCTCCAGCAGGAGGGGCTCTGCTGTGGGAACTTGAATGGTGGTATTTCGGCCATCCCGAAGTTTACGTACTGGTCTTACCTGCTGCGGGTGCGATAGCTGATATGACCAGTACTTTTGCCAAACGGCCTGTATGGGGCAAGAAGATGGTGATAGGAGCCTTCGGGTTTGTGCTCTTCATGAGCATACTTGTCTTCTTCCATCACATGTTTATGACCGGCATCCTCATGCCAATGCTTCAGAACGCTTCCGTCTGGACCGAGACCATCTCGATACCGGTGGGAGTTATCTGGCTGGCCATAGTGGGAACAGTTGTGGGAGGCAAGATCAACGCCAAGAACCCCGCCATGCTATTCATAATCGGGGCAGGAATCAATGTCCTTGTCGGAGGAACTTCGGGGGAGCTCCTGTCAGCCATTGGAATGGACGTCGGGGTTCACGGGACATTCTTCGTAGTTGGCCACTTCCACTATTTTGTTGTTGGCCTTGGAGTATTTGGGCTCATTGCAGCAACCTACTACTGGTTCCCAAAGATGACAGGGTTCATGCTGAACAGAAAACTGGGGGTGATTCATTTCATCATATCCTATATCGGCATCAACCTGCTTTACGGCCCGATGTTCTTCCTTTACAACATGCCCAGAAGGTGGGCATTATACCCGCCCGGGCTTGGATTTACGACACCAAACTTCATGGCCTCAATTGGAGCCTACATATTCGGAGGGGCACAGGTTATACTCCTGGTGAATATGATCTACACCCTTTACAGACAGGGGCCAAAAGCCCCGGACAACCCATGGGGCGGATACCAGCCGGAGTGGCTCACCACATCCCCGCCACCAGAACACAACTTTGACGGCCTGATGAACGTAAAGCACACAAAGGAAGCCATCAAGATTACGTTCGAGCCTCTGAAGAAGATCTACAAGCCTGAACTCTCACCATATCCACTGATTATCTCCGTGGGCGCGTTCATATTCTTCACGGGAGTTGCACTCTACGTGATGTATTATCCGCCGATAGTCTGGATGGTTGGAGCTGCCATAGTGGCATACGGATTCATAGGCTGGATGTACCAGTCTGCCAGGCTTAGAGACTACCTTGGCGAAGATGTGCATGAGAGGAACATGAAAGGGTTCTCAGGAATAAATCTGACAGACTTCGGAATGTTCGGGTTTATAACAGGATTTGTCCTGTTCTTCAGTTCCTTCCTGGGAACAGGCGTATTCGGCTACCTGCAGACAAAGGCGTTCTCCATACTGGGCGCTTTCCCGTTTTCGAACGACCCGCCACTTGCCTTGGGTTCAATAATGCCTCACTATCAGATGGCGGCTGCCACTATCCTGGCAATCGTTTCGACGGTGGGATTGGGAGTTGCCTATGAAGGAGCAAAGTTGAGAAAATACACGGCAATAAATTCGGGCCTCGGGGCAGCTGCTGTGATGATCATAGCTGTTGTTGTGATGTATCTTTCCAGTTTTGCCATAATGGGAACGGACGGATACGGCTTCGCAGCAGCGCACAACAGCATGCTTCTGTCAACGTTCTATGACAACTTCATACCTCTGACCGCATTCTTTGTGGCTTCGGCAGCAGTTGCCATTTACATGATGATGAACGCTCTGAGGAAGAAGATCACGATGACTCCGAGAATAACGAGCATGAGGGCATTGCTGATCTTCAACACCTTCACAACAGCATTTGCAGTGATCGCGTACATTGTAGTTGGGGCGCTATAAGGAGGTGATCTTTGATAATGGAAAATAATGAAAATATGAAAAAGAAAATGGAAACTCCGGTGAAGGAACCAACTACGCCGAAACCGGAGGAAAAATACTTCGAAGAGGAGGAGGAATATGAGGAGGCAAAGGAGCCTGTTGACGATCCTTACATCGAGGACGCCGGCACGACAAAAGGAGGCCCTTACTTCGCCTTCTTTGCAGCATTGATAGTCATGTCGCTGATGCTCGCTGTATGGCTCTTCTCAGCCCTGTACTTCGGGAGGTGGAACCTGATATGAATACGAAAAGGGCAGCAATGATCGCTGGTGGGCTGTTTCTAGCAGTCTTTCTGGCGGCAGCTGATTTCACGATTGCGGTTCACCAGCCCACATGGCAGGACGTAGTCCCGGTGCAGCCGCAGCTTCAGCCACATTATCTCCCATGGTCCAACAACACTACCATGGGGACTGATAACGGGACAATAGCTATTCATATGAGTGCAGACCCTGGAACGCAGCCATACAACTTCAACGGCACATCCTGGGGGCGCCTGAACTACTATCTGCCTGCGCATGTGAACATCTGGCTCACTTTCACCAATAACATGAACATCTCGCACAGCGACCACCTGTTCAGGGCTCCTTCGTCCTGGAACGGACAGGAGCGCATACCGCAGGTTGCTGACCCCGGAGCGGCCGGATGGACTCAGATAGGTCCGGCAATTGGTTCGCTGCTGCCGACAACAGCTCAGTACAACAATGAAACCGGACTGATTTCCAACACATCAGGGTACAATTCCCATTCAAATACAGTCTTCATCCCCGGGGAAAACCTGACCTCCGGGCTCTACCTGTTCATATGCGGAGTCCCGGGGCATGGTGAGGACGGGATGTATGCCTATGTCCACGTGAGCAACTCCATACAGAACCCTTACTATGTTGTTATCAACAAGGGCCTGACCTCGGGCCAGCTAGGAGGAAGATAGGATGGATGTAATAAGTATAGTTAACACGGTATTTGGATACAACCCGTCGTCCTTCACGAGGTCAAACTTCTGGTTTGACTTCATGAGGTACCTCATAATCGGGTTTGTAGTATCCGTAGGATTCGCCATATGGTTCTACATTGTGCACAGGAACGCGGCAAGAAGAAAGGAGGATCCAAAGGATGCAGTGAAGCCGGGCAGGATACCTTCGCCAAATGCAAGGACATACAAGAAAGTCTGGCTTGTATTCATCCTGCTGGTAATGCTGATGTTCTACAGCCTTATCGTTGCGTCTCTCCCGAATGATGCAAATGTCAGGACTCCGCCCGCATCCGTGCAGTCGCAGTACCAGCACAGCCTTAACGTATATGTCTACGGCCAGCAGTGGCAGTGGCAGTACTACATTCCGAAGTACCACCTGTGGTACCTCTACCAGACGAACCTTCCGGCCAACACGATAATCTACTTCCATGTCACGAGCCGGGACGTCATGCATGACTTTGCCGTCCCGGCTTTCAAGATAAAGGTGGATGCATTCCCGAGCCATTGGAATACAGTCTGGACAGAGGTGTCCACCCCGGGAACCTATATGGCCGAATGCATGGAATACTGCGGAATAGCTCATTATCTGATGAGATCGCCGCTGACAGTGATGACTTACGGAAACTTCACAACATGGGCACAGAACCATGCAGGCCAGAAACTGATCGGAGCCTACGGGCCATACGTTCAGGAGTCTGGCCTTCAGCCGCACACACTTCAGCACAACAACCAGGCACTTGCAAACCAGACAGCGGGCCTCCTTGGTTCGAAGAATGTAAACAGCCAGAGCAACAACACGTTCAGCGTACTTACAAAGAACCTGAACAAAGACACGCATACGGTAATGAGGCACATAATGGAGGACGGGTCCAGGCTATTCGAACTCTAAAATGACCGTCTCAGAAATTAACTATTTTTATTTTTTTGAAAGGTGATAAGAATCTTCAGTGAACAGCCCAACAGCAGAAGCTACCCGATGCGAAGCAACGCTTCAGGGAAACAGGGACTGAAATTTGTAGCCGTCGGCATACTGTTCTCACTCGCGCTCATGTCATACTGGTACTTTGTCCAGGACGGCGTGGCGTTCATGCCTCCACGAAGGTGTGAATGGTTGTTGATTTTTTTCTAAATTATTTCTTCATCTTTTATTTTCATGTTCGCCCACGGATTCAAAAAATTCTACCGCCAATATATTGAAGAAACGGCTGAAGTCCGGAAAATCGTCAGGTTTCTCACAGTATTGTACAGCATATTCTATCTCTATTTCTCCGGGATCGTAGCGTGGCAGCCGAAAATTGACTTCACAAGAGTATACGGGGTCACACACGCAACTATTATCGGCTTCCCGGCGTCCGGTTCATTCGGCCAATATCCCTCTGTAAACATTTTCGCCCCTCCATCCTGGCATCTGGGGGCGGAGGTGCTTCCCCTTGATCTCATTCTGATGTCGGTGATTATTCCCATGGTGGCGCTCAATTTCGGGATAATCCTGACAACACTGCGCAGGCACAGGCGCATGAGCAACGCACCACTAAACAGCACAGGTGTCGCCGCAACCATATTCACTTCGTGTCCCACCTGCGCGGTGAGTGCGATAGCTTTTGGTGTCAGTGGCATAGGGGCCGCCTCATGGTATGCAACGCTCGCGTCATACCAGTACCTCTTTGTGGCCATAGTTGTCCCCCTGCTTCTGGCTCTGCCCTTCATCAATGAACCAGCATTGAAAGGTGTATGTAAAATGACTAGTTTAAGTGATAAAGGTGTTAAAAGACCGTTTCTGTCACCTGGTTATGAAGATAAGAAAATCAGGAGCGGCGTTTCAGCAAAGGATTATATCAGCCTGATGAAGCCGGGTATATCATTCCTGCTCATAGTGGAGGCTGTATCATCCTATCTAATAGCAGATTCTCTTGCAGTGGGGATTGTGACCCTGCTGTCGCTGATAGCTGCGGGCTTCCTCTCTTCTGGAGGGTCAGCTGCCATCAATAACTTTCTGGAGAAAGACAGGGATTCCCGGATGGAAAGAACATCTCGGAGGCCGGTCGCATCAGAAAGGATCTCACCAGGGAAGGCTCTGGTATTCGGCATTCTGTCCATATCATTTTCCCTGGCTATTTCCGCGATATTGATCAACCTGTTTACAGCAGTTATGATCTCCTTTGGGGCAATCTCATACATATTCCTCTACACTCTGTTTCTCAAACCCAGGACCGAGATGAACATCGTAATTGGAGGGATAGCGGGAGTCTTTCCAGCCCTGGCGGGTTGGTCAGCGGCAACAGGGTCTATCGGACCACTCGCAGTTCTCATAGGGGCAATAGTTTTTCTCTGGACTCCACCACACTTCTGGGGACTCGCGACAAAATACAGGGATGACTACAGGCTTGCAGGTTATCCTATGCTCCCAGTGAGCAGGGACATAAAAGGAACCGTGAGGGCAATAACAATCTGGTCTGTTCCGATGCTTGTTGCGCCATTTGTTCCACTGATAATTCCCCAGATAGGCACTCTTGGCATTATGTATTATGGGGCTGCAGCAGTGGTTACAGCCATATTTGTCAAGATCGATGTGGACATGCTCAGGGAGCCGACGGAGAAGAACGCTTTCAGGGCGTTTACCTTTTCCATACCGTACCTGTTTGTGATACTCCTGGCAATGATCGCGGGAACAATCACACTTTAGTGATCTGAAATGTTAGTGTATTCACTTTCCATTGCAGAAGCAATATTCGCGGGCTCCATCATAGTCATAGGAGGGATGGTTGAGGGAACCGGAAAAGGCCTCTCTCTGGGTACAAAATGGCCTTATACCAGGAACATGCCGGGGCTTGCACTGAAGCTGGATTCAGAGGTCTGGCACAGAGTCGTTGCCACTATTCTGGGATTGAATGCGGTGGCAATACTGATACTTGGAAGGGGGGAACTTGAGATAGTGGGATTTCTCCTTGTTGCAGCTACGGCCCTCCTTGGGCTTGGGACCCTGTACACACAGGCAGGAAAAGCCCCGTCACTTATTCAGGGGACTCATGACATTCTTGCTTACCTGACCCTGTTGACATATCTCCTGCTTGCTGTAAGCGACCCTGTCAACTTCGGCTCATTCCTCCTGCATGCCATCCCGCTTCATTCATTCCTTCTGGTCGCATTCATGGGGGGTGTAACTGCAGGCCAGAGAGGTTTTGGAAAAGCAATAGGGCAGTTTGTGGTTCCGAAGACATTTGCACAATGGGCATGGGTTGTTCATATGCTTTCTGTCCTGATCTTTATCCTGACGCTGGCGTATTTCTTCCCGAACTATGACGTGGCCTTTATCCTGACACTTGTCCAGATGGGGGTTGGTCTTTTTTCATACCAGTCGGTCAACAAAAACCCAAAGAGGCCTGGAATGCTCATACCGACACATCAGCTTTTCTCTGTGCTGATAGTGGTATCTATATTCTTCGGCTTGTCTATAAACGTACCATTTCTTATGAAATAAATCAATCTTTAATTAATATTAATTTACCTAAATTATATCTTCCTGTTTTTACCTTCATCTTCTGCCTTTTTGGGAAATAGTTAAGTAAATTATGGCCATGGTTAGGTATATGAATAAACTGATGGTGGTCGCAGGTTTCGCGCTTATCGCCTTTGGGGTATTCTACATGCCATTCTCCAGATTTGCAGCCTGGGACCTTTACCTGGAGGCCGCCGCCTCTATGATCTTTATAGCAGGCGCACTTTTTTTCGAGAAAGATGAAGACTTCATAGATGAGGATGAAGAGTAATCCCGGATGGGGCAAAATGCAAGACGTTACATTATCTTTTAATACTATTACATAGATGAAAATTTTAAAAGTGATGCTACAATTACGACATAAAATATTGGGTTTGCAACTGAGCAACCCACAGGAAAGTAGATAAGCTCAGATATGGTATAATCCAATATGTTCAACGGGCATCGAGCCCTATGGAGACTTTAGAATGGCCGCAAGAAACATCCTGGCAGGAGGAATATCATCTTTCTTCATACTCCTGTATATGGTGGTAGTGCTTAACGTCGGTTATGTCTACATCGATCAGTTTGCACGCCAGGAAGTCATCATGGCATTCATCGTTGCCATGGCTCTCCCTGTACTTGCAATGATCCCGTCCAGAAGGCTTGGGAAGGCTCAATTTTACCTGGAGCTTGTAGTGCTCCTGTACACATACGAAATGGCAATGCTGGCGATACAGAAGCCCGTTCTTCTGTTCATCGCATTGGTCCCGTTTATAATCAACCTGCTTCTCTTCCAGTCAAGGTTTCTCACGACGGGCAGGCAGAAGTACAAAGCGGTCACATTTGTTGCACTCCTCGTTTTTATGTACTTCGTATCAAGCGTTATCAAGGTTGAAATTCCCGGTGTCAGGGGATACGAATTTGCCATTGCCCTTTATGACGACAACATCTCGCCACAGGGAATACAGTTCATAATGACAGGGGCCATAACCCTTTTCACAAAGCTGTTTGTAATCGATCTGAGTGTCGGGGATTTTCTCCTTTTCATCACCATATCTGCAATTCTCACTGAAAACTACAGCATGATATTCACTTATCTGAAGAGCAGGAACAAGGGAATGGTGAACACCACGCTTTCAGGCGCGGTGACTGCACTCAGCTGCCAGTGTGAAAGCCTTGCCGCGGCCTTTCCAACAGTGATAGTGCTCCTCCTGTCCGTGATAATAGTGCCACTCATGGTTGAAACTGTCGGCAGCATCATACTTACGTCATTCCTTCTCTCGAGGCTGTATCTTAGAGGGAGAGGCTGGGGATTCGTACACCGCGTGGAAGAATGGTCAAGGGGAAACGGATTTCTCAAGGTGATGATCCTCCCTTACCTTGTCGTGCCGCTGTTCGAGACGTTTGGGATCTTCCTGGGTTTTCTGAACATATTCATGTTCTTTGCCGGAATAAATTTCCTGATGTTCTTCACAGGTATTTCAATCCCGGTTGTAATCAAAAGAGTTGTGGGGTTCAGGGGATTCAGCAGCCGTCTGCCCCTGATAGGCCTTACCGCTCTTTCCGCTTTTCTAATGTACGTATGGTTCTTGCCTTCTCTGACCCTTGTTGCATACACTTCTCCCGCCTATTTTGCAGTGATGAACCTCTCCACTGTCGCCTCTGGATTTCTTTCGGGTGTTGCATATGCATCCACCCGCAGCCATGAAAACAGGAGGCTTCTGCTCGAGTTCATCACGATGATGGAGAGCATGTTTGCAATAATTGTGTTCTATATTTCTGTGGTAGGCAGGTATACAATATGGCCCGAGTTCGGCCTTCTCCAGGCCACCGAATTTGCAATTGCAATGTTTGGAGTGACTCTCCCATTCATGTGGATGAGCACCCACATGACCCTATCGGATTATGCTGTTGATGATACTCCCACGAAGGTTAGAAGTGGAAGAAACGACGCCGTAAAAGCCTGACATTGGTGGCAGGCTTTTATGTCGGGCCCATAAGGTATGAGATTATATTGACATACCATGGTACAATGGGGAGCGCCATAAGCAACAGGCTGAGATGAATCGACATGGAAATGTAAACACTTTTCCTCAGGTAATATACAACTCCGTAGATCAACCCGATCGACATCATCGAGAATATGAAGATAACGGACAGGAATACGTTCGGCCACGTCCCCTGGTAGAAAAGTTCGTAATATGCATACCAGATCCCGAAAAGGATGCCCTGTATTATTACCGCTTTCTCCCTGCTGAGCGCGTTCCCCAAATATTCTATCAGTACAAACCTGAAATTCACTTCTTCAAGCAGCACAGGGGCATAGAGTGCAAAAAGGACCTGCTCCCTGCCGAAGCCGTAGAAGGCATACAGAAAGAACCAGAATGAAATTGTGCCTACGAGCACGAGAAAGTCAGTGGAAATGAACGCTCTTCTAGCTGACTCTGCCAATCTGTGGTCGAGAAGTATCATGGCTGATAGAACTGCTGGCATACCTATCAAGTAGAGCAAGTACGTGTCGTAGCTGACAACAATGGTGAACAGGTAGTATATCGCAAATATTATGGCCTCAAGGAATATGAACAGGACCGGCCCAATGTTTCTAGATCCCGCCGTCTCACGTGCATTTTCAAATGATACCATCCTATTCCGGCCTCCCCTTTGATTCAGTCCTTTGGATTTGCATCACCCCTATTCCTGTCCTTTCTGATTTCAGTGACATAATCCCTGACATCATAGAAGTAGATGTTATCGTACGGGCATGCCTGGAGGCATGACCCGGACCCCACGCATTTTGAGCTCTTGAAGTACCCCTGTTTTATGAACTGTGAAGCAAGGTCGCCCAGACCAACCTCACAGTTCGTCACACAATCCTTAGTGGGGCATGTGACGCATGTCTGTGGACTCCTGACCTTGAGCTTGAACAGCCCTATCCTGCTGAAGAAACCCACGAACGTGC
>OFHI01000146.1_pt1 | contig 14614 bp, 14 predicted proteins | sample 1522021 | NCBI WGS metagenome assembly OFHI01 (sample SAMEA2464839, study PRJEB22497) | soil metagenome | biome: Grassland; feature: Farmland; material: Clay | place: Australia | collected 2013-02-01 | depth 1.4 m | reverse complement strand
GAATACCCCGCGGTATATTCCGTTCCTCCAGTGGAACCTGATCTTAATGCTGCGTGCAACATAATCAAAAGAGCATTACTGAATGCATTCGCTGACGGGATATGAGGTGCAGGGCTCCACCATGCGGGTCTCAAGCATCAGCGAGAAGATCAACCTACGGAATGCTACGTAGAGCCACTTTCAATTAATAATATGAATAGATTTTTAAACCATAGATCAATAATTGAGAGGTGACAAGATATGGCTGAAACATGGGAAGCAAAAGACAAATTGAAGCCGAAAGAACTCGAAGGAATAACAGACCAGCAGATCGAGTACCATTTTGAAACACACTACAAAGGATACGTAAAAAAACTCAATGAAATCTGGGAGAAACTCCCGTCTGCCGACAGGAGCAAGGCAAACCAGAATTACAGTGAACTGAGGGCACTCAAGTTCGAGGAGACCTTCAACTTTGACGGTGCACTCCTGCACGAACTCTACTTCGGCAACATGACAAAGGAGCACGGCTCTGTACCCGACTCATTCAAGAAACAGCTCGAGAAGGACTTCGGAAGCTACGAGAAGTGGGTTGAGGACTTCAAGGCCACCGGTGTCGCATTCAGGGGATGGTCACTCCTTGTATTTGACCTGAATACCGGCAAGCTCAGGAACATCGGCGCTGATGCGCATAACACAAACGGGATATGGAACGCCTTAGTCATCCTTGCTCTTGATGTCTACGAACACGCTTATTACGTGGACTATGGGGCAAAGAGGGCACCTTACCTTGACGCCTTCATGAAGAATGTCAACTGGAAGGAAGTCGAGGAAAGGCTGCAGAAGGCGCAGAAAATATACGAAATTTTCAAATAATCCCCTATTTTTTGATATGGCCATCATTGATCAGGTTAATTTTCTTGTAAATTCGGAAGCATCAGGACTTATAAACGCGAGAGCAGAAGATTTCAGGCGGATGGGAAAATCATCAAAGGAAATTCTTTTCGGTGAACTGTGTTTCTGCCTGCTCACGGCCAACACTTCTGCTGAGCTTGGCATCAGGACACAGGAGATGATAGGCCTGGACGGCTTTTTATATTACGATGAGGAAAAGCTCAGGGACGAGCTGAAGAGGGTAAAGTACAGGTTCTATAATGTAAGGAGCAGGTTCATTTCCCAGGCAAGATGGATAATAGATGAACTTCCCGGTCTGATGAGGGAAAAAGACAGGTCCGGGATAAGGGAATACCTTGTGGAAAATGTAAAGGGCATTGGCTACAAGGAGGCATCACACTTTCTCCGCAACGTTGGGATTTTTGACTTCGCCATACTGGACAAGCACATATTGAGGATGCTTGGGGAGGAATTCGGCCTTGAAAAGCTGAAGAACACTCCAAGGAAGGAATACCTGAAGAACGAGGAGCTTGTAATAGATCTTTCCGGAAAGATGAAGATGGAACCCGGAATACTTGATCTCTACATGTGGAAAATAGCAACAGGAAAGATACTTAAATAGTCCGTCAGGCAGATTAATGGTCATCGCGGGAATAAGACCTGTTTTCGTCAGTAAAAATTCTTTAGCTCTTGATGACATTATATGGTGATACATCATGATGGACTACCTTGAGGCAAAACGAGATGATCAGAATTACAAATACATCTACGGCGATCTGTACGTTCTGATGCAGAACGCCGGAAAGTCTGTTGCAGAATTTATATCATCAACTCTCGGATCAGGAAAGAGGATCCTTTTTGTTTCAGGAACAGGAAACAATGCCGGCGATGGATTTGTGGCCGCCGAAATCCTGAGGAAGAGCAATGATGTCCGGATACTTCTCATCAAGCCGAAGGAGGAGCTGAAAACAGGAGACGCGAGAAAGGCCTTTGAAAGTTACAGGGGCGAGATTGTATCCCTTGAATCCCTGGAGGAGGAATCGGCAAAGGCAGACATAATTGTTGACGGCATTTTCGGTATCGGCATCAAGGGCGATCCAAGGCCTCCTTACGACGGGGTGATAGATCTGGTGAACAAATCCGGTAAAACAGTAGTGTCCATAGATGTACCTTCAGGGATCGGCACAAAACGATCAATAATGCCTCAGTTTACTGTTACGTTCACAGATGAAAAAGAGGGTATGACTCCGGAGAACAGCGGAAAGATACACATTGCCGACATTGGCATACCTGATTCCCTGAAAACGATGGCAGGCCCAGGAGACCTTGTATACTACAGCATTCCTGAACCTGATTCGCACAAGGGCATGAATGGAACACTTGCTATAGTCGGCGGCTGGACATTCCATGGCTCAGCAGTGATCGCAGCACTTGGTGCGGAAAAGATTGGAACCGATCTTGTCAGGGTGTATACCACAGGCAGCAATTATGGAATCATATCATCGTATGATCCATCGATAATTGTGAGGAAAGCAAACCTGATCTCAAGCAGGCTGTATGAAGAGATAAGGGGAAACAGGGCTGTACTCATAGGCCCTGGCCTTGGCATATCGCCAGAGGCAGCAAATGCAGTAAAGAGAATTGTCAATTCCACGGAGAATCCCATGGTCATCGACGCGGACGCGCTGAAAATTCTGAAGGACTTCAGGCACATCATGGACGGCAAGAATATAGTCATTACCCCGCACAGGGAAGAGTTCAGGATTCTTTCCGGAAAGGAGCCCACGGAGGAAAACGTGATGGAATTTTCATCTGAACACGGCATAACCACCCTTCTCAAGGGAAAGGTGGACTTCATCACGGACGGAAAAAGGGTCATGTATTCAAGGGGCGGAAACGCAAGAATGACGATGGGCGGCACAGGAGACCTGCTCGCGGGAATACTTGCGGGCTTCATATCAAGAGGGACTGATCCATTCAGGGCGGCAGCCATGGCAACATTCGTCAACAAACGGTCAGCCGAACTCTCATTCAACAGGAAATCATACTGGTATGGAATCAGCGACATGATAGATGAGATACCAAACGTGATGAGGCGCAATATCGAGGGCACATAATTTTTCCAGAAAAATTATTAATCTCAGATTCAATCGTATCTCATGGAATCCGGCAAGGAATCTCCGGCTAACGGTTCAGACGATCCAAAGGCCGGGGCGGAAGCAATAGAGATTCCCATGATGTCATTATACGACATGCTCAGCCAGGCCACTTCCCAGAACAGGAGTGTGCCGGCTCTGGTATTCTACAGCAGGAGAATAACATACCAGACCCTTCTTTCAATGGTCGATTCTTTCGCAGAAGCACTCAGGACGAGATTCTCGGTAAGGAAGGGCGACAGGATCGCCATATTCGTGCCTAATTCTCCACCCTATGTAATCTCGCTTTTCGCGATAATGAAGATCGGGGCAATCCCCGTTCCGGTAAACTCAACAAGCAGCCCGAGCGAGGTAAGGCAGATACACCACATGTCCGATTTTTCAGGAATAATCACGGTTGATTCGCTGTACGAGAAAGTGAGTTTTCTTGCGTCGGAGAAGGGGAAATTTGTCATAGTGTCAAGGCTGCAGGATTTTGTCCCGCTGGCACCTGCCCTTTCAAGAACGTTCGAGAGCAGCAGGGGAATGATGAACAGGATAGAATGGAATGACAGGACAGCTAAGTTCTCGGACTTCATTTTCAACCATGGGGATGAGGCGGAAGAAACTGATCCGGCAAAGGACATTGCAGTCCTGCAGTATACCGGTGGAATAACGGGAACCCTGAATGGGGCATCCCTGAGCTATTACAACCTCATGGCAAACATACAGTACCTCAGAAAATGGCTGCCCAGGAATGAAAAAAGGGCAACAGTCCTTGCCGTGATACCTTTTTATCATGTTTACAGCCTGATAATCTCCCTTCTTACTCCACTGTCTCTTGGATACACTGTCATCATAATCCAGGACAGGAATGACCTTAAGGAGATCCTGACTTCCATATCAAAATACAGGCCGGATTATCTAATGGGCACACCTTCTTTCTACTCTGCAGTACTCAACAGGTCAGACCTCAAGAAGTATGATTACTCATCCCTTAAATTCTGCATATCCGGCGGAGACAAGCTTCCACAGAACATTGCAGGAAAGTTTGAAGAGGCTACAGGCGTGGGAATCATAGAATCCTACGGCCTTGTGGAGGCATCAGGGCTTACGCACATTAACGCCATTGACAGGATCAGGAGGAAGGGGGGCTCAATAGGCCTTCCTGTGGGAGATACAAAGGCAGAAATCATAGACCAGGCCACGGGTGAGCCGGCTGAACCCGGTGATCTGGGAGAGCTCATGATACAGGGCCCGCAGATCATGACTGGATATTACGGAAATGAAGAGGAAACGGCAGAAGTTCTTGAGGGAGGCTGGCTTCACACAGGCGATATAGCAAAGAAGGACGGGGACGGGTATTTCTACATTGTAGGGAGAAAGAAGGACGTCATAATATCCGAAGGCTCAATCATATTTCCCAAGGAGGTTGAGGACGTCCTCTATCTTGATGAGAACGTGAAAGAGGCAGCAATAATAGGAATACCTGATGAGGCAAAGGGCGAGGTCGTCAAGGCCTACATAGCGCCGAAGGAGGGAAAGGAAGTTTCAGAAAAAGAGCTGAGGCACCTCTGCAAGGAGAACCTTGCACTTTACAAGAGGCCCGCAATATATGAATTCAGGGATGAGCTGCCCAAGAGCATGTCAGGGAAGATCATAAGGAGGATACTGAAGGAAGAGATGATGAAGGAAAAGAAAGCCGAAACAGAGGAATAATCGTTTCAGCATTTACATTTCAACGAATATTTCACCATCCTTCAAAATCACGTTATAGGACTTCTGATCCTCACCTGAAGGCCCGTCTATGTATTTTCCGTTTGTCACGTCGAATTCTGAGGTGTGCAGGGGGCACATTACAATTCTTCCATTCAGGTCACCTTCATCAAGATTTGCCATGGAGTGGCCGCAAATGGCGTCCATTGCGTAGAACTCGCCGTCTATGTTTGCAACGAGTATCCTGGAATCACCCACATCATATCCTCTCATTGTTCCGGGCGCTATTTCGCTTGAATATGCAACTCTGATTTCATAAGTCATGATAATATGACGCCTGCATGAAGATTCCATGATTCCGTAATAACTGTTTTGAAAACCTCACTCTGTCACGGAGACTTTGGCATCCTCTTCATTCTTCATGTACACTATCTTCATGGGTTCAAGCCTTTCTCCACGGAATGGATGAATGTCATAGATCCCCATAGTCCTGTACAGAGTATTGCTGATCTCGGTGAACCTGTGTTTGATCGGCCATTTAAGCTCATCATTTCCGAACATCGTCCCCTGGTTCGCAAGCTCGATCTGCTTGTGAATGCTGGCCATGGCCTTCTGCTTCTCGTTTTCGGGAAGAGAATCGGCAAGATCGATCTTCCTGAGAATCTCACTGGCCGTGCTGAGCCTGTACGCAACATCCCGGTAAGTTTTACTGTCGATCATCGCATACCTGTGCTTAAGCTCATTAAGGGCCTTCGCTGACTCATAGGTTGCCCTCACTATGTCCTCGCTTGACATGTTCTCGGTGCTGTATGAGAGGACATGGCCCCATGAACCCTTCAGCAGTGCTTTCCGGTGTTCTTCAATCGTCTTGTACTTCACGGTATATCCGAGTTCCGTATTCTCGAATGCCCTGCTTCCGGTGTCAAGGAAGGGGCCTAGTGGTCATATATAGATCTGTACCCTCTTGTCAAAATTAAACTTCTTGAAAAGCCCCTCACAGTAGTTGACGACATCCATGGCACTGTCATAAGTCTGGTGCGGAATTCCAACCATGAAGAAGATGTCAAGCTTTCTGCATCCGTGCTTGAGGGCGCTTTCCACAGTGCTTTCAAAATCACTGTTCGGGACCGGGAACTTTCCGTTCTGCTTCCTGAGTTCCTCATCATGGGATTCGAGTGTTATTTCCATGCTCCAGGATCTTAGACTGTCCTGGACCATGTCGAAGAATTTGTCGCCAGCAGGGGAAAAGAGCTCAATAACAAACTCATTGTCAATGCGCTCTTTCTTCAGGAGGGAAAAGAACTTCTCAGCCCTTCTCAGTCCCCCAATCCGGGGATCGTGAACCATGAAAATAGGGGCACTGGAAAAACTCTTTATTGTTTTTACGTCAGATATCATCTTTTCAGGGGACCTGAATGCAGGCATGTGCCTGTTGCATATCTGCCTGTACGCAGAAGCTGATCCTCCGCAAATGGCACAGCTCTGTGTGCATCCTCTGCCATTAAGGATCATGGTGGTCGGGTACTTCAGCCATTCAAAATAAGGCACAATGTTATCCATGCTGTAGTACTTGAAAACAGATCCAAGGGCATACTTGTAGTCCGGGACATCAACGTAATCGAGATTCCTGGGAACAAAGGTTATGGGGTTGTGAACAACTGTACCGTCTTCACGTTTCCAGGTAAGGTTTTCAACATCACCGAGATCAGTGCCTTCCCTGAGAGCCTGCAGCAGCTGCCTTGTGGGCTCTTCAGTAGAATCACCCTTCAGGACGAAATCAACATATGGATATCTTATCAGCTCATCAAAAAAATAGCTTGATGACAGCCCACCAAAAAGAACATAGCTTTCAGGGTGGAGCCTTTTCACTATTTCTGCAATCGCTAGTGCCCCCTGTGCATGGGGGAGCCAATGGAGGTCTATCCCGAAAACCTTTGCCTTGAGCCTTTTAATGTAAGCTTCGGCATCGAATTTCCTGTCCCTCATCATTTTGTAGGCAAGGTTGATTATCTGCACATTGTAGTTATTTTTCTCAAGGAAAGATGCAATGCTCGTCATCCCCACAGGGTACATTTCGAATTCACCTGTTGACGGCACAGCATCAGCAATAGGGCCCACAAAAATGCTCATTTTCCTGAAATCATACACGGAAGGTGCATGCAACAGAATCAGATCCCTTCGAAACGGATAGTTCATATTCCCCACCAGCTACCAGCAATGTGATGAATTGCTAAACGAGTAAGCCTTACAATGAACATTACTTCTTTGATTAATAATATTGGTACGTGGAAAATGACCATAATAGCCGTTTCGTGCGAATAATTCGAATTTCGAACATCTAATTGTACAGCTTTTTGGATCAATGTTGTTACACCTCTTTACGGAGATGGATTTTCAGGGGAAAAGTCACAGCATCAACCTTATTATGAAGGTTCTTTACGAACGTCCGGGGGAGTGTCAACGGTCTTCAGCTATGGAAAGCCCTCATTTCCAGAAAATGATTTCTTTCATTCCAACAACCGTTGTTTGCGTGTTGTAATAATCCGTTAAACCATGTGTACGTCAATCATCGATTTATATTTGTGAAAGTTGCATTTATTACCTTTTTTGTGATTATACGAATTACTTGAAAATAAGAATATCTACGCGCTTACGTAAGTTTTTCCGAGTAAATATTAATTAACGAAAAGGTTATATCACTAAGTCAGGTGTCGATTATGGCTGAAACACAAAGTAATCAATTTTCTAAAGGACTTGAAGGAGTAATTGCAGCTGAGACAAAGATAGGTTTCGTTGATGGAATCAATGGAAGACTGGTGTACAGGGGTTACGATATATCAACACTAGTGGAGCAGTCCAACTACGAGGAAGTTTCTTATCTTCTGCTCTATGGCAAGTTACCTACAGAAGCTGAGTATAATGATTATGTAAGCAAGCTCAAGGAACTTATGTACCTTGATGACGATGTTTATGACCTCATAACAGAAGTTGCCGCAAAGGCTCATCCCATGTCAACGCTCAGGACTGTTGTCTCCTACATAGGAGGAAAGAACCCAGAATCAGTTGAGCCGGATAATAAAGCCCAGTCTGATTTCTCTGTGGATCTTATAGCAAAGATGCCTGCCATAGTTGCGGCAATAAAGAGAGCAAGCTCCGGAGAGGATTATATTAAGCCGGACAAGGATCTTTCATACGCGGCGAATTTCTTCTACCAGTCTTTCGGGAAGAAGCCCGATACTGTTGAAGCAAAACTGCTCGATACAGCTCTCATACTGCATGCGGATCATGGAATGAACGCGTCCACTTTTTCAGGAATGCTGACAATATCCACCCTTAGTGACATGTATTCTGCAGTTACTGCTGCGATCGCAACACTCAAGGGGCCTCTGCATGGTGGCGCCAATGAAAGGGCTCTTGCTCTGATCAGGAGAGTCGGCACGCCGGAGAATGCTGAGAAAGTGCTTTCAGAAATGATGGCCAACAAGGAAAAGATCATGGGATTCGGGCACAGGGTTTACAAGGTGTATGATCCCAGGGCCAAAATACTGAAAGGATACGCAGAATATATCACAACAAAGAACAACGAGCAGAACCTTTTCAAGACAGCAAACAAGATAGAGGAACTGATGGTAAGCAAGCTCGGTGAGAAAGGAATATTCCCGAATGTCGACTTCTACTCCGGCATGCTCTACGCATCAATGGGATTCTCACCTGAAATATTCACTCCTATGTTTGCACTCGGAAGGATTTCAGGCTGGACTGCCAGGGCTCTGGAATATCTTGAAAACAACAGGTTATACAGGCCGAAAGCAGCATATATAGGGGAAGAAGGTCCAAAGAACTACGTCCCCATCAACGAGAGGTAAATACCTCATTTTTCTATTTTTCCAGGATGAATTCCGAAGAACTTGTGCGGTTTATCTCTGAAGCAAAAATCGCGTGTTATGCATCTGAAAGATCTGATCGATGGTCAAAGCCCGCATTGGAAGGCTCAAAGCAGCTCGAATACTCGAGTGGTCCTTACCTGTACGTTGACATTTATTTCGGCAGCATAAGATTTTCAGGAATCGAAACTGTTTATCGAGAATCTGATCCGGTCTGGTCGATGGTTTACTCTGGCGGCATTATTGAAGACATTTACATTGAAAAGGCAGGAGAAATATACCGTTTCCTTAAATCTGCCTTAAGAAGGGTTGAAGCAGAAAATCCCTTCAGGGGCCCGGCCTGGTTTTCTGAAGATCCTTTTGTTTATGAAAATGAAATGAGTGGGGCCATAAACGCTTTCACGGGCCTGGAATCTATTTCCAAGGGCGGGAATGCTATTTACAGCCTATCCTGCTCCGGCGGCTTCATTCACTGATCTTCGGATTCAAGGCAGTTCAGGACGAACCCGGCTATGTCGCTGGTTTCGGAGACCATCTCAGATGGAGCTATTCCTATGTGCCCTCCTTCAGGATTTATCCTCAGGTAGGCATCGGGATTAACCTCACTCATCTTCATGTGGAATTTTATAGCATGGGCAGGATGCACCCTGTCGTCATTCAGCCTGCTGTAAATAAGGGTTTTAGGGTAATGCAGGTTCCTGACATTGTGATACGGGGAATACTTCATCAGGTATGCAGCGTCCTCCACGTTGTCCGGATCTCCGTATTCTGAAACCCAGAACCTTCCCACAGACATCCTGTGGAACCTCATCATGTCGATAACCGGATTCCCGATAACAGCCCCGTTGAGCAGATCTGGCCTCTGGGTGACTATGCTGCTCACGAGGAGCCCACCATTGCTGGCTCCCCAGGCAACCACTCTTGAACCATTCTGCCTGAGTGTTTCGATAACCGAAATGAAATCGTCAAAGACGTTCTGCTTATTTTCTCTAGTGCCGGCTTTGTGCCAGTTCTCCCCGTATTCCCCACCTCCCCTGAGGTTGGTGAAAGCAACTGCCACACCCTGATCCAGGAGCGCACAAAAGAGCGGTGAAAACCTCGGGGTCATTGATATGTTGAACCCTCCATATCCGTATGCCAGAATTTTATCACTTTCCCCATTCCTGTCCATTAAGAAATAATGTATGTCCGCTCCTGTGGATTTCACCCATTTTTCCTTCACATCAAGATCCATTACACGGTTCTCCTCCACAGCCTTGAATTCCTCGCCATTGCATTCATTCAGGGAGTATGCAACGCCGAATGAATGAAGAATGACTGCAGCGGTGCTGCCATCTGAATCAGCAGACTGCATTCCCATAGGCTCATTCAGGGGGAAGGTCTTCTTCAGCCTGCCGGACAGATCGTATAAAGCAGGCTCGATCTTTGCATCATCGAGATGGAGAACCAGAAATCCACCACTAACCCTGAGGCAATCCTCAATGGGTTTCTCACTTGCGATCAGGACATCATTTCCTTTCTTTATGACCCCGTTATCACGCATTTCGAGGAAGTAAGCATCTTCCCCCTCTATTGCAACAGTCTTTGCAGGGCAGTCGCTTTTTCTTATTTTTTTCCAGGTGGACGGATCTTCGACATCACCTGTATATGTCTCCGATTTTTTCCAGTCCCCGACATCGACTGCAATTCTATTGCCGAACCTGTGCATCGTTATGAAGTCATCACTTTTCAGCCCCGTTCCAAAAACGATCTTTCCGTCTCTGAGAACTCTGTGCGAATTAATTTCACCGCCATCAGGAGGCTCTTCGTCTATGTAGGTTTTCACAAGATAAAACGAGCCATCCGTAAAGAGGACTGAACTTATACGCCCCGGAATTTCTTCCACTACGTCCTTTCCGGACATTATCCTGACCAGCCCCCTGTCCGATCCCGGAGTCTCGAAAAAAGCAATCCTACTGCACTCATCATCACAACTTGTCCACGAAATTATGTTGCTTGTGGAGTGGATATCTTCTCCATCGAGGGAAAGCCTGTATTTACCGTTTTCGAGATAAGTAACGAGAGTGTGCCCCTTTGCTGTTTTGACCTCAATAATCCTTTTTGTGTTGTAATAATCACCGACAAGCTTTCTGAGCTCAGGAGAGGCATCTCCGTACTTCTCCCTGAATTTTTCTGTCTGGGTTTCTGCATAATCGATAGTTTCCTTACCAAGGGCCTCCGTAAATTCGTATGGATCGTCCATCATTAAACCATACAAAAGTCGATGATAAAACTTGGCTGGCAATTTCAGGGAAATATGCCCGGGACTGGAAGATCCCGGAAGCGCAGCATCATCCGCGGTAATTATAAATCGTAACATAACATCGTAATCTGTGGAAAAGGGCAAACTCTACGTTATGGATACTTCCGCCATAATGTCAAGAAAGATCAACCTTCTTTCGGATAACCTTGTATTCCCGGACAGGGTGATAGAGGAAATCAGGAAGGGAAGGCTGAAGTATATGCTTGACGTAAGCGAAGAAATGATCAGGGTATTTGCCCCTTCCAAAGAGTCTGTTGAAGCAGTGAAGGAAGCATCAAAGAAAACCAGGGATTTCTCTGTTCTCAGTGAAACAGACATCGAGGTGCTTGCTTCAGGGTATGAACTGAAGGCAGCAATAATAACCGACGACTATGCAGTCCAGAATGTTGCTTCAAGCCTTGGAATTGAATGGGAATCGACAGATGTTGCAGGCATAAGCAAGGAAATAGTATGGAAGTACCGGTGCACCGGGTGCAGGAAAGTATTCAGCCGGCCCCTGGACACTTGCCCCGTGTGCGGCCATGAGGTGAGAAGATTCCACAAAACCAGATGAACCAGAATCTTTGCTAAATTATATACGTTATGATATAATTGCATTGCGAATGATAGACATCAGCCTTCCGTTAAAAAAAGAATTAATCGTTTACCCCGGAAATGCAGCATACGAAGAGTATGAATACCGTACGCATGAAAAGGATAATGTTCACATCATGAGAGTTCTTATGGAAACGCATACCGGAACTCATTTTGACGCGCCGTACCATATGCTGCCGGACGGGAAGAAGGCAGATGAAGTGGATCTGGAAAGCTTCGTAGGGCCGGCCACGGTGATAGAGGTTTCAGGAGACGCCATAAACGCTGAGGACATTCCCGATACGCATGAGAAGCGTGTGCTGTTCAAGACCGGGAATTCCGAATTGTATTCCGAGTTTCACCGTGATTTCACATATCTTTCAATGGAAGCCGCAGAAAAGCTTGTTGAACATGGGGTCAAGCTGGTCGGGATAGACTATCTGTCCATAGAGAAATTCGGGAGCAGCGAACCCGCAGTCCACAGGAAACTCATGAAGAATGACGTCGTGATACTTGAGGGAATTTACATGAAAGATGTCAAGCCTGGAAATTACGAGCTCCTCTGCCTTCCCCTGAAAATGTTCGAGGACGGTGCGCCATGCAGGGCTGTACTCCGCTGACAAATGCTGGCAATCGTCACTGCAGTGGCAACTCTGCAATAAATTAACTAAAAGGTTTTGTAATAATCTTTACTTCACTGTTATGGCAATCCGGGATCTGAAAGAAGGCCTTATGCTTCACAACAAAACGTTGTGGGCACTGGGCATAGCAGCTTCAATGAGGTCTACAGGATTTGCCGCGGCCTGGATCTTCATGGCTATTTTCCTCAAGTTGGATCTGGGCCTCCCGATATACGTTGTCGGGATAGTTTTCACTTTCAATGCAGTATCATCAGTTGCATTCAGCCTCCTTTCGGGCGCACTGACCGACTACATCGGAAGGAGAAAAACCCTGCTAATAGGCAGCTCCACCAATCTCCTGATATTCCTGGGGCTGGCTTTTCTCCTGAAGTCCGGATCCCCGGCATTGTTCATCATAACACTCTTCGTCCTCTCATCATTCGGAGGAGCCTTCAACAGGTCCTCATCATCCGCCATGGTTGCAGATGTGACAACCGAGGCGAACAGGATACAGGCTTACAGCCTTTACAGAGTCCTCATAAACTCAGGATGGGCAATCGGGCCCCTGATAGGGTCACTGATACTCGTCCATGGGATGTACTACATCTTCCTTTTCGTTGCAGGCGCAAGCACCATCCAGTTCCTTATCCTGTTCATCTTTGTAAGGGAATCGTCAACAACCCTGGGCAACAGGAAAACATCGGGAACAAAATTCAGCATGATAAGCTTCGACAGGTATCTTTTCGTTTTTGCACTCAGCGTCTTTTTCCTCATCATGGTGGCGTCACAGTTTTCCGTCACGCTTCCGACTTTTTCTGTCTTCGCCAATGGGATTCCAAAATCACAGATTGGTTATATATTTGCAATAAACGGCATAATGGTTGTGTTCGGCCAGTACCCGATGATAAAGCTGTTCAGCGGATTCTCTGACATCTCCAAGATAAGGCTGGGCATAGTCCTCTATGCTATTGGGTATTTTCTTGTTGCCTTTTCTCCAAGCGTGTACCTCCTGATGCTGGACATGGCAATAATAACGGCAGGGGAGAACCTCTCTTCACCCGGCATAAGTACGGTAATATCAAAGATAGCACCTAAGGACAAGATGGGAAGGTACATGGCATTCAACCAGATGATGCTCCAGTCCGGCAGGGCAATAGGGCCGGCTATAGGAACCTTCCTTATGTTCCTGTATGCTTATGATGGAGTGAAGGTGTGGGGAACAATCGATATATTTGCAATGATGTCCATCGCAATCCTGTTTGTTTTCAACAGGATGATTAAATCGAGAAGGGATGTGGATCCCAGGATAACGACAGGCACACATCATGTGCATTTCTAGTGCTGAAGCACCGTTATCAGGCATTACCAGTTTGATTATATTCCATTTATTTTATATACTTCTAAGATAACCTTTAATATTCGTGGGTACATTACAACAGTAGAATGCTGTTTTCTCTGTCCCAGATGAAATACTTCCTTTACCACTGGGTATCATTTCCGGGCCTCTTCCCTTCAAGTTTATCCATACTCACCCTGATGCTGCTTCTGGCAATAGGCATTGCACTGATGTTCAGGGGAGACTATAGCTGGAAAGCAATATTTGCGATACTGGGAGCTTATTTCGGATTCATCTTTGCACATTACATTAGCGGAATAGTAGGAACCAGCAGTTTCCCGTCAGTTCTTGTATACATAATAGGGGCGGTTATCGGTGCAATCCTCATGACATTTTTTGTCCGTATATTTCTCTCCCTCGGGTTCGCCTACCTTTCGTACATGATCCTCCAGACCGTTTTCCCTGCGGATTTCATTGTAACAGTGGTCATAGCGCTGCTGATGTTCATCATGGCTTACCTCCTTTACAACAGGATAATAATAGGCATAGCCGGCATGATTGGAGCAGCAGCAGTTTGGTTTTCCCTCATCAGCATAGGCCTTCCTGACCTTCCCGCGCAGATTGTTGCTGGAATACTGTTTGTTGCAGGAATATACCTGCAGCTCTCCGAGAGGAAGAATGCCCACAGGAGGGGAAGGCCAAGATATTACGACCAGGATCCCGGGTGGTATGAGCGGTGAAGTCCCTCGAAGATGAAAGCAGAATTTCAGGCGGAAGAGACCAGTTTCTTCGTACTATAGATGATGCTCTTCGCTGTCCCGACAGGGAATCTGTCCTGGAAGAAATAGAGAAGCTCTCTGAAAATCTTGATGATTTTGCCTTCTTTGATCCTGACCTGAAGGAAATCGTCAGGGACGACATAGGGCAGATCAGGGAATCAAGAACAGTCGAAAGGGCAAAGTATTACATAAAAAGGCTGAGAAGGGAGATTACTGAAGTAGAATATGCACCGAACAGCTCTATCAACATTCGCCTCTGGAAGGGATACAGCAGTATTCTCACTGACAGCCTGTGGCTTCTGGACAAGCGTGTAAAGAACGATGTGCAGAGTGCCTGGTACTGGGGGAATTTCGTCCCGCAGATACCATACCAGCTGATGATGAGGTATACCAGGG
>OFHI01000144.1_pt1 | contig 14694 bp, 14 predicted proteins | sample 1522021 | NCBI WGS metagenome assembly OFHI01 (sample SAMEA2464839, study PRJEB22497) | soil metagenome | biome: Grassland; feature: Farmland; material: Clay | place: Australia | collected 2013-02-01 | depth 1.4 m | reverse complement strand
TAATGTGAATATAGTCTTAAAATTGCTGTTAATTAGTGACTCAGTAAACAGTAGTATTTGAAAAGAAATAATGAATATTATATATACATCTCCTGTTTTTATTGTTTCAGGCTCAGTTGGAACATGTTATTCTGAAGGAGTCTCGGGGACCTGCGTGAAAGCATTCTGATCATACTTGATTCTGAGGCTGATCAGGTAGAAAATAAGTGAAAAAACAAGTTGCGATATTCCCATTACAGTCCACATATAGCTGTATGAAAAATTATCCACAATATTCCCGGATACTGGAGTTCCAAATATGGTTCCAAGGGTCATGAACATCAGGCTTACGCTGCTGAACATTCCTATGGATTTTGCAGGGGCTATTTCGGATACGGAAGTCATGTATGTGCTGTTCCACCCTGCCGTTGTAAACCCGATGAAAAAGGCAACCGCTTCATTCAGGAAAAAGGATTGTGTGATATTTGCCAATATCAGATAAAGTACGCCGGAGAATGCCATTATAATAGACAGGGTGAGAAATCTGCGTCCCCCGAAAATTTTGCTGCTTATTGAAGGCCATAAGCCAATCCCTAGAACTGATCCTGCAAGCAGTGTTCCGAGAAAAATCTCTGCAGTTATAATATGGAAACCCCTGAATTCTTCAAACAGTGCATAATAAGCCAGCATAGTCTGCTGTGCCCATGAAAACACGATGGATGCCAGGCTGATAGCCCTGAGCCGCCTGTCACGCAAGGTTCGTGAAATGTTCCCGAAATAGGAACCGAGGCTCCACTTGCTGTCACGTTCTTTTCCATCTCCTCTGGTAAATGCGAATAACAGCAGGGAGATAAGAAGTAGTACAAGAAACGCGTACCTCAGGGAGAAATAAAGTGCTATGACCGGAAGGGAAAAAGCAGAAATTACGGCACCTCCTGAAAACCCTGCCTGTTTTATGCCCATTTTGGATGCGTGCCCGGGCTTGTAAGCATCCATTATGCCCCTGTTCGTCGCAGGTGGCACGATTCCAAATCCAAGACCAATGGTATAATAGCCGGAATATATGAACAGGGATGAATATGATATGAAAAGAAGAAAGGCGCCCGCGGCAACCATCCCGAAAGCTATTTTTGATGCTGTGTATGGCCCGTATTCATCAATCAAGTGCCCCGAAACGAACTGAATCGTCAGCACCCCCAGGAACATCATGGCCGTTATCAGCCCTATCTGGGCGTGAGTCATGAGAAACTGGGACTTGATGAAAGGATCAAGTGCAGCATAAGATGTGCTGCTGAAACTCACTGCAGTCATGAAGATCAGCATCTCGATAACAATAGGCAGCTTGAAGGGGGCTTTCAGGGACATCGTTCCACATCAGTGTATTGCGGCATTTCTAAAAATAGTATTTAGTCCGCACTGGCAACAGAACTTCTTTTACACATCTCAAAAGGTTTAATTCCGGTGATAGCCTACTAAATGAACATGCAGGTAAAAATGTGCCCGAAATGCGGGTCAACAGATATTTTCTGGAGCACAGGGGGAATCATTGGATATGTCTACACTTGCCAGGAGTGCTCTTATACAGGCCCTTTCATCATAGAAGTAAATCCCGAGGATGTTGAATCTTTCCAGAAGGAAATTAAGAAAGCCATGGATGAAAGGGAAGGAAAACCGGATTCCGGATTTTCAGGTCAGTAAATAAGGACTGATACCAGAAGTACCGTCATGAACGCAGCGATCATGTAAACCATGTACCAGCTTATCGAACTGTTCATAAATTTCAGCGTAATAAATCTGCAGAATTTCCTGTAACCGCTTCCAATGTCATTCATCACGAGCCAGAACACGTCAATTATGCTCGCTGTCCTTCCTTCCGTGCCAAGATTTGTTCTAAGGATTCTCCTGAGCATCATCCTTATGTTGTTCGAGTAAGCGTATGAGGTGAATGTTTCTGCCTTAACTGATCCTCCATTCCAGACAGGAGCATCCCTTAACTTCGGTTTCCTGAAAACGGAGAATGCAACGAGGGAGAACACAGTGATCAGTATTATTATGTAATCGGGGGAAACAAGGCCGAAAACTCCATTACCGAATGCAGACGTGATCATGAAGCCGTTGAACACGAACACTCCCGGCAATCCTGATATGAATGCCGATGGAATTATGAACACTGAAAACGCAAAGGCCGCAACAAGCAGAATTCCCAGAACGGAAAGTGTCACTCCGCCCATTCCTGATTTCTTCTTCACCGCACGCCCGAAAAGAGTGCCGAAAGACAGTATCTTCATCATCCCGCCTGTAGCCATGCCTTCGCCCATCGCAATTACGGAACCGACAACTATGGCAATAATCCCATAGGCACCGCCAAAATAAGCCTGCATAAAGAAAGCTTCAAGAAGCATCCAGGTGGCGAGCCCCCCAATTGTTGGAAACAGGCCTGATAGTGACATTGTTGAAATCAGAGTGCCGATTCTCTGCGTATACGATGTGGGTTCTGTGATTTCTCCGAAGTACTCTGCCGAGGAGTTTCCTATGGACATGAAGATTCCCGTCTTGGAGAGTGCGTGAGAAAGGCTGAATATTATAATTGTAATTTCAAGGAATCCCCTCAGGACTGGAGTGGAAGCAATAAGATACAGTCCCATCGCGGAGAGTATGGCCGCATTGTTTTCTATCGTGCTGAATCCGGCAAGCATCTTCATGTTTTCAGAGATGTACGCATAGATCGAAGAAAACAGGATGGATATTCCTCCTATTGCAAGGAACAGAACCCCTATCGCCGGTGCAGGAGGGGAAAGAAGGATCATCCTGAAAATGAAAAAGACACCCATCAGGGTCATTGTGGCGCTGAGTACCGCTGATGCATTGGAAGGTGCGTTTCCGTGTGCAATCGGGAGCCATTCGCTTATCATGAACGGTGTCATGCCCATCTTTATCAGGCTGCCCAGTGAAATTAGAAGGAGAGGGACATAGGAATTCGTGAAAGTGATGGAAAGTGTGCCTGTTGCAAAAAATGCATAAGCTGCTCCGCTGATGATAAGAATTGTACTGAACTCGCTGAAGAGCATGAATATGAATGCCGGCCCGTCGTTCCTCTTATTCAGTGCGATTATTATGTAGGCGGGAATGGACATTATCTCCCAGCCGGCAATTATCTCAAGATAATTGGAAGACACAAGAATAAGTGCCATCCCCATTATCATTAGCGAGAGCATTGATGAAAGCCACTTGCCATAGTTGCGGCCGTATGATAATGAATATGCCCCGATTATTATCCACACGAGTGTTGCTATGAGCGGGAAATAGGAAAGGAAATCACCCGGTCTGAACTCAAGCAGGAGGAATGCCACCGACGAAACAATTATTCCGGCATATCCGAGATTCTTGCGAAAATAGCCGGCCAGTGCAGCTATCCCGAATGCTATGAAAATAAGATCACTGAGCATTCAATCACCCCTCGATTTCGCCAGGGCTTCAAGAATTGTGTAAGGTGAAGGCGGGCAACCCGCTATTTCAACATTGTATTTCCCCCTTTCAAGCGGGGAGTTGCCTAATATTCCGCCGGAAATGGCACAGGCACCGAGAGATATGATCAGTTTAGGTTCAGGCATTGCTTCGTAGGCCATATCCAGGGCTTCCTTCATGCCTTCCGTCATGATTCCCATGATCACTATGGCGTCTGCGTGCCTCGGCGTGTTTGTCATGAAAATATTGAGCCTGTTGGCATCATACTGCGGATCGAAAATGGTTCCGAGCTCCACGTTGCAGGCACCGCAGGAACCACTGTCAAGTCTGTAAAGATACAGGGATTTTCTGAATAGCTTCTCCTTTCCGGATATAGAGTAGATGCTCTGATTTCCGGTCGGGGTGAACTCCGGCTCACATCTCCTGCAGAATATGCATTTCCCCGCATCCCACTTGCCGTCTGATATGGCTTCAGTAGGGCAGCCTGTTTCCCCCTCTCCTGTCATAAGAGACGGCCTGAGCAGTTTTTCTGCTGGTTCCTCAAGCGGAAACTTTTCCGTCTTCTTTCCTTTCCTAAGCCCTTCATAGAACCAGAAATTGCTCATATAAACTCCACTCCCGCCTCAGAAATCCATATTCCAAAGCTTTCCCAGTTAAAGTGGAAATCAGTGAATATATTCCCGGCCATGGATTTCTCAAAAGCCCTGATATTCATCATCGAAGGCGAAATAAACCATAAATCATCTATCCGGCCATCCTTCAGCTTCGCATAATAAAAAAGGTCCCCCTGTGGGCTCTCAACCCTTGCTGCACCTTCACCGGAGGCAGTGAATGCCGTATCCGCATGATGACCGATGTCAGGAACATCCAGAGCTTCCAGCATCTCAGCAGATCTTATTATTTCCTCTCCGCGGACCATGAACCTGCCGAAACTGTCCTTTTCCTCCCTGATCACCGGTTTGTATGCTGTTTCAGCATATGGAAGCGTATGGGAATCCAGCCTTGCATCAGCCATTATTCCCGCGGCTCTTGCCGCAGGCCCGATCAGTTCCTGATTCCTCGTGATGCCATTGTTCTGCAGCCTGTTGAGAAAGATCTTGGATTCCTGCAGCCCGTCAAATATGCGGAGGAACTCGTCCTTAATGCTTGAAATTTTCTTTCCTGCTCCGGCAGCATCTATTCCAGCCCGGTTTACACCGTTCACGCCGAAGAAAAATCTGTGTCCCGCTGCAGAGGAAATGACCCTGGAAACCTTTTCCCTCAGGTATCCGAGCTGATTTACTGGAACTCCAAACCCAGCCGGTTCGCACATCCTCTTCATTACTTCCAGATTGCTTCTTATGCGCTCAAGCTCAAGCATAAAGATACGGGCTTTAGCAACTTCCTCTCCGATAGTTATTTCTGCCGCATCCTCAACTGCAGAAAGGAAAGCAATGGCGTGTGAAGCTGAATGGAAGCCATTCAGCCTTTCGACAATAAGGAGGGCATCAGCTACAGTAAGGCCCCTGATCCTGAGTGTGCGTTTCTTGAAATCGGGCATGACCTTGCTCTGCCTTATAAGTTCCCCGGGCGTTACCAGTTCAACTCCAACCGATTCAAGCATGCCGCCGGTGGCAGGGCCGTACATGAAACTGAATTCACCCGGAGCTTTCCTGTATTCCTTTTCTTCGGCACTCAGCTCATTATTATGCGGAGAGATGCTACTTGAATATATGTCGTATTCACCGTATGAACCGATGTATCTGCCATCCGGTTTGCTGAATTTATACCATTCCAACAGAAATCACCACGTAAAAAATCCCGATAGCAAGCGGCAGGATTGATGAGAAGAGCGCTACTGAGGACATCACCCTGTCCGTCCTGAGTTCCCCTGATTCTCCCCTGAACAGCATCCTGCTTACATTGTAATTGACCGAGATGAAAGCAGTTGTGAGGAAGAATATCACCAGGATAAACTGGAGGTAGTAATGAATTGTAAGAAGATCATAAAGAATAAGGAATTCACCGAAGAACGTTCCGAACGGCGGAGCGCCAGTGACTGCGAATGATGAAAGGAGAAGCGATCCGGAAGTCGTTGGCATCGTTTTCCACAATCCTCCAACATCAGAGATTTTATCGCTGCCGGTAGCCCTGAGAATGTTGCCTGAAGAATAGAAAGCACCGGCTTTGCCAAAGCTGTGGGAAACAAGAAGCAGCAGGGCACCGATAAGTCCGTAAGTGCCTCCTGCAGCGAACCCGATCAGGGCTAGATTCATGTTCTCCATCGTTGAATAAGCAAACATCCTCTTGTATTTCCGCTGATACCCAAGGAATAAAGAAGCGGCAATGACAGAAACAACACCTGCCCAGATAAAGAGGGACCTCATGGGATCGATTTCATATATCCTGTAAAGCACATACAGGGCGGTTGGAAGAAGCACTCCGGAGAACATTGCACTTATCGGTGAAGGCGATTCGCTGTGAGCATCCGGAAGCCATGTATGAACAGGGAATACGCCAACCTTTGTACCGAATCCTATCAGGGCAATAGCAACTGCAACATTAAGTATTACAGACGGAGATCTGTGCATGGCCAGTATTGTGGAAACGGTAAGTGTGCCAAGGGAATAATAAATGAGTATAACTGAAAAGAAGGCAAAAGTGACACCAGCCGATACGATTATTATGTATCTCCAGGCTGCCTCAAGGGATACTTCATTCTTGTCAGCAAGAAGGAGGAGTGCTGAAGTGATCGTCGTTGCTTCTATGCCCACCCACATGAGGCCAAAATTATTGATCTCCAGGGAGAAGATCATTGAAGTTGTGAAAAGGCTGAGCAGAAAATAGAACATATTTTCGCTGATGCTCATCGGCCTGTTCCTGAAATATCTCCTGGAATAAACGAGGGACAGGAAATACACCGAAACAACCATCACAAGAAATACCCATGTTGTGGAATCTATGAAAAATACTCCCGTTAGCGGGATGAATGGATAAAGTGCCAGTGATATTGCAACTTCGACTCCGGCAATAATTATATCAGCCATTTTCAGGCCAGAATAGTAACCGAGGAACGAGGCGATTGGCAATACAAGCGCAATCACTGCTATAACTGATGCTATAATCATCCTTTCAACTCCTCAACTCTCTCGTGGGAGAATTTCTCCACTACAACAACAGAAGAAATAACCACCAGTGCAAGCACATCAAGGAAGACGCTTGCCTCAATCAGCAGGGGAATGGGGAGCAGGAAAACCGCAAAAAGCACAAGGGCATTTTCTTCCTCAACGTATCCGATTATCTGTGTGTAGGTGGATCTTCTTGAGGCAATCAGGAACAGCCCCTGGAAGAAAAGTGCAAGCGGAAATATCAGTATTCCCCTGTTCCCTGCTATTGAAGAAATGGAAATTGAAGAGAATACCACAGAGTAAATTATAAAGACTGAGGTAAGAACGAAGACAAGGCTTATCAGGAACATGTACGCAATGCTGACGTTTTTTTCATGAAGATGCTTCGTTTCCTTTCCTATGCTTTTCTCAAGGAACAGGGTCACGAGGAAGCCCCTCATGATCACAATCAGAGCAGCAAGAATGAAAAAGTCAACATCATTCTGGATTACTCCCATTATTGCTGATACTGTTGCAAGAAGCATGGACTGTACCAGCTGCCCCCTTATCATGGGCCTGATAAATTCCTGCCCCTGCATGTAGAATGCGGTGACAAGTATCAGTCCGGACAGCGGGAAAAGAAGGGTTTCGAGCAGGGAACTCAGAGTATCACCTCACTGAATATCAGGAACAGGATAGAAAAGGTGAATGCAGTAGCAAGGTAGTCCAGTACCCTGAAAAGCCTCAGCTTTGCGAGTGTAGTTTCAATAACAAGCACTATGGCTATCAGCATCAGCCATTTCAGCAGCATTACAGGGATATCGAGGAGAAACCACGGTGATGCTGCAGTCAGCCCCCAGGGGAATATAAAAACATTCAGGAGAATTGACCCGAGAAGATACTGCTTGATGTGCCCGCTCCACTTGTTTATGGCCAGCAGTTTGCCGCTGTACTCATAGTTTGTTCCCGCTTCTATCATTCCAAGTTCCATAAGCCCCTCACTTTCAAGCGGGATTTTTCCAGTTTCATAGAGGAAAAGCATAAAAAAAGCCAGTGTCGAAAAAATGTGCGTTATGGTCGCATTCTGCACGGGATTCAGTGCGTAGAAATGATTTGTGGTGTAAGGGTTATTTGTCGCCGTGATGAGCGAAACAGCGAAGAATACTGTAATAAGGGTACCTTCAGAAAGGAAGTTGAATGATACAATCCTTGACACCCCCATGGCGGAGTAATTGCTGTTGCTGGTCATCGCTGCAGTAATCTTGACAAATGCAGCAAGGGAAAAGAGAATAGCTCCGCCCAGAAAATCTGCGGATGCAGTGAAGTAGATCGGATCGGGAATGACAACAGGAACGATCAGGGCAATCAGGGAATAGGTCCCGAAAATAAGGTATGGTGCGTATATGAAAATAATGCCGGATCCTGAAGGCTTAACAGTTTCCTTTTTCAGGAGCTTGAATATATCATAATACGGCTGAAATATGCTTGGGCCTTGTTTGGATTCTATCCTGCTCTTGAGCTTTGAGAATATTCCCGAGAAGAGAGGGGCTGCTAAAATAACGAAGAAATACTGGACAAGCGTTTCCCATAACGTAGTGTAACCTATGCTTACCACCAACCACGATTGCAGGCGTCATCAGCCAGCTTGACTGGCGGTTTGCATTAAAGTGGAAACGCCATTCCACACGGATTCTGTGCCTGAGGATTATCTGGTAATATATAATTCTTTCATACAGGGAGACGGGAATTCTGCAGTTTTATAAACAGTCAGGCAGAACAAATTCGAATCCCGAAAATGATAGATGCAAAAGAAAAAGCTTTGAACAGCACGCTTTCAAAAAAAATTAATGAAATGGAAACCTGCTCAGGAGCTTCCAGCAGGCCCTTTCGTCTTCAAATCTTCCTTTTTCTGCTGCGAACTCTTTCTGGCTACTGCAATCGCATAGAGGGCTACAAGTACTGCCAGCATTATTGTTCCAAGTATTGTAATCACAACATACGACGAGGCCAGTGGACCACTGTTCGTAAGTGCATCAACAGATAATGCCCCTCCAAAGGCCGTAGGGTAAACCATGAAGTTCAGGAAGAAGACATCAATAGATGCAAGGGCTATGAAAGCAATCTTGTTGCTGACTATCTTCCTGGTGAAATCAATATTGTAAAGTATTGGAACCAGCAGCGCCAGAACATCGGGAATTATCACATAATAAGAGAGTGTCCAGTTCCTGAACATGGCCAGGGATATGTTTGAAACGATTAAACCCAAAACCACAAACACAATAGATGCCCTCCGGAGATTACTATCGTTGTAGAACACAGGGGCAAGGCCTATCATTAAAAGCAGTGCACCTATGATGAATACAACGCCAGACGGATTAAGCAGCCATGTCCAGGCACTGAACGTCATTGTTTTCAGATTGATTCCGTTTCCACCGATTATTCCCGATATGATCACCAGAACGGTGAGACCCATCAGGATGGAGGAAATCGAATAGCCGGCATACAATTTATGATCATCAAGCCATCCTCTCTTTTTTATGAACTCAGCGTACGATATGGTCGCATTCCTGAATACAAAGAGTATCAGGAATATCATTATGCCAGCAGAGAATATGCTTGCCAGGGGGATAAGGATTGACGGGTATGCGAAATCGGAAGTCACAACCCAGAATGCTCCAAAAGTCCCTGTCACTTCCCAGACAGGTATTATGTATTCGAGAACCGGACCTTTGTATTTATTCCAGCCTATAAGCAGGAGCACACTCCCCATCAGCTCTGTAATAAGAAGGACAGCAAAGACCGAAAACACAGCAAAATTGGTGTAAAACAGGAAATTAATAGTCAACACCCCCTTCTTCAGGCGTTTTCTTTCCTTTTTCCAGTCCGGATGCATTGAATATTCTGTTGAAGAAGTAGAATGTAACCGGAATCAGGACAAGATAGAATCCTACTATGAAGAATCCTGGAATAAGGAGTCCTGTGGAATAATTTGCAGCTGCACTGACCTTCATTGTGTTGTATATGATCCACGGCTGCCTTCCCACTTCATCGGAAACCCATCCAAGCTCGTATATCAGGAGGGTGAAGAAACCCATGCCTATTTGTGCATAGAGCATTCCACGGTATTTCAGCACACCCTTCTTAGTGATGAACAGTATGAACTGGATGAACAGGAACAGCCCCAATATAAGGCCTCCGACAACCATGAGATCAAACGTCGTGTGAACCAGCAGTGGAGGCCAGATGCTTGAAGGGTACTGAGACAGTCCCGGAAGGACGGTTTTGCTGGATTCAAATGATGCCAGAAGTGACTGGAGCTTTGGAATCTCGAGGCCTCCAACGAAATGTCCGTTCTGCAGTGTGCCAAAGAGCCTCTCAGGCATGCTTGATCCCGGGTTCATGTTCAGGTCGAATGCAGCATATTTCAGTGGCTGATTCACAAGGATGTCTGCCATTTCATGTGTGCCTGTGAGTCCTACAAGAACCACAGATATAATTGAAGTGATACTCGTAATCTTAACCATGGTCCTGTACAGAATGCGTGTTTCTGCCTCTTTTTCCTTTATGTATTTATAGGCGAAGTAAGCGCCATTAAGCATTACTCCTGCAAATATCGTTGTTATTACCACATGCATTACCTGAGCAAGGGTGGATGCAGTTATGAATGGAGCCCACGGGATGACACCCGTAATTGCTCCGCTACCTGCAAAGGCAGTGAGGTTGAAACCGTTGGGAGTGTTCATCCATGAATTTACCATGGTGATAAACACTGCAGAAAGTATGGTACCAAAGAGTACAGTTATGGAAAGTGCCATATTTGCGTACTTCCATTTGTATACGCCCTCAAAATAAACGTAGATCACAAGAGCAATGGTCTCCAGAAAGAATGCAAATACTTCTGCATAGAAAAGATTGATCGCGCCCGTGGACGAGACAACTGTCATGAACTTCGGAAACAGGTTTACAAGCTCCACGGCCATGACAATGCCGCTGGCAGTTCCAACACCGAAGGAGATCACAAACACTCTCTTCAGGCGATGAATAAGCTCAGCATACCTGTTCTCTTTCTTCCTGAGATAGAGACCTTCAAGTATGGTTATCAGAAGGATCAGCGAAATACTCATTGTAACGAGTATTATGTGTGAACCTACTGTATAAGCAAAAAGAAATCTATCAAATGATTCCATGGATATCAGTATATTTCACCTCTTCTCCTAAATTTTTTAATAGCGGGAAAGAGCCAATCTAAAAAACTCAAATGTTTTGTTGCAGTAATCTGTGGATTTGAGAAAGGTTTTGTAGTTTGAAAAGAGTCATCCGCTGGATTGGTTGCTGGAACAAAGCCTGTTTTATCAGCGGAATCTGAAGTTCGAAGAGACAAATCAAAAGTCCTGTTTGTTACCTTAATCATACCACCTTCTTTCTGGTATTAGCTATTTGTTCCCTTACACGCTTAAAATAGAACAATTCTTAATTTTTAGTGAGCATAAATGAGCAAATATGTGCATAGTTTTACATCATTTCTCAACGATGACATGGGCATATTCCTGAGAATCAAGAATTAAGGGGTAAGATACTAAATATATAATGGTGGGAATTTATACTATTAATGGCATACGGAATCAAGTATATTTGAATTTCCAGAACCATGAAACATGCAATATTCTGATATTTGATGATGCTAACCTTGAAATCAACGCAAGGCAGTGAATGAAGCCAACTCAGGGCATAATGAAGCCTAAGATTCCTTTCACTTCACCATATGACGACGACAAGCTCTGGTACAAGTTCCCAAAAATAAAGGTGGGATTCAGGACTACAAAGATAACAACTGTAAGGTTTCCGATGCCGCCTTCAGAGATCGTTGAACCGTATGAGAAAAGGAAAGCAGAATACATTGAATCGAAACTGGAAGCATTTGATGAGATCCTGAATGGAAGGGAGAGAGAAGGCGTTGATGTAACGTGTCCAAATTGTGCCTATTCATGGACATTCAAAGGATATTCCAACAGGGTAACCTGTACAAATTGCGGCCATCAATTTTACAGGATTGAAAAAGTGGACCTCAGATCTGGATTTGACGTTGAATGTAATCACTGCAAGTATAGGTGGAGATTCACAGGAACTGCTAAAAGAACGCCGTGTCCGAATTGTGAAGAGAAAGTTTACCCTGAAAAATGCAGGGTAAAGGACGATGATGATCCGGATATTTCAGTATGACTCTCTTTTTGTACGAGTGGAAGAAATAAAGAGAAAACCGAATTACATTGCTTCTCAAGGGGCCTTATTGCTCTCAATAATACTTATAATTTGAGGGGAAAGCCTTTTCGAAAAATAACAGAAGCAGTATATTCCTATAAATATATCAATTTGACGATACATTTATATATAATCGTGTCACTTATATTTTAACATGAAAAAAAATAAGATTGAGATTCTATTCGCAACAGTAGCTATTTCGCTGATGCTTTTCTCCGCGTTCAGCGTGGCTAATGCAGCCGAGTTGCAGCAAACCCATGTTGCTAAAGTAGGAAACGAAATGGTAAAATTTGTCGGTGAAAACGCGACCATTGGGTTTGGAAATAATTTGTATGGTGCAGGTTGGACTATAAGCATAGTCAACGCCACTAACATTTCCACGGTGAGCTTTAATCATCATTCATACAAAAGAATAATTGATTCTCAGCAAGACAGTTTTTCCATTCTGGAAAATAATTCTGTTGTACAGATAGCAGAGATTTACTCGTTTTACAAAGACAGTATAGATGCTAGCCTAGCTATAAAGAATTTACAAAATAAAACGGTCGATTATGTGGCAGCCTTCTATACAACTATGGGCTCTCATAGCCACGCACTTATTAATGGAGTAATACCTAAGATAGAATCTTCATTATCTTCTGGCACTGAGATACCTTCGAGCAGTTGGGGTATGACAATAGGGCAGCTAAACATCAACTGGCAAGCTGAAACATCTATTTTTGACGGTGGAATCGCTCATAGCAACTCCGTGAGTAGTAAATCACTCGTAGCATTCGGACCCATTGGTGTTGGCGTAAATGATACTTATTCTATAAGTTCTGTATTGTCTCAGACAGCACCTCTGTCTAAAATTTATAATTTTGACAGGTCGAGCGGCCAAGTTTCGCCTATGATCATTCCGATACCTCCGGGTGGAGGAGGTGGCACTTCTGGAACAGGTCCATCCAATGTAGTAATATCCGTTAATCCCCATAACACTACCCCTGGTAGCACAATGGAAATAAAGGTGACTTCATACAATGCTGGTTCGGGCGGAGTATCATTCACACTACAAGGAGAAACTTTCAGTGGAAGCTGGAATTATCTTGGAAAAACTGGTTCTTCTATATCTTGGACTGCTCAATACGGGTATAAAGCTCTTAGAATAAAGGCCGCTAATTCTTATGGAACCGCCTATAGCAATAGTGTTAGTGTCTATATTTTCAATTATCCTCAGGCTAGTTTGATTGCCACAGCGTACAATTCAAATTCCGTAGTTGTGGGTCAATATGCCGCAGGTGTCAGTTTCGATGAAATGGGGACAGTGAGTCAGCTATATGATTCAGCTAAAACCGATATTCCCTTATATGTTGGTGTTGACTCATCTTGGAATAGTAGCTACGTTGAAGGTATATGGTCTTTCAATCAGGGTTTAACAGTCTACGGGTCCTATGGTTTCACCTCAGGCACAGGAACTAATACAAACCACGTAGGATTTGATGTTTCCAATGTGCAAAACTCGATAAACGGAGATAACAGCAAAATTATGGAGTATCTCATTGAATATCTTTCTGGGATAGCTAATCATTTTTCCTATGGACTGATACCTGATGCTAGTCTTATCTATAATGCATTTGGGAGCCAGAAATCATATAGTACCCCCACACCAATTCCAATATATTTCAATGATACAGGAACTTCTGGGGATACTATAAGTGGCCCATTCTACGATCCAATCTATGAAACTGGGTCACTTTCTGACACTCCAATACATGCATTTGGAATAAAAACTTGGAATGACCAAATAGACGCAAATAGCCTGACGAACTTTGCATTGTACTTGTCATACGACACAACAGTAAGCTTCCTGCAGAATGCAAACACGGGTGCAGCTAAGTACACGGCTTCAGCAAATTTAATATTCCAAATAAATGTAGCTCCAGCTAGTTGATGGTGAAACAATGCTTATAAGAAGAAAAATCAGGGTAATTCTTTCGTTGATAATTACCCTATCAATTATTTTTACTGGGATGCATTTTATCGCGGTCTCCAACACCATAGTAATGGGCAAATCCGGCCTGAATTCCCAACCGATTCTTGATGCGTCAAACAATTATGTACTTAAGACTTACATGAACACAAGCTTCAATTCCACGACCGGAAGAATCTATTATTTTCCTTCCAATCTGTCATCTGACCGGAACATCTCCCTGGCACTTATCCCGTCAGGATGGCATCTGAATGAAGTGGGATCAAACCTTTCGAAGGTGCTCAACCTGAGCGGGAAACACTCGAATATGTTTGCGTTTGCAGCATTCTTCGGGATTGCACTTGTTAATGGTCCTTCATCAGTCTTTTCAAAAATTGGTGTTAAAATCAGCAGTGTGGAGGTGAAGAGTGCAGCCAACAGCTATTATGGCTGCCTGAGTTACGAATCTCAAGTTGGCAGGGGATCTACAGCATTCGCGACCACATGGTATTACGGAAGTGCAGTCAGGCTTGTTTACATCCTGAAGAACACGACTGGAAACTATCTCACTTACCTCCCGCCGGGATCATATTCTCTTATAGTCCATCTCTCTGTTTATTCCCTGCATCTTATCTATAAACAGCCATTGGGGCAAATAGTCCTGTCGATGCCATGGACAATAGTCAGCACAAACTATTCAGGAAACAGCTTTTTGGCCTGGGCAAATCAGCCTTGATTTTCTAACAAACAACAATTTTTTATTTTAATAGAGTTATTAAAATTTCTCGCACCAATATGTGGCTTCAACGTATTATAGAAAGCAACACTACAGATATGATGAATAGTATATAAGCATGGATACCAAACACCTGAAATTGTCTTACGTCCTGGACACGTTGACAGGACACTCATAGGACACCTTATTTTTTCCTTTATTTTACCGAGTCTGCAGTGACG
>OFHI01000143.1_pt1 | contig 14728 bp, 12 predicted proteins | sample 1522021 | NCBI WGS metagenome assembly OFHI01 (sample SAMEA2464839, study PRJEB22497) | soil metagenome | biome: Grassland; feature: Farmland; material: Clay | place: Australia | collected 2013-02-01 | depth 1.4 m | reverse complement strand
TGTGGATACTTCCAGTGATATCTCTGGTTTCAGGTACAGGTATCTTGTCCTGAACTCTGCCCATGAGTCCTCTGCATTTGCCATCTCGTACTGTTCACCTATGCCGCCATCTTCTTTCATTTCCGTTATATATACGGTACGCTTATGTACGTCCATTCCAATAAGTATTCTGACCACCTCCTATGTGGTTGGTGAGAGTTTGGAGTCGGAGCTTACTCGAGTAGGGTAAAGATCTGGCTTTCACCAGACCCTTCCACATCTAACCGGACTATCGGTTTTCCCGAGTCCGGCTATCCTGTACGCTTCACTTCAGGCATTACGGAAATATTCTATCCTTCCACGAATGTCTGCCAGACCATAGTCACGGACCCTGTCATATATGCCTTCCATTGCCGACACCCTCCCGATCTTGTGGATAAAGCAGTAATACTTGGCAAGCTTCCATTCCACATATTTCTGAAGGCTTCTGAATATGGTGCTGGCATTTGTGTGTCCGTAATAGTTGTGCCATCCCCGTATTATGTCATTGGCCTGACTCACTGCAGTTCCCATGGGTTTGTGGAATGCCACCCTCCTTCTTGTCATAATGGAAATGTTCTCCCTGAAATGCTTGACCGATTTTCCAGATGGATAGAGGTATGTTGATTCCTTCCCTGTTACCCTGCTGGTCTTCCTTACGAAGTGGAAACCAAGGAAGTCAAATCCTTCTCGCGCAGTTGTTATTCCGGTCTTTTCATGGTTCAGTTCCAGACCGAGCAGTGTTATGATGCGCTCAAGTGTACCCATTGCATACTCTGGGTCCCTGTCCGTAAGTATCACCACATCATCAGCATAGCGGATGAGATGTGCATTGCTGCCATACCTGCTGTCCATATTCTTTCTTGTCCAGATTGTGTCGAGCTGGTTCAGGTAGATGTTTGCAAGCAGTGGAGAGATAACACCACCTTGGGGAGTGCCCTCTTGAGGATAACTCGTGTTCCCCTGGAAGACGATGCCCGCACGGAGCCACTCCCTAATGAGTTTGAGGACATATGGGTCGGCCACTCGCTTGGATACAAAGAACATCATCTTATCATGGTTTATATGGTCAAAGAATCCACTTATGTCTGCATCTATGATTCTGATGCAGCCGTAATTCAGGTATTTCACTATCTTTTGTGATGCCTGTTTAGCCGACCTCTTCGGCCTGTAGCCATAGCTGAAGTCCTTGAAATCCGCCTCGAATATCGGTTCTATAACAAGTTTGACAGCCTGCTGCACCAAACGATCCCTGACTGTGGGAATTCCAAGGGGCCTCATCCTGCCATTGGATTTTGGTATGAAGGTTCTTCTTACCGCGCCAACAGTGTATGTTTTGTTGGCAAGCTGTTTCCCAAGTTCGTTGAGGTATTTTTCCACTCCGTATTCTCGTATATCCTCTATGGTCTGTCCGTCAACGCCCGGAGATCCGTGGTTTGCAGCCACGATCCTCCAGGCCTCGTTCAATACATCCTGCCTGCATAGCTTGTCATGCAGGCTGTGGAATGTTCTCTGCTGGTTTTCCTTGGCCTTTTGGTAGAGCCTCTCCCTGAGGAGTTCGAGTCTTTTCATATCCTCGTACCTCTCTGTGTTTCAAGAGAGGAATGGAGTCCTCCCCTCCCAGAATGAGGCGTGCACACAGCAGGGTCCCTTTCCTTAGTGAAGGTTGTGCTGTCCTTCACATCACAGGTACTATGAACCCCTCCGACTCCTTGCAACCCATCGCGATCCCTTTCCCGTAAGGTTATAGGATCAGCTTCCCTACTCAACCCCTTTCGAGGCATATTCCTGGAGGCTGCAAGGTCTCCCGATTTACCACATATGGCTTTCCTCACATGCCACCGGCATGACGCCGGGGAAGCAAGGGATCCAATCTTGTTGTTTCGATCCCCTGTATTAGCCTTCACCCAAGACTGACAGGCTCGGCCTTCCCGGTTTGAACTTACGGCGCTGTATTCCGTTCGCTTTCGCTGCGGCCTGTGATTTTGCGGATGTGATGACTTCACACACCCCATCACTGGAATGCATGCATCCTCCGCTAATGGGATGAACAAGTAATTTCCCATACCAAACTTACATTGGTCAGTCATATATTCTCCTCGGCGTGCCAGTCTTCTATCCACCCTTGTTCCAGGGTAATATGTCGAGACGAAGGGCAGTCAATCTGGGCCTCGACCTCTCGGGTCACGAAGTTGTCCGGCTGCCTCTCCGACTCTCACGCTGACATCGTCATGACAGCGTGTCCAAAAGAACTTTTTTCATTGACATCTGGGCAAATCTCTTCTCATCCATGATAATTTGACCATATGGGGTCAATATAGGAAACAGGACGCAAAGATGTAATAGTCCATATTTATATAAAATGAGGATTAAAGAATAGGAATTATCTCCCTCTTTTTTTTGATAAAGTGCATAAATATTCAGTGCAGCACTTCGTGTTCTGATATTCTGAGAGCAGATTCAACCAGTATATTTTCATGGATAAGTTAAAATATTATAATGTAAATATATAGTGTGCAACACTATCTACCGATCTTAAAAAGGGAAATCTCAAATGATGCCCTAGTTGCCTTCGCAAAAGTCAGGAATGTGAAGGAGGTCTTTTTGCCTTTGCTGGAGGTTGGACATGTCAATTCCACCATCGATAATAAATTTGTGAACAAACTATTTGAAGTGTTTGACAACATATTCATAGACTATCCCTATGTAAGAGGTCAAAAAGAGAAAGGTTGGAATACTGATCTGAAAAAAGACATTGTGGATTATTTGAAAGAGATCAGTTCGTATACCGACTTAGACTTGAAGAATAGAGACTTCTATGAATTCAAAGCAATTCCTGTGATTAGTGAGGAGGAACACTTTCAAGATGAAGACGAACTAATCAAGCACTTTCAAAAAGTTTACCAAAAAACAAAAGAGGCAGGGTTCAAAAGGGCTGCATTTAGAGTCTCATTCCACCATTTGGAATACGTTCCCACTAAACTAATTGAATTCATAAAGCAGATTACCAATGAAGATTTCATTTTCATAGACAGCAAAGTTTCTCAATTGACAGAAAAAGATAGTATTCCAGGATACGACATGGTTCTTACAGACTTCGTTAGACAAATTGAAAGGGCCAATAGTCAAGTGAATACTGTAATTCTAAACTCAAAGTTCAGGAAAAGAACAGATGATAATGAAATTGTGGAGCACCTACATTGGCCTCTTCTGAAGGATAAACTTGATATCTTTGGCTTTGGAGATTATATCACAGAGTTGGATTCATCAGGTGGGGGCAAATCTTCTGGATTTAACCTGTCATTTTATGAGTTTGACACAAGGCTTATCAGAAAGTTTCATAGTGACAACAGCCAAAGCGACTTATTCGATAAGATCGCTTTGAATGAGCACGTAATGAGTCTTATCGATCAACATAAAGGATATTGCAAATACTGTAAGAAGTTGAAAGACAGTATTGATAGAAGAGAGTTTGACAAGGAATTCTTAATAGACAAAGGTGAGCTTGAACGAATCCATCATCTTAACTCCATTTCAGTAAATGAGTTCAACTCACCAGTGCCTTCTGGCGCATAAAAACACACACTAAATCGTCTATCATTCCATCTTCTTCAAAACTATCTTCCCGTCTTCCTCATAGAACCCCAAAATATCTTCTTCCTTGACACCAAGTATTGTCTGGACTTTCTTTGGAAGAGTCATTCTTAGGGAAGAGCCCCTTCTTGAAAGATGTGTCACATCTGCCAATTGTTGCATTAATGGGTATTGTTAGTCTTAATTAAATAGTTGACACATTTAGGAGACTGGAGAATTATTATCAGGCGAGTATAAAAAGATTTATATCCATTACCACATAGAACATGCTATCGAGGAAAGATTTAGGTCCGTCATAACTCTATGATTAAATGGGCGCTGAAAGTTAAGGAACAGAAGGTAAAACTATTTAGAAGCACAGGTTGACAAAAAATTTAGTCAATAAACCGAATCTGAAAGTAATAACTGCAGAGGGATCATCAGGCTTTGGTATGCGGATGATAAAGCCTTTGAACTCTTTCAAGTCAAGTTTGCCTGGTCTGTTTCACGTATTCAGGAAATGTACATTAACCAAATTAAAAATGTGAATGTAAAGGAATGAGGGCAGACTATTGTCGATTGGTGAGAGGTAATTTAGTTGGTCAAATTAAAAGATATAGGGTACAAGGCATTAAAGCTAGAGGAACCACTCCTTAGGTTTGGCAATGGGAATTCCATATATCAAGATGACCTTTTCAAGAAGACACCCTATATGGGTGCGAATGCAGTTATTGGGGTTTACTTGGTCGAGGATATGCAGGGAGTCTCTGAAGTCAAAAAATGTGCTTATGAGGTTTTTGTTAAGAATTACTTCGAGGGCAACGGTGCGGAGTTCCCCTTTTCTCCATGGAAAAATATAACCTTCACGATGAATAGGAGATTCCGTAGTAAAATCTCTTTTTCATTTAATAAAGTTTCATCTCCTGCGGATTTTCCCACAACTACTGTTGAAGAAATGGCCAAAAAAATTAAAAACGAACCAGTGGACCTATTGATATTTATATGCAGTTCGAAATATATAAATGACATTCACGACGAATTTAAAATTTTAGCCCATTTTAACAATAAAAGAGTTCAATTCATTTCAAGTGAGACCATTGTCTCAAAGCTCAACTCTAATTTTAATTCAGAGAAACGTGAGTTTATACAAGGTCTAGCCATTCAAATTCTGGCAAAATGTGGAGGAATCCCCTGGAAACTTGATAAAGATGATGTACGCTATAAGTTGAAACCTGGTTCTTTAGTTATTGGATTAGGCTACAAAAAACCTGAAAAAGACTTAATAGTCAGGGGGGCTGCTCATTTTTTTGACCAAGAAAATTCAGTTGAAAAATTTGTATCAAAGTCTTTCGAGATTGCAGAACAAGACATGAAGTCATTGTATTTTCCTACTGAGGTGCTTAAACAAATCATTCAGGAGGCGACCGAATGGTACAAAAGTCAGAGTAATAGAAAAACTAAGGCTCTATACATTCTAAAGAATTCAAGGCTCAATCCTCGAGAGATGGAGGCCTTTCGAATGTCTGGGTTGAACTGGACACATATTTTTTTGAAGTTTGGTGGAACGAAGCTCAGGCTTTACGATACTTCAAATAAAATTTCAGGAAAGGAATTCATGGTTGAGCGTGGGATAGCTCTAGTTTCTAATCCCAGTATTGAAAAAATCAATGACCAAGAATTAAATCGAGTAGACGCAGTTATAACTACTACGGGCGTGTACACGAAGAGATATGCTAATGGAAGCGACTATTCACTTGGCACATTAGGCACACCTCGTCCGCTCGAAATTGAAATTCATTCTAATTTTGACGATAATGCAGAAGATGTGGTGAAACTGATTTTGGCTCTTACTAAAATAGATTGGGAAAACATGGATTTGGAATATAGGGAGCCTACCGTGATTAAGTACGCAGGAAGGATGGCTGATTTATCCTACTGCGCAGCAAACATGAAACCCCCTGTTTCTTTGGAAAACATCAATTTTGATGTAAGGGACTTAATGTAATATCAACTAAAGTCTACTCTTTCCAAATGAAGTCGGAGGTTCCCTGGCAGCCTCAATTCAATGTTATCAACATCTGAAAAGACTTTTTTTATATTTCCAGAAACATAGTCATACCGTTCTTTGGGGGAGACCATGGCGTGCTTTCTTAGTTTCATTAGCTCAGTATCTGAGAGGTAAGCAGAGTGTGGCACAATCTCAGCAAAAGCGTCCACTTTCAATAGAATTCTATCTGGCCTACTTGTATCAAATTGTAATGAGATTCCTTTTACGATTGTGGGAACTTCGTTTGGTTGCTCCATTGTAGCTCCAGCCGGTATTTTGTCTATATTTACCTTAAGAGTGCCCTTCCTGGCATGGAAACGGTACCCTTTTCCTTTGTGGAATGAACGCAAACATGAGTGAAGGAAGCTCCTATAATCCGAGGAATTGCCCGCATAAGAAAGAATCGTTGAATTTGCGGGACTCAATTTCTCGATAGTCTTTGTAGCCACATAATCGTTTAGTTCATTACGTAAAAAGTCACTTATATCAAGGCTTTCCAAAGATTCTAGTTTCTCACCGAACACAAAATTTGACCTAGAATATATGGCTGGTACATCCTCTTTAATTAATGAATCGCAGCACCTGAAGACTGCTTTTTGAGCTTCCTGGCTGTGACACTCTACATATATCCTCTTCACATTTAATTCCGGAACCTTCCCAATGCTTGAATACAAAAAAGCTTCGATATTTCTAGTTCCGCTTTGCAGGTAGATACCTCCGTATAGTCTTATAAATCAGGCGAATATTTGGCACAACTATTGCAGTAAAGAAGAAGCCAGCAACTCCTAGGGGTGATATGTAGCCTTTGAAATATAAATATTCAGAGACTATTCCGGCAGTAAATACGCCTATGATAGATGCTATCATAACCGGTCGGCTAACAATCAGGGGCGAGGTTTTGAATTTAATAAGCTCATCCAATCTTTCTGAGAGGTCTTCACTCACATATTGAATTTTGTCCAACCCAATCAGACGCAATGCTATCAAAAGTTTATAAATGCCACTTGGGTCAAGTTCAAATGACTGTGGTTCAGAAGAACTTCTGCCATACCTTTCCCAGAAATATGAATTGAGGTAGTTAAGGCCATCAAAATATGTATCAACAAGCTTTTCGAATGCAGTACCTACGTCACCAGATGAAATCAAAATGGAGATCATGATATCTTGAAGAGGGATATCATCACGTTGACCATACTCTATCGCTGTGATTTCTATCTCTTTCGGCAGAGTGGCCTTTTTTCCGGATTTATATGCAGAAATAAATCTACCGAATTCATAGTATATTACACTTATTTTGCCTTCCAGAGTATTGCCTTCAAATCGTTTTTTCACTTCTTCAAGGATCTCTGCAGGTAAACTATTGTTGGCTATTCCGTATGCAAATGCAATGTCGGGTTGATGAATTCTAACGTTAGAGTGCCTGGTCTCCAAGAAAAAGCCATTATCTTTACAAAAATCTACAGCCTCATCTAAAAATCGATCTTCACGTGTCTTTATGAAATGGATATAGGAAAGGATTAGAAATTTAAATCCAAAGTCCCAACTATCGGTTTCTTTAATAGTTTCGTGAGTTTCCGCAAGGTCTTTCCTAATTGACCTATAGTCCAATGTGGGAGTTTCAAAAATGAATTTGAATATGTATTTCCAAGTTAAGGAAACTCTATCCAAGTCTTCATCTGGAATAAGGTTAGCCGTATTGCGAATAAAAGAGAAGTATCCGTTTCCAGCCTTGAAACTAAGCTGCTCGACATGGCCCCTTTTGATTCCCCATCTTGCTGGTTTCGGGGCTTCTTTTAAGATTGGCAATTTGGCTCCCTATAGACATATATTCCTTCCATAATTAAATTAACTGTTTGATAAATAATCCTTTGTAAAATTCTTTATTGGCTGATTAACCAGTAAATCTGGATTCCTGAGATTGATACTTTACTTGGATGAACGCGGTGAACAGTCAATCACAGAGAACCCTAATGGAACTGGCAAACCTGTGCATCAATTGTATGCGAGCATAGATATGGCCAAAAACTGGAGACTGGTTTCCACGAGGGTCGACAATTCAAGTTATCCGAATAGGAACTTGATTGGGACTACGAAGAATGGTTTAACAGCAGCAGAAAAATTTCGAGAACTCTTGGACGTAATCATTAAAAAGATTTGACTAAATAAGGGCAAAGAGGAAGGCAATAAACCTAACCGAATTTTTTTTGCATCTGTCGTTTGTTGTTTTAAGGGTGAGGCTCTTCTTCCGAAGATGCGAATGCAACAAAGCTTTTAGTAAAGTAGAGTTTAACTAAAATACATGAATTTTCCACAATTTTCAAGATTTTACTTCGATGCCTTCTGTTTAGGCGAGGTTTGCTATAGGCCCGTTGTTTTGACCAATAACGTAGGTAGATAGGTACTCTCTATGAGGCTAAAATCGGATATCCCCTTTGGCTCTCAATTCAGTCCAACCCAGATCAATCTACCTAGAGTTTTAGAGATTTTGTCTTTACGCGGAGTTGCAGATGCTCAGTTCACTGAGGAAATAAGGTTGACTTTTTTCAACAATCACGCAAATGGGGATCCCAAACAACAAACAGAATTAGCAAAGAATGTGAGGTTATCGTTGCGCTCTTATGGTGTTGTTAACGAGGATGACAGCATAACAGAATTCGGTAAATATCTCATTTCTTTATCTATGGATTATAATAAACTGGTGGTGGAATTTGCTAAGCATATCCTTCTAAACCTCAATGGCATGCAACTGCTCAGAGCTAAGAAAACCCTCGAATCCCTTAACGAAGATTCTGACTTGATTTCCTTGGCAAAAGAATTGGATCGAATCGGAATTCATGTCCCTAGTTCGGGGACACATATCTCCACCATGAGACAATGGCTTCAAGAGGCGGGAATTGTTGATTCAAAATTCAATATTGATGAAAAAAGATTGAGAACCGTAATAGGATTTTCTTTAGCTGAAGTTGAGGAAGTTAATGCATTATCGGAACAGCAAAAGGTTTTCCTAAAGGCATTTTCGGATCTCGGAGTCCAATCGCTCACATCATCAGAAATTGCGAAATTTGCTGAACAACGTTACCATTTGGCATATAATCCTAAGAGTCTGCCAAAAGACATACTATTCCCACTGGAAGAGAAAGGCTATATTGAACTTGAGAAGACTACTACTGGACGAGGCGCAAAACCATACTCAGTCAAGGTGACAGAGAAGTTTAATACTGAATATATAGAGCCTATCTTGAAATCTTTGTCAGGATCTTCGGGATTAAATTACATGGCTTTGTTACAACCAATGGACGAAATAATGACGGGACTCAAAAGTGAGAATACATACCAAAAAGGAATATCTTTGGAACTATTAGCAATCTTTTTTTGCCGGTTGCTAGGTTTGCAGGGCATAGAATGGAGAAAACGCAGTACAGAAACAGGCGGATCTGAAATAGATCTTGTTGCTGAGGGTACAAATTTCATCTTCTATAAGTGGCAAATACAATGCAAAAATACCAAGAGTGTGGGGATAGATGATATAGATAGAGAAATAGGGGTGGCACTTAATAAAGTTCATCCGAATGCGGTTCTTGTGATCACGACTGGTTTGTTCACAAAACCAGCAATAGAAACAGCTAAAGATACATCTAGAAGCACGAACATAAATGTGATACTTATAGATGGGCCGAAACTGCGTAATATCGTAGAGAACCCCGTAATTATTTCAACGGTTCTCCGCGAACAAGCTACAGAATTATTAAGAAGAAATAGAGATAAGGACGAGACTGCCCATGGAAGATGACCGTGACTTTCAAGCGAAAAAGATCACTGAAGATCTCGGCAGACCATATTATCAGACAGATTTAGGTACAGCATATCGAGCAACATCATTACGTTTGTTGAAAAGGATCCCGGATAATTCAATAGACCTTATTTTTACTTCTCCCCCGTTTGCATTAACAAGGAAAAAAGAATATGGCAATGTATCCGCTTCCAACTACGTAAACTGGTTTAAGCCATTTTCTAAAGAATTCAAAAGGGTCCTAAAAAAAGAGGGTAGTCTGGTGATTGACATAGGTAGTGCTTGGAATCCGGGAACCCCAACTAAATCTTTATACCAATATAAGCTTCTCATTGCATTAGTAAATCAAAAGTTTCATTTTTGTCAGGATTTCTTTTGGTATAACCCGGCAAAATTACCCTCGCCTGCGGAATGGGTAAATGTTCGGAGGATCCGAGTTAAAGACTCCGTTAATTACGTCTGGTGGTTATCTAAAACAGATTTTCCAAAAGCCGATAATAGGAAAGTTTTGAAAGAATACAGCAAGTCGATGATGGATCTGCTAGAAAATGGTTACAAAGCAAAATTAAGGCCATCCGGTCATGATATCTCCGAAAAATTCAGCAAAGATAACTCTGGCGCAATACCCCCCAATTTACTACAGATTGCAAACACAGAATCAAATAGTTATTATTTGAGAAGATGCAAGGAAGAGGGAATAAAACCACATCCGGCGAGATTTCCTCCCCAATTTGCTGAATTTTTTATAAAATTATTAACTGACGAAGGAGATGTTATTCTTGACCCATTTGCAGGCAGCAATGTAACAGGCTATGTAGCCGAAAGCCTTAATAGGCTCTGGATTTCGATAGAGAAGATAGAAGAATATGTTCGTGGATCCCGCTTCAGATTTGAAGAACATAAGAATCAAGCACCAGTAGAACAGGAAAAGTGTAATGATATCCAAAATAGTTCTTTAGAAAACTTTTTAGATTAACGACCTCTTAAAGGAAAAATTGAACACAATGAGCAAAAACATTAAGCTTAATGGCTGATCACAAGGTTATTATTAATCTTAGGTTATTATATATTGAAATGAGTCCAATTTTTCCTGTAATGCCTGACGTAGACAATATGAATATCCTAGGGGCCATCAACTAAAGATCTTAGAAAAACTCTACGAGGAAATGCTAAAAGTCGAAGATAAGGATTTTGCGATTTCACTACCAACTGGAACTGGCAAAACGGTTGTAGGACTATTATTATCATATTACGTAATACTCAAAGAAAAACTGAAAGTGTTATATCTCTGCCCCAACATTTTTCTCTGCTCTCAGGTACTGAAAGAAGCTAAGGAATTAGGTATTCCGGCCGTTCCGTTGCATGGGAAATGGGCAAATATACCCAATGTACAGAAAACAAAGTTCCTTTCTGGAGATGCTGTTGGAGTGGCAACATACAGCACTCTATTCAATAGCAATCCTCATGTCGGAAAATTGGGTCTTGTTATAATGGATGATATTCATGCATCTGGCGACACAATAATTTCTAACTGGTCAATAAAGATTGAGCGAGAAGAAAATAAAAACCTATTTGACCAAATCTATGGGGCAATTTACCCAATTTTGAATAAACCACAAAAACTTGCTCTAGAAACCAAACCCTCTAAAAATGAGGTGTATGAAATGCTTTATTCAAAGCAGTGGTTGTCTGTAATCGACGATGTTACACCAATCCTGGAGGCGCATGCAGAGGATGATGAAGTGAAATACAAATGGCCGACTGCTCGGGCAAAAATGGAAGGCTATTTTTGCATCTTACACTACAATTCAATAGAGCTTCGTCCTTTGACCCCACCTTCCCATACGCTGACTGAATTCAACGATGCAAAATACCGGGTGTGCATGAGTGCTTCCCCTGACGTTACGGGAAATCTTGAAAATAACCTGGGAATAGAACAACTAAAATGGATTTCATTAAAAGATGTAGATGTGCCCGGAAACAGGTTGATTCTTAATCTTGACTCGTTGATGCCTAAAGTGAGCGATGAAAACAAAGTCATTTCAATTGTTCAAAAGGTTAAAAGAACGGTAATTTTGACGCAAAGCTTAGTTCAACAATCAATTCTGAAAAATGCTTTGGAATCTGTAAATTACCCAGGAACTATTTTTTCACCCAAAAGCGAATCTATCTCAGAAGATATGGAGCGATTTAAAAAAGAGACTAAAGCCGTTATTCTGTTGGCTGGAAGATATGATGGCATCGATTTAGGAGACGGATTTGCAGATGGAATAATACTCTATCACCTACCGGAGGCCATTAACGCATTTGAAAATTTTACAACCTTAAAATGGGAAACCAAAGATGAGGCTGAGGCAAGGGCGATTCAACGAATCCATCAGGGGATGGGGAGATGCACTCGCAGAGATTCAGATGAAGTCCAAATATTCCTGATTGGTGAGGACTTGGTTAAACTTATATTGGATCCTCAAACAATTTTGAGTTTCCCTGGAAAACTAAGATTGGAGCTAGAGCTGTGCCAGAGGATGACAGATCACAATTTGCTCGACTCATACTTGCTTGCATTTAGAGAGAAGACGGATGAATGGAAATCACAAATCGCGAACATTAACAAAAAAGCAGCAAAGTATACTTCCGCCATAGAGGATCTTCGTAACTTAGAAACAAAATTTATGTTTACCAAGTATTCAAACAACTTATGGTCAGGAAACTATAATGCTGCTTATTCACTAGCAACTGGGCTAATGCAAAAATTAGCCAATAAGGGTCAAGAAAGAGAATCAGCAATTTGGGCCTATTTAGCAGGTGTGGCTTCAGATGTCTCCGCTTTTCTATCTGGAAAAAATCCTTATCTGGAGCCGGGCAATGAACTGTTTGTAACAGCCGTTAGCAGGTCGGAAAAAAGAGATTGGTTTGGAAATCTTTCAAACCATCTCCATCAGGAACAAATCCAGCAACAACTCGAGCTTAAGGTAGAAAGGATATACTCATTCCTGAACAATTATTCTCCTCAAAATAATAATTTTGAAGAGATCCTATTGGACTCAATTAAGAAATTAAAAAGCGGAGACGATGGAAAAGTAAAGTTATTTTTGAGTATATTCGGGGAGTCGTTGGGATTTGAAACATTAGTGCCTTCGAGACAAGGATCACCTGATTGCATTTGGTCGTCCAAGAATATGGCGGCCTTTATATTTGAAGCAAAAACTAAAAAGTCGAATGATTTCTTGACTATAGAGGAAGTAAGGCAGATAATTGCCTTGCCAGAAGAAGTGAAGAACAATGAAGGATTACAGGTTCCAGGTAATTTATTACCCGTCTGTATCACTGAAGTAAGCAAGATTGCGAAGCAAGAACAACATTCTGCCGTCAAATTTCATATATTTAGGTTACGAGATCTGGAGGTTTTAGCGAGAAATTGGTTTGGGAGATTACTGACCGTACATAGGCGGGCCTTCAAAGACAAAGATTTGCTGAGATTGCAAATACAGCATGCTCTGATAACGCAAAGGATGGATGATAACGGATTACACGATAAATTATGTAAAACTCTTGGCAGTGAAGTCCTTCACGCTCTGTGATTTAATTGATCAATTATCAAGACCTGACAATTCATAAGAATTGTCAGGTTTCAAGGACTATTTTCTCATTGCCCCTTATATACTGTCATTTCAGTCCACAATCCTGACAAACTAAACAATATTTAAAGAACAAGGAATTGTCAGGTTTGTGCTTCCAGTATCCAGGAATACAGCGATAAGATCTATTCAACCTAACATCAAAGTCAAGTTTTTCTCAGAGGAAGATCTTCTTACGATCTTTGAGTTTGTTAAATCCAGGGAACTATCAGATTCCAAGAAGGCTAATTATCACAAAAGATACGGTCTCCTCCTGAAAGTTCTGCTCAGAACTGGTGCCAGGATAGAGGAGATAGTTCCGTATAATAGGCCTGCAAGTGTTGACAAAAAGGGGAAGCTTCAGCCATCTGAATGTTACCCTGGTTTAAGGCCCGTGGACATTAACCTTAACCTGAATACCATTAATCTACTGACACTTAAGAAAAAGAAGAAAGCTTACAGAACACTACCATTGCATCCGGATTTGAAAGATGCAATTATGCAATATTTTCTTGATCTGCATATAGACACTAAATCTGAGACTCCATTGTTTCCTATCAGAAGGCAATCAGTAGATGAATACCTGGACAAGATAGAAAGATCAGTTGATATTAAGGTAAATGCCCATAAGTTCAGACATACCTTTGCGGTAAAGGCACTGATTGATGGTGTGCCAATTAATGTCTTACAGAAATGGTTGGCCCATTCTTCACTGGCAATGACAACGGTTTATGCAGATGTTCTAGGGATGGATACTTCAGATTTTATGCGGGCAATCAAATAGGAATCATTCCGGCGTCTCTTCGCCAAATACATAATTAGAGAAGAATTGGCTCCAAGATAAGATATCTGTGAGTGCCTTCTTTAGGTCATTAGAAACAGAAATAAAGAAGGTGTCTGATTCCTTTATTCCCAATATATCAAATTTTTTATCAATCCTTTTCAAACCTTTAGAAGTTAGAGGGTACTTCAACTTTGTATAGTTGGCTCCCAGGTAATTGCAAAGAGGAAAATATGCTGAAATTGTCAACAAACCTTTCATAATCCCATTTAAATTTCTAAACAGCGCTGAATTCATTTTAGAAATAGCAAGCTCATTGTGAATCTCAGAGAACATTGTATCTATCTCCCTTATGTCTTCCTCAAAAATCTTCATAGGAGTAAATAAAGCCATTCTGCCAAGTGTAGTATGCACTAATCTTAAAAGAATCACTAAATATACTAAAAAGCCGAAATCGTCTATTGGCCTTAATTCTTTTAATTTAGCAACTTTTAAAATTACATCTTTGAAACTTTCGCTTTTATTAACTGATAAATCCAATAACTCTGTTTGATAATTTCTTAGAACTTCAGAGTAATTAATGTAGACTTCTGCGTCTTCCTTTGCGACGACGTTTATTTGTATCAAGGCATCTATAACTTCCTTTTCCCTGGACCTGGAAATTTTAATATATTCTCTTTTCGGAAGAGACTTTTGGAGCTCCTCTATCAAGATAGTAGAAGGAATATGCTGCATCGAATAAGGTTCCCTTAAACTGTACGCAGAGGCAACAAATTGGCTTATTATTTGAATAAATTCCTCGTTCAGACTACCTTTGACCTCAGTCTTCGTAATTAAATTAGAAAATGGATATGGGTAATTTGAATCCGAAAAAATTAGTAGTAAGCTGAATAGATATGAAC
>OFHI01000141.1_pt1 | contig 14886 bp, 9 predicted proteins | sample 1522021 | NCBI WGS metagenome assembly OFHI01 (sample SAMEA2464839, study PRJEB22497) | soil metagenome | biome: Grassland; feature: Farmland; material: Clay | place: Australia | collected 2013-02-01 | depth 1.4 m | reverse complement strand
CACTTCACCGCTTCCATCCAGAATGTTGCGGCCACTGAACCTGAAAGCACGAATATCCAGTCTCTGGGCTGCAGCGTTGATGTCCGCAGAATCTCCTGCAGAAACGGGAATACCGTACTCGCCAGCAGTATTGCTGCAACTGCAACAGCCCAGAGTACTATTATCCTGTTGGAGAAGAATCCTCTTCTGAGGAGTGGCTCCTTTTCCGTCCTGAGGTTGAGGGCCAGGAATATGTGTGACAGGATCCAGGTCGAGAAAGCAACGGTCTGTGAGTGAAGAAGCTCTCCTGTTGTAGCATATGTGTAGAGATAGGCGAAGGATACTGCTGCGAACATTGCTGCTGAACTCATTAATATCCCGCGGAGCATCGGCGGGGACAACATTCTGCTTTTAGGGTGCCTGGGAGGGGGCCTCATGATTGCGGCTTTCTCCCTTTCTTTAAAGGAACCGCCAAGAGCTCCTGCATCCATGAAGAGCTCCAGCACTATGATCTGGATGGGTGAAAACGGAAAGGGTATCGAAAGCAGGAGCGGGAGCAGGAATATCGAGACCAGTGCAATCTTGACAGATATGTAGTATTTCACCCCTTTTTTCAGCGTCTCGTAGATCTTCCTCCCTTCCCGGACTGCATCAACGATAGTGACGAAATTGTCGTCTGCGAGAATCATGTCTGCGGACTCCTTTGCGGCATCGGTTCCTCTGCCGCCCATTGCTATTCCTATCTCTGCAGTCCTGAGGGCCGGTGAATCGTTCACGCCGTCGCCGGTTACCGCGACCACTTCACCTGAACTCCTCAGAGCATCGACAATTCTCAGCTTGTCGCCTGAAGCTATCCTGGCAAAAATAGATACTTCCTCCAGGGACTTCTTCAACTGATCCGCATCCATCCTCGAGAGTTCAGGGCCCGTAATAGTCCTGCCGGAATTGTTTATTCCGACTTCTCTTGCGATCGCCCTGGCAGTGTTGGGATGATCCCCGGTTATCATTATGACCCTTATTCCAGCTTTCTGGCATAGCCTGATCACTTCAGGCACATCTTTCCGGGGCGGATCAAGAAAGCTGATAAGGCCCACGAATATGTACCGGTTCTCGATATCCTCCCTTGGTGCATCCTTCCCCGCATCCCTCCTGAATGCTAGTCCTATGACCCTCTCGCCTTCTGAGGTAAGCGAGTCAACAGTATTGATCACCTCAGATCTTCTGTAATCATTGAGCGGTACTTCCTCATCACCTATCATTATGTGCTCTGATCTTTTCAGCACCTCTTCAGGGGCTCCGCTGGTGAAAAGAAAACCTCTTCCATCATGTTCAAAAAGGTAGGAGGCAAGCTTGGACTTGTTGTCAAAGCCGAATTCCTCCACAGGCCTGTACCTGGTCCTGAGGGAGCGGAAATCAACACCAATCTGCCTGGCGAGGTTGTATACGGCTATAACCATGGGATCCCTCTGCTGATCTATCTCCTTCTCTGTTCCTATAAGGGTTCCAGTTGTGAGGACACCAAACTCTATCAGGCTCCTGTCAGGAGATGATGTGCCTTTGCTGAGGCTGCCGTTGAAGTAAAGATGGCCTATTTCCATCCTGTTTTCAGTGATCGTCCCGGTCTTGTCCGTGGCAATCACAGTAACGCCGCCCAGAGTTTCAGCTGCCCTCAGGCTCTTGACTATTGCCTTCTTTTTAGAGAGTGAGAATGCTCCTACCGCCAGGACTATTGTTATGATTATCGGCAGTTCCTCAGGAACTGTTGCGAAAGCCAGCGACAGGCCCGTAAGGATCATTGAGTTTATCGCCTGGCCCTGCAGGTATCCGATCACGGGAATGAGGATGCTGAAGAATGCAGCCACGCCTACAAGCAGGAATGTGAGCCTCGATATCGACTTTTCAAGCGAACTCTCCTTCTCCTCGACCTCGCCTGCGAGTTCGGCTATGGCGCCAATCTCTGTCCTGCTGCCGGTCTCGGCGACTATGGCTTCTCCCTCCCCCTGTACTATGAGCGTCCCGGAAAAAACCATGTTCTGAAGCTCTGCAAGGGGCGAATCGGCAGGCATTATGCTGTCGGCATCCTTTCTTACCGGGAATGACTCTCCCGTAAGGGCAGATTCATCAGCACTTATGCTGTAGGATCTTATTAGCCTGGAATCTGCCGGCACCCTCTGCCCTGTCTTTATGAGAAGGAGGTCTCCCGGAACAAGGTATTTTGCCTCGATTTCAACGAGCTTTCCGCCCCTGTATACCGGGGCCATGAGGGAAGTAAGCCTCTTCAGGGCTTCCAGAGACCTCTTTGCTTTGTATATGTTATATATTTCTATTATGAAAATCAGGATTATTATGGTGAATATGGTAATGGAGTCGAGAACGTTTCCGAGAATGGAATAGAGTATGCCGACTGCGAACAGGATAAGTATCATTGGCTCCTTTATCTCTTCAAGAATTACGGAGAAAAGGCTTTCCTTCTTTTCCTCGGCAATTTCGTTCAATCCCGTCCTGGAAAGCCTTTGAGAGGCTTCAGTTTCAGTCAGGCCTTCCTCTGGATCCGTCTGAAGATCTGCAATCACTTCATCTATCTGGAGAGATGCCCATTTTCCTGTCATTTTCTCTCTCATCTACTCCTTCCGGGATACGAAATAAGACATTGAATCTGCAAAATCTTGCATGATTCTGTTTTCATACAATGAATCAGGCGATAATATTCTTGCGCATGAATACAAACCTTGCATCAACACAATATGTAACGAACATCTTATAATTGCATTGGTACATGTTCCGGCTGAAAACCTGAATAAACACACTTCAATGTTATGGGATAACCGTGCTTGCCTGAAAGAATGCCGGAAATTCTTCCATAAAAATATAAGGTTAACATTTTTAACAATAGTTTATATTTCTGCAATTGCCGGGTCGGGAAAAGGTGAAAATAAGGGAAAACTCAAAAAACAATGATTCAGCGGGGGAAACGGGAAGTGGCCTCTGGTTCGTGAGTTATCTGCTCTCCAATACCGCTTACGGGATAACCATCCCGCTGATTCCACTCTTCGTGATTCTCTACCTCAACTCCGGAATAGTTTACGTGGGAATTGCATACAGCCTGGCATCTCTGGCATCCGTGCCTGCCCTGATGCTCTGGGGTGACCTGTCAGATTCTATCAGGAAGAGGAAAATATTCGTGGTTATCGGATTCCTGGGATCGTTTGCCACTCTCATTCCAATAGTTCTCGTATCAGACATAAGTGAATACATCCTGGTACTCGTGGCATTCCAGCTTGTTTCCATGGCAAGCGTTCCTGTTTCAAACCTCCTTATCCTGGAGAATACTAAGGAAGAACACTGGCCTAAGGTCATGTCCAGCTTCAGCATGATCTCATCGCTTGGCACTGTGGCCGGCCTTGTTGCCGGCACCGTCATCGTATTCGAGGCATCGGTGGGATATGCAAGAATCCTGCCTGCCTTTTATCTCATCGCATCTTTCATATATCTCATTGCCGCAATTAGTGCTGTATTCCTCCTGAAAGAGCCGAGGAGAACAATCAGGAGGGGCAGGATAGGCTTTCTTTATACAGTCAGGACTATAGAAAGGGTAAGGTTCTTCCCAAGCACGGTCCTGCATATAATGTCACTGAGAAAAACCAGGAGGCCGAAGAAGCTTCCCAGAACCCTGAAAGGATACATCTGCTCTTCAGCGATCCTGATGTTCGGATTCCAGCTATTCATCCTGCCGTTTCCTGTATTCCTCATGAATGCTCTCGGGGCCGGAACGCTTGAGATTTTCATCATGTACCTGTTCAATGCCGTTCTTTCCACAATCACGTTCAGGATTGCAGGCGCATCTGTCAGGAAGTACGGCAGCAGGAGGACCCTTTCATTCTCGCTCTTCGGAAGGATAGGCGTATTCATGGCATCGGCTGCGCTTCCTCTTGTGATACTGCCTGCAGGGACACTGATGATGATTTCCCTGGCTGTCTATGCAGTTATTGGCGGCTTCTGGAGCTTCATAAGCATAAGCCAGATAACCTATGTTTCAAACATGGCCGAATCGTCAGTCAGAGGCAAGGCAATAGGGGAGTATAATTCATTCTTCGGCATAGGGCAGATCGGCGGCTCCGCAATATCAGGCATTCTCGTTGCCTCATTAGGATTCTCAACTGATTTCATCATTTCGGCAGTCGTGGTCGGAATAGGTGCACTCCTCATATTCAGGTTCTATACGTATCCAAGGGTTCCTGCCTCAGTGGAGGACTTCTCGGTCATAGAAAAGCTTCCTGCTGTTCATTAGAATTTGCCGGGAGTGGTCTGAAATAAACTCAAAGAAATTAATTATAAGGCAATGATAAAGGGGAGAAAGGACAAGGGGATTGATTTGGAACAGGCCGGAAATAACGCTGTGGGAAACAATTCTGCAGTTCCTGAGGCAAAGCCGAAGGCAAAATGGTTCCTCAGCTACATGCTTTCCAACGTGGCAACAGGGCTTACAACTCCCCTGATTCCCCTGTTCGTGATATATTACCTGAAATCGAACGTGGTATTTGTCGGCCTGGTATCATCCATCGCATCTGCAGCCTCAGTACCTGCATTGCTATTCTGGGGAAATCTCTCCGATACTGTGGGGAGGAGGAAGATATTTCTCATGATCGGCTTTACAGGCTCATTCGTCAGCCTGCTGCCGATACTTTTCGTAAGGCAGATAGATGGCTACATAGCAGTTCTGGTTATATTTCAGATCCTGGCCATGGCAAGCGTCCCGGTCTCCACTCTCCTCATCATGGAAAATACACAGGAATCAGAGTGGCCAGGGGTCATGTCCACATTCAACATGATCTCGTCTGTGGGGACAGTTGCAGGCCTTGCAGCCGGTACTGGCATCATCATGTTCCTGTCCCGGGACCCGTTCTTCAGCCTTCCGCTTGTTTACATCATGGCAGCTTTTGTATACCTTTCTGCTGCAGCAAGTGCTTTCCTTCTGCTGCCTGAGCCTGCAAGAACTCTCAGGAGGAGCGCGTTTTCCCACATTTACTCCATCCGGACCATGGAAAGGCTGAGGTACTTCCCCAGCAACGTAATCCACATCATTGCAGCGAGAACAGGCGACAAGACCCGGAAGCTGAAGTCCAGCCTCAAGAAGTACATCTATTCAACAGCACTCCTGATGTTCGGCTTTCAGCTGTTTGTGGTTCCGTTCCCGGTTTTCCTCATAAGGGCTGCCAATGCATCAAATACTGAAATATTCATAATGTACCTTATAAACAGCATACTCTCAACGCTGACATTCCGGGTTGCAGGCGCGACCGTCAAGCATTTTGGCGGGAAGAAAACACTTTCGGCATCACTTTTCGCAAGGGTCGGAATATTTGGCGCCTCGGCGGTCATGCCCTATCTTTTCATGCCGAGGACCGGCGTTCTCCTGGCTTCCCTGGTGGTATACGGCCTCATAGGGGCGATCTGGAGCTTCATAAGCATAAGCCAGGTTACCTATGTTTCAACTGCGGCCGTGCCCAAAAATCGTGGAAAGGCTGTCGGTTACTACAACTCGCTTCTGGGAATAGGGCAGATATCGGGTGCAAGCCTCTCCGGGGTAATTTCCGGCTATCTCGGCTTCGGCCCTGATTTTGCCATTTCTGCCGTTGTTGTGGCTGTGGGCGCACTTCTCATACTGAGATTCTACAAAGCCGGCAAAGTAACCGGGAGGATAATTGGAGTCTCGGCTTAGGGGATATCAGTAAAAAGTTCCCTTAATGCGGCTTCTGTCTATGCTGATGCCCTTGGGCGTCATGGCAATGATATTGTCGCTTATCTTTGCAATGTCCCCGTCAACATCCCTGCTGACGGATTTAATCTCATCAATTATTCTCCTCATCAGGAGATCGTCGTTTATGATCTGCTTGAAGTCAAGAAGAAGTATATTTCCGTTGTAAACAAATTCCTCAGCCTTGAGAACGTCCTCATACCTATAGACTTCAGCAACTTTTATGGATCTCTCTGCTCCGTCGAATTCATCCTCGTTCGGGAGCTTCATGTCATTGAGGTCAATGAATTTCCTGGCCTCCTCCTTTTCTTCTTCAGAACTTTCCTGCTTTTTTCTTCTCAGTATGGGAGCCATTTAATCATCCTGTGCATTTATAATCGGATTGATTATAAAACTTTTCTGACCTGTTCCTCAGCTGGAGACCCTCTTTATGAAAAGGTAGAACAGGTTGTTGAAGCCGTCTCTCCATGTCTTCAGCTTGGGTTTTGTCAGCCTGACGCCGTATATGATGGGTATTTCGATGAATTTTCCCTTCCTTATTGCCTCGATCTTGATATCCTGCGAAAAAGACATGCCATCGCTCAGGGCATTCATTCCCCGGTATATGTCAGACCTGAATACCCACATTCCGCTCTGTGAGTCATTTATCCGGACCTTGAAGAATATTCCAATGGTCTTGTTCAGGATGCTGTTTCCAACATAATGGAGTGTAGTATAGTTTCTTGGCGTCCTGAGAGTCATCCTGTCACAGGAAATGAAGTCCACTTCATTGTACTCAAGCAGCTCGATGAGAGGTTTTACAACATCTGTTGGATAAGTGCCGTCCCCGTCCATGCACACCATTATGTCGCCTGTCGCCTCATCAAGGCCAGTCTTGTAAGCAACGCCATAGCCCCTTCTCGGCTGTGATATCACTTTTGCTCCTTTTTCCTTTGCGATTTCCCTCGTACTGTCTGTAGAACTGGTATCCACTACGATAACTTCCAAGTCTTCTATTCTGTTCAGACCATCGATTACTTTTCCAATAGTCTTTTCCTCATTTATTGTTGGTATTACGACGCTGACCTTCAAGCTCTTCCACTCCGGGGTGATGTTCTAGGGAATTACTGACCTTCTGACATCAATATATTGATATATTTAATTAATGCTGTCTTTTCCGGCGATTTGACCCGCGTTCTCACAGCCATGAAAATTTCTTTTCCGATTTACACCGGGAAATCAGGAAAATATGAATAGCCATGCCTGCATCAACCCATCATGGACAGCAACATAAAAGTGGCGTCGGGATACGATTTTGATACCACTCTAAAGAAGCTGGAAGTTGCGATTGGCGAGTCCGATCTCAAAATTGTGTCCAGAATAAATGCCCAGGAAAACCTGATGAAAATCGGAAAGGAGATCGGCGGCAACCAGATATTTGAATTATTCAACCCGAACCTTGCTTCCGAAGTCTTTGAAAAGAACAGGGATGCAGGAATAATACCGCCGGTGAGGCTTTACGTGTACCAGAACGATTCAGGATCGGTAATCATTTACCAGGATTCTGCCAGACTTTTCTCTGAGTATGAGCTTCCGGATCTTGGAAGAAGAGTTAATGATATGGTACAGGAAATTGTAAGGAAAGCAATATCCTGACCTGTTCAATGATATTTTTTCCTTCAGCCCTGGGTTATTTTTGACACACCGTTGTTTTTCACTATCTCATAGGAAGAATCAGCAGCTGAAGTAAGCTCAGAATGGTGCGTTATCATGATCATCTGCTGCACCATCCCTTCATCGGCAAGTGAATACCTGATTATGTCCTTGAGGCTGTTTCTCCTGTCCTCGTCCAGGAAATTCGTGGGCTCATCCATTATCACCGTGCTCACCCTTCCTGTAAGGTACTTTGCAATGGCAAGCCTTACCGCGATTGCGAGGGAGATTCTCTCTCCTCCGCTGAGGGAATCGAGGGGCTCTTCTGCGCCGTTGTTTATCACCTTTATGTTGAAATTCTCGTCGATCCTGATATCATCGAATTCGAAGTTGAAGGACGAAAGGTAACTTCTTGCCATATTGTTGATGGAAACCGATGAATCCTTTCTTATCAGGGACTGAATTCCATCCCTGCCGAAAGCGCTCCTTAATTTCTCCAGCTTTGAAATGGCAGCCATGATGCGGGACTTCCTTTCCTGATCCCCTTCAAGCCTTTTCCTTTCCTCTGCAAGCTTCTCCATATTGCTGTTCGTGTTTGCCATCCGCTCTTCAAGTGCAGCAATGTCCGTCCTTATCCGGGAATGTTCACCGTGAATTCTGCTGTAAGCCTCGCTGGCGGAGGAAAGAGCTTCTTCGACATTTCCCATTTCCGCCATGGATTTCTCTTTTTCAGCCAGTTCGACCTCTATTTCCTTCAGATTCCTTCCTGCGGACTCAATTTCATTTGCTGTCCTGAAATATTCAGTCTCCTGGTTCCTGATGGTGTCGTACTTCCTTGAGAGTGCAGCCATCCTCGCCTGATCTCCATCGCCTGGCTCGAAGCCTATCTTTTCCTGGAGATCCAGAAGCATGGATTTTTCATCATTCATCCTGCCCTGCAAGGAATTGAACTGGGTCCTCAGGTCATCAATGGAAACCCTTTTCATGGAATACAGAAGCGTGTTGTATGTCCTTTCGGCCTCCTGGAGCCCTTCTAAGTCTTTCCTGAGTTGCTCATAACTGTTTTCCATCTGCTCCAGGCCTTCAAGCTCTCCCTTCAGGGACTCCAGTTTACCCTCTTTGTCCCTTATTGAATCCCGGAGCCTTGCAATTTCTTCCTTTGCCTTCAGGAACCTGTCTGTGTCGCTGCTTCGCAATCTGGAAACCCTGCTTTCAACTTCTGAGTATGAGTTTCCTAATTCCGTGATCCTGCCCTTTATCTCCTCTATTTCGGAAACATATTTTCTGTCTGTTTCCCCGTAGGATGAGTGGATTTCATTGAGATGCTGCTCATCAAGCTCAGTTCCACAGACAGGGCATTTATTGTTCTCTCCCAGGGTATCGCGGTTTTTCCTCAGCTCCTCCCTGAGGCCATTGATGTTGCCGATCCTGGCCTTGAACTCTCTCCGGTCTCCCTCAATTCTTCTGAGTTCCTTTTCAAGATCAGCGATCATGGATGAAAGGGCATTCCTGTCCAGATCCCTTATTTCATTGTAGGCATCGGATGATGCAATATCCTGAAACCTGCCCATCTCACTTTTCTCTTTCTCAATATCTTCTTCAAGCGCCCCTTTCATGGCCTTTGACTTTTGCTTTTCCCTTATGCCGGCTTCGAGTTCCGAAGATTTTTTTGTGGATTCCTCATATCTTTTATGGTCAGCCTCCGTTGCTGAAAGCCTGGCTGCATCTTCTTCATACTGCTTTATGTTCTTCTCGATATTGCCGCAGTTCAGCGATAGCGTGTTAAAATCATTCCTGACACTGAAGAATTCGGTGATCTCGTCCCTCTTTGAAAACAGTGGATCTTTCTCTATCCGTTCTTTTTCCTCAGGGAAGTATGCTATTTCCTTCAGCCTCCTTTCATTATGGGCAATGCTGTCGTTGAATTTCCTGCTGCTTGAATTCAATTCCACGATCCTTTTTTTCAGGTTATCGTAATCGCTCTTCCTCCTGATGGCTTCATTCCTATTCCTGTCGGCGTCCTCAAGAAGGGCGGAAACCTCTTTCTCCTTTTCCCTGGCAGTGGTCAGATCTTTTTCGTAATTCTCAAGATTCAGGCGGAATTCACCGGCTGCTTTGCTGTTTTCTTCGAGCCTTTCATCGAGATTTGCATAATGGGCACCTTCCATCTTTACTTCGTCCATTATTGCCTTCAGGGATTTCGCATTGTCATTAAGCACGTTTATGCCGATTATCCTGCTGAAAAGCTCTTCCCTCTTCGATTGAACCTCGGATATGAGGGCGTCCATTTCCCCCTGCCTTACGAAGACAGAATTGAGGAATATGTCCTTGTCGATCCTGAGCCCTGACTGGATCTCCTTTATCACGCCTTCTGCAGTTTCAGCCGCGATCATTCCGTCAACCTTTATCCATGATTTCCGGTCGCTTATATTGCCGCTTTTCCCGAGTTTCTGGCTCCTGAATACTTCGTAATACCTTTCATTGAGCCTGAAGCCTATGGTTACGGAGCATTCCCTAGCTCCGTTCCTAATGAGTTCTGCTATGCTGTTCCCTCTTTTTTCTCCAAAGAGGGCAAACCTGATTGCATCAATAATGCTTGATTTTCCGGCACCGTTCTTGCCGTAAATTACGTTTATCCCGTTCTCGAAGGCAATCCTTGAATCGTTGTGGGACAGGAAATTCTCAAGCTGTATGTAATCGATTATCATTTTCGACACCTCCGGAATTAAGGCCAAGCCTCTTCAGGATATTTGATCTGGCCTCTTCATACTCCTCGCTCCTCAGCGTCTCATACACATCATTGGCCAGATCGGCCATTTCATCATCATTGAAGTAAGCCTTGAAGTAATCCACCAGGCTGTTCATGTTCGGCTTGTCAACAGAAACCTGCTTCTGTGATTCAAACCTGACCCTCTTGAAGATGAATTCCTCCGAAAGCTCCTTCAGCTTCCTTTTCACCTGGTCCCTGTCTGCATCGCCGTTTATTGTAAGCAGGATAAGTGGTTTCTTGTCTCCGAACCTGCCTGAATGCTTCTCCCTTACCTGTTCTATTTCATCAACATAGTTGTCGGATCTAGCCGATACCTCGATCTGGAAGCGGGTGCTCTTCAGCGGAACCCTGTCCACTTTCACTTCCCCGTTGTTTATCTCGACAAGGTTCACTCCTTTCCCTTCCTTCAGGAATCTGCCTATCTCGCTTGAGCTTGTCATGTCAGTTGATCCTGCGTATGAAAAAACAGGGTAATCCTTGGGTTTCAGCAGGTGATCATGAATGTGGCCGAATGCCAGGTATGAGAACGTTTTCGGAAGATCATCATATTTTGCCTCGCACGCCTCCGGATGAAGATAAGGGGAAATGGCCTGATGGGAGAGAAGCACAGAGGATTTGTAATTTCTTGCTGTTTCTTCCGCTTTCCTGTATTCCTGAACAAGCATGTCCTTTCTGAGTCCCTTCATGTTTGATATGCCGTATAGAAGAATTTCCTCGCCGTCATATCTTACGGTTTGATTTTTCTGTGCATCATCGGATCCGTCATCGAGAAGCTTTACTCCAAGGAAGTCGAAAATCTTCGATGCAGGATCATCCTTCCTCTTCGGCCTGTCGTGGTCGCCCATTATAATGTACATTTTCCTGTCGTGCTCTGCTATCTGCCTCGCGAAGTCCTTGAATCTCAACAGGGGATGGTTTCCCGGGTTCCATGTATCAAAAAGATCCCCTGTGTGGAGAAAGAAGTTCACATGCTCGTTCAGCCCGATGTCAATGGCTTCCTGGAAGGATTCGTAGAAGTCATCCTCCCTGAATGCCTCGCCGTATTCCCTGTTTCCCAGATGTGTATCTGAAAAATGGAGGAATTTCACCATCAGAAATCCCCCAGCAGTTTTGAGATCCTGCTTGTGTCCTCCTTCGGATCATACTTCTTGTCCCGATCATTCCTGGCTTCCTTCAGCAGTGTGATAAGATCCACATCACCACCGCCTTCCATGGTCTCTCTCGGCCTCATCTTCGCAATAACCGGCATCTTCACGAATTCCCCGACAAGAATGCCTTCACCGACATTCAGGGATGGAAGATCCTCAATGACCGCCTCCGTGATGCTTTCACCACTCTCAATCACTGCCTTCTGGTCCAGGGGATTTGTAATCCTCAGTATTATTTCGGAATTGCACTGGCTGAGCACATCCTGGTCTATCTTTCCGGGCCTCTGTGTGATCACGACGAGAAAGATGCCGAATTTCCTTCCTTCACCGGCAATTCTCTTGATCATCTGGGCGATCTGCGTGTTGCTCTTGGGCGGAACAAAGTTGTGCGCTTCCTCTATGAATACAAACACGGGATACTTGTAATCGGAGGCCAGCTTCGCCTCATATACTTCGTTGAGGACCCGGAACGAGAAGTAATTGGCAAGGAACTGATCCATGCCGGAAAGATCCAGAATTGTCATCTGCCCGGGGGCAAGATAATCATTCATGCTTGTTGTCCTGTCGCTGAATATCTGCTTTATCTTGTTCAGGAACCTGAGCCTTCCTGCAATCTTCCTCTGATCCTCCACCTGTATTTTTGAAACGGATTTGAGGAAATCATCAAGATCCTTCTTCCCGGCCATGTTCTGCAGCATCTCATCCACGATCCTTATCAGGTTCGTCCACCCTTCCTTGATTCCGAGGATTCCCGTCACATCTTCTGATTCAAGATCCTGGAACCTCAGGGTGAACTCGTCAACAAAGCCCTGTTCCTGCCCCTGGTATCTGCCGGTGCTAAGCGGCGTCCTATACACCCTGATCGAATCGGAGTAGAATTTTCCCTGCGCATTCTTTCTCATTAGCGCATAATCAGCATGCGGATCAAGTACAATGATTGAGGCGCCCTTCTTCAGGAGCTCCTCCATGATAACTCCTGCTGTATGGCTCTTTCCTGCCCCGGTTTGTGCCACAATTGCAAGGTGCCTCCTGAGTCCGTTGACATCGAGGGATACTTTCACGTCAGGCCTGTCTGCGAGGAATCCGACATCCAGGGCACGATCACTGTCAAAAGAGAATATTTTCTCCAGGGTCTGGCTGTCCGCCCTGAAAACTTTGACTCCCGGGCGGATCAGATCACGGGAGAGTTCAAGGCCATGGTCATTGACAGCACCAAGGCTTCTCGCGACACAGATATTCACTATGTCGCTTATGCTGCTCCTGATGTACTTGGATACACTCTCATAATCAAGCCCTTCGTTGAGAAGCTCACTCTTTGATATTATTCTCTCAACCCTTCCAATAACCCTGTTTTTCCCGATATCCATGTAAACGTATTCCCACTTCTTGACCTCAGAGTCCGGCTCAATCACAAAATGGAAAAATTCCGAGGTATTGTCCCCGACTACGTATCCTAGTTCAGATTCTGAGTCTTGCACGCCTTTCACCCCTGGTTTCATAAAACTGCACACCAATTTCTCTTTCAAACGCCTTCATGTATATACCTTCAACTTCCTTCTGGCTGAATTTCACCAGCCTGTCTATTTCAGCAAGCCATATGTTGTGTGTTTTCAGGCCTCCGTAGCCCCAGAACACCATGTTCGTCATCTCGTCCGGAATATCATGCCTGTCCGGAGTTTCTATCTCAAGTTCCTGCACTTCCGGTATAACTATATCCACCTTTATCGGAAGATCGTGCTCCCTTGGCAGAGCATGTGTCGTGATGACGTTTAGCTTCTTCCTTACGGATTTCCATTTCACTTCCCTTGGCACAATCAAAGGGGCTGTCATGCCGGGGTTGCCTGCAAGGGACTTGACAAGGAAATGATCAGTATTTGAGCTCTTCATCTCATTAATGACCATATCTGTTCTCTTCCTGCCTTCATCCACGCTGTTGAGAAGAAACTTCTTGAATTGTGTTGATTCAGAACTCTTCGCTATGAATATCAGTGGAACGCCAAGTTCCAGGGACTTTTCAACGAGCTGCCCGAGAGTTTCGAAGTAATCATCCATGAAATTCTCGTATTTTTCCGCAATTATTTTCCTGTTCTCGTGAGAAAGCCTTCCTATCAGCGAACCGTCCACGAGGATGTAATCAGGCTTTCCGTGTTCGAGGGATTTCAGTATTGACCGGTGTTCCGAATGCTCCATCAGCAGGATCGTGAAATTGCGGAGATGATCCCTGTGCACATTTATGACTTCAGCCAGGAAGTCCGTGTATATTTCGGAACCCATCTTTGTGTACGAGCGTATAAGAATGATCTTCTTCCCGTTGTAGAGTTCCCTGACAAACTCACTGCTGTCTGTCGCTGACATCAGGCCGGGGTTGAAATCCGCACTTCCAACATTGACAAAGTTCTTTTCGAAAACATCGCTGTAAAGGGAGAAGAGCAGTGAATTTCTGTCAAGAACAAGGGAATTTGCAATGGTCTTTTTGTTTTGGTGAAGATAGTCCAGAAATTCTTCATATGTATCATTCATCAGTGAAACCTGCCAATTCTGCAGATCCGGTTTCCAGGGGCATTTTACTGACTGAACCTGCATGGCCGAAACCCATCATGGAAAACCGGACAAGTTGAAAAAATGATAACGTAGAATCTTAATAAATCTTATCCGGCCGATGGACCAATGATCGGTATAATCGTAAAGGTGATGACAAACATTATTATTCCAAGGATTCCAAGAGCTATGTCTAGTTTTGAAATCTTCGAATAGTCGTCAAGTGCGGGCGGGTGGTTGACGCCCATGAAGAGGACAAACATTGCCAGGATCCACCAGCCGGTGTAAAACCATCCGACTATGAAGAGGAAGCCAAGAAATCCGTATCCCACCACAACTGATCTTCTTCCCAGCAAACCTCTTATCACGTGGCCGCCGTCCAGCTGGCCTATTGGCAGGAGGTTCATTGCTGTGGCAAACATGCCAACCCATACCGCAAAGACCATTGGAAAGATAGGTCCCTGGAAATTCGTTGAAAGGCCCAGCAGGTGATAGATCAGGGGGAATGTAATTATAAACTGGCTGTGAGTGCTCAATGGTGTGTATATGCCCTGCAGGTATTCGGCAACAAACAGCAGAGGAAGTGCGGTGAGGAAACCGAAAATGGGGCCAGCCACACCAATCTGGGTCATGGCTTTCTTATTGGGAATGGGATCTCTCAGGGAAATAAATGCACCGAAGGTTCCTATTCCAACGGGAATCGGGATGAAAAAGGGGAGGGAGGCTTTTACCTTATGCCTCTTTGCAACAATATAGTGTCCGGTCTCATGAACTCCAAGGATGAGCATAAGTGGAGCTGAGAAGTAAATGAAGCCATAGTACAGCCTCATAAGATTGAAATTAGGGCCTGGCGGTATGAAATCTGCCGCATACTGGCTGCCCACCCATATTGTGGATGCAAGTGTGGCCAGAAGCATTATTACGTTTACCAGGACCCCTCTGTATTTTACAGGCGGCCTCCGGGTAACTTCAATAAAATTTTCACCGTTCTGTGACATGAAGGGTATGTACCCCTTGTCAACAAGTTCCATCCTGATTTCATCGAAGGACTCTGCAAGGTTCGG
>OFHI01000140.1_pt1 | contig 14942 bp, 13 predicted proteins | sample 1522021 | NCBI WGS metagenome assembly OFHI01 (sample SAMEA2464839, study PRJEB22497) | soil metagenome | biome: Grassland; feature: Farmland; material: Clay | place: Australia | collected 2013-02-01 | depth 1.4 m | reverse complement strand
ATAATGAAGCGCATGGAGACTATGCTGGCAGGAATATGCAATACCTTTGGCGCGGAGTACACCATCGCCCTGGAAGAAGGTTATCCGGCTCTGACAAATGACCGGGAGGTGACTGGCATTCTTGGCGAAGTGGCAAAAGAGCTTCTTGGTGAAGAGAATGTTTCCTATCCCCTGCCCGACCTTGGCGGGGAGGACTTCGCCTACTTCACTCAGAAGGTCCCCGGAACCTACTACTATCTCGGTGTCGGGAGAAAGGAGGGAAACGATGATAACATATGGCACAGCCCCACATTCTTCATAAATGAGGAGGCACTGGAAATCGGCGCGACCCTCCTGTACAGGACTGCAATGAAGCTCCTGGAGAAAGAGGGTGCCGAGGGCGGTGGAAGAATTGCATAAATTCCCGAAGGAAGAGTATCTTGAAAGGATTGAGAAGCTCAGGGGGCTGATGGAAGAGAAGGGCGTTGACTCAGTTTACCTCTCTTCCGGGATTTCATTCGCATATTTCACGGGTTTTGCCTATCTGGCGACTGAAAGGCCGGCGTGCATGATAATAACCAAGAAGGGGGGCATCACCTTCATGGGGCCCTCCGTGGAGAAGGACCACCTTTTCAGCCAGACCGATCTTGTATCTGAAATCAGGACCTATCTCGATTACCCCGGGGATGAGCACCCGGCGTTGCTGTTCTCAAGGTGGATAAAGGAGCTGAAACTGCCATTAAGGATGGGTGTTGAATCCATGCAGTTCTACCCGTCCGCATATGGGTATGAAGGCCCAGAGATCAGGGAAGGGCTGCCAGATCTCACATTGGTGCCAATGGGGAGTGATATCTACAGGCTAAGGAGGATCAAGAGCGACAATGAGATTGAGGCCATAAGGGAGACCATAAAATGGGGCAATCTTGCACACACCTACCTGCAGGACTACTCCGCAGATGGAAGATACGAATTCGAGGTTTCAGTGGAAGCATCCCTTGAGGCATCGATCGCAATGAAGAGAACTCTCGGGAAAAGCTACATGCAGAAGAGGTTCCTCAGCACTCCCGTTGAAGCGGTCTTCATGGGCCAGCTGGGAGAGCATTCCGCATACCCGCACTCAATCAGTGCAGACAGGCCCATGAAACATGGCGATATTCTCGGAACGTGGGCATACGCCGATGTTGAAGGCTATTTCTCGGAACTGGAGAGGAACATGTTCCTCGGGGAGCCTGATCCCAAAACATACGAGTTTCACCAGCTTCTCCTCAAGCTCCAGCAGACAGCCTTCGATGCAATAGTTCCCGGCGCCAGGGGATCTGACGTCGACAGGGCGGTCCATAAATTTGCGAAGGATCACGACCTTGAAAAATACCTGAGGCACCATTCCGGCCATAACATAGGACTGGAGATGCACGAGGCACCTTTCCTGGATGTGGGCGACCACACGCCGATCATGCCGGGAATGGTTTTCAGCGTGGAACCGGGGATCTATGTGCCAAAGCTTGGTGGATTCAGGCATTCAGACACAGTAGCAATGAGGGAGGATGGCCCTGAAATACTGACCTACTACCCGAGGGAGACGGTGGAACTGATTATAGAATAGACTGAGCACCCATCACCTTATTTCTGGTTGTATGCGACTTCATTCTGCACCGTAGCCGCCACCGCCCGGGGTCTCAACAACAACTTCATCACCGGGCATGAGGGTTGTGGTGAACTTCCCGGGCATATCTTCAATCTTTCCATCCCTTATTATCCTGATTCTTGAACCCTCTCCGGCGGTTCCCCCCTCAAGCCCCCATGGCCTGGTCCTGAACCTTTCCCCGATCACTGACAGGGAACATTCCTCCGTTACCCTGAATGACCTTACTATGCCATCTCCTCCCCTGTATCTTCCTGAACCGCCACTGCTTTCCCTGAGATTGTTCGAAGTGAAAACAAGCGGGTATTCCATCTCGGCAATCTCCACAGGTGTATTCAGCGTGTTAGTCATGTTGGAATGCACACCTGAGACGCCATTTCCTGAGGGCCTGGCACCAGACCCACCGCCAATGGTCTCGTAATACGCCCAATAATCTCCGTTGCTCTTTCTTCCACCAAGCATTACATTCATCATGGTCCCTGAGGAAGCCGCCGGAACTGAACCTTTCAGGGCACTGCTCATTGCGAGCAGTACAACATCGGCCACACGCTGCGTCGTCTCCACATTCCCGCCACCCACTGCAAAAGGCTTGCCGGGATTGAGTAGCGATCCCTCAGGCGCAAAGAATTCCACAGTCTCGTAAAAACCGTGATTGGTAGGGATATCCGAACCGATGAGGCTCCTTATCACAAAGGCAGTAGCAGAATATGCCACCCCCGGAACAGCATTGAATGGCTTCCTGACCTGGCTGCTTGTGCCGGTAAAATCGGCCAGAACCCGGCCGTTGCCGATTGAAACTCTTACCTTGAGGGGAATATTCTCCTCATCCAGTTCGAGGTAATCAACAGCCTCATAGACGCCTTCTGGCCACCCTCCAATCTCCTTTTCCGCAAGTTCCCTGGAGTGCCCGACTGCCTGTGACCAGGCATCAAGGACATTTACCTCGCCAAAACGCTTGAAGAGGGAGACCACCCTGTTTATTCCCATCCTGCTGGCAGCCATCTGGGCGTTAACATCACCCACAGCAGTAAGCGGGTCCTTGAAATTCTCCTTCATGATCGACAATATTTCATTGTCCAGGATTCCACGCTTCAGGATCTTAACCGGGGGAATCACCATGCCTTCCTCATGAAGGGTTGCCGCCGATGGATTGAGGCTCCCGGGTATTGGGCCGCCCACATCCACATTATGCGCCTTGTTGATTACATACGCGAGCAGACGGTCATCCATGTAAACTGGCGCAATAACTGTAACATCATTGAGATGCGTTCCTGAAATATACGGGTCATTGAGGATAAGCATGTCTCCGTCATCAAGTGAAATTCTGTTCTTTTCCATCCACCTCATGATGTTTTCTGCGCCTATCTTGAATGATCCAAGATGCACGGGTATGTGTTCCGCCTGGGCCACAATCCTTCCCTGTGGGTCAAGGACAGCACAGCTGTGGTCCATTCTTTCCCTTATATTCGGTGATATGGCGGACCGCTTGAGTGCTATTCCCATTTCCTCTGCGATGAACTCAGTTGCCTTTCCTATCAGTTCCCATTTCACTCCCACCAATCATTCCTCCTGAGATTGATTTCCCCAATCGAGCCGGCTGATGCATTCCAACCCTCGGGAACAAAGGTTGATGAATCGTAATCATCTATTGAGCATGGACCACTTACAACTTGATCCGGGATCAAACCGGGCCTCGCATAGGTCATGAGAGAAATCTTCTCCCCTCTGATCACCGCGTCCCTCGAGGAAACCGGATGGCTTTCTGCAGGATCTGCTGACAGCCCTGGCTTCTTTCTTTCTGATACTGCAAAAACCCTGATCGCCACGATCTCAACCTCCCTTTCCAGGTTGAATCCGTAAGTCGAGAAATGCAGCTTCCTGAACAACTCTTCAATGCTCGGCCTCGATGCATCGGATACCGCGACAGTCAGTTCAGATCCCTGGCCCCTGTACCTGCAGTCCGCATATCTGAGGAACCTGCTGCCGGGATGTTTTTCCGCCAGCTCATTCTCGATATCTTGGAAACCACTTTCAGTATCTTGAGGGAATGGCCGCCTCGACTCATACCTCCAATCAGAGAACAGGAGGCCAAGCGCACTGAACACGCCGGGTTTTGGCGCTATAACCACTTTGGTTATGCCGAGCTCATCTGCTATTCGGGCGGCATGCTGTGGCCCAGCACCGCCGAAGGCCATCAATGTAAAATCGGAAGGGTCAAGCCCACGTTCAACAGTTACGATCCTTATTGCCCTCGCCATTTCAAGGTCTGCAAGGCTGATTGCTGATTCAGCAACTTCATACGGTTCTCCAAGGATGGACAAACCTGAAATGGCACCCTGGACGTCCAGTGACATCTGGCCTCCGAGCAGGCTGCTCCCGATCATCCCAAGCACAAGGTTTGCATCCGTGATTGTCGGTTCAGCACCACCTTTCCCGTAGCATATCGGGCCGGGCTCTGCGCCCGCACTTACCGGTCCAATCTTCAATGCGCCTGCCTGGTCCTTCCAAATGACAGTACCCCCGCCAGCTGAGACCTCAGCCAGGTCGACAAAGGGAAATCTCACCGGATATCCCGAGCCTTTGTTCATCCTCCCATGGTGTGACTTGCCGCCGACTTCATATTCAGATGTGATGGAAACCTCGCCATTAACCACAGTTCCAGCCTTTGCTGTGGTGCCTCCCATATCGAAACTTATGACATTGCCGAGTCCCAGGATCCTTGAAACTTCCGATGATGCAATAACTCCTGCAGCGGGACCGGATTCCACGATTTGGACCGGTCTTGAAAAGACCTCGTTGGTTGAAACCAGGCCTCCTGAACTTGCCATGACACTTATGCCCGGAGAGCCAAAATCCACAAGCTTCTTTTCAAGGTTCCTGATGTATCTGGAAACAATAGGCATGAGCGCGGCATTGACGACTGCGGTGGATGTCCTCTCATACTCTCTCTGCTCAGGCGATATATGTGATGAGGTTGTGACATAACTGAAATGTCCAGAAAGGACACTGTTAGCTTCCTCCTCATTGCTGCTGTTCAGATACGAGTTGATGAATGATACAGCAATCGAACCGGGAGATTCCTTCTTTATCTTATCCGCCAATTTTTCAACATCCTCTGTTCTCAGTTTCTTTACAACTGCACCTTTTGAATCCACCCTCTCATCGATCTCGAATCTAAGGTTTCTCTGAACTATCTGCTTTGGCTTCTCGAAAAAAAGGTCATAGAGGTTTGGCCTGTTCTGCCTGCCTATTTCAACAACATCCCTGAACCCTCTCGTGGAAAGTAAAGCCACCCGGGGAAGCTCAAGCCCATGCTGGCCAAGAAGCGCGTTGGTTGCGATGGTGGTAGCATGTATTAGGTTTTCTATATCTCGGTCGGCGTATTTTCCCAGCCCATGTGCCAATCCAACCTCAGGTTCTTTTGGAGTAGTGGGGACCTTGTAGTAACCTACAATTTCATTATTTTTCTGCAGGATAATGTCGGTGAATGTTCCTCCTATATCTACTGAGGCGGTAAGGCCTACCATACTTGGAAAACGATGTTGCACTCTTTAATTTTGTTTTTTAAATGGACGGTGGCCGTATTGCATTCGACAAAATGTCGGGGGACTGTGGAACAGTCTTACCTGTAAATACATCCTGGTGTTCGTTATTTTGCTGCATCTGCGATTTCTGGTTGTTTCTGGAAACGAAAAATTTCGTTCCTTCTTGCCGATATACTAAAGTATAGGTTCAAACGATTACCAATTATAGCCGGAGTGACAGCGGGTAAGTAGCATGAAGGAAAAAGAAAAGATGGCCAAACCTCAAAAGAAGGACAAAAAACTATTCCGAAGAGTAATACTGATTTCAGTCATTTTTTCTGCATGGGTACTTGTTGCTGAACATAGCTCTGCGGTGATATCAAACAGCCCATTCACCAATCTGCACTTACAGTATATTATTTCTGGAATCCTTAATTTTATTGCAAATGAACTCAAAGGTGTAATACTCGCCATAGGTTTTGTGATTAATGGCCTTACCACCACGCCTTCCAACCTGACTTATCTTGCCGGACCTATTGATATTCTGGGAATAATCCCACTGTATTCACTTGTAAAAAGGAAAACAGATTCCAGAGGGGGAGCCTTATTTGTGTCCCTCTTGTTTCTTTTCTTCGCCTTGCTGATTGCACCCAGCTGGTTCAGCCTGCTTTATTTATCACTTTTCCCGGCTCTTTTATTGTGGGGTGTGGCTGCATACGCCCGAGGATCAAGGATTATATCGTTCATAATCCTGGTAGCACTATCTCTTCTCGTACCTGTTGCTGCAATTGCAGTTCTAGTATTTTCAATCGTTATCTTTTACAGAAGCTGGGAAAGCGGAAACGAGGCTTTTTCAAAAAACCCATACAGTATAGTCCTGGAGGGACTCTCAGGATTCATCTTCATCACATTCTTCATGAGGTATTCATACAAACTATTCCTGAACCCTTTCCTTGTCAAGTCAATCGATGCTGAAAATGCTGTTGCCTACCAGACCCAGTTTCATTCTCCAGTTATATCATACGCATTTTCCAACATTCTTCTACTAGCTCCTGAATTTACAAGCAAATCCAGCCTGTATCTGAGTGGTGTAGTAATGGGAGTCATTGTTGTCATGGGGGTCCTGGTGAGAGTGGCAGTTAAGAGGGTTGATAAGAGCTGAAAATCATATAAACGAAGAATTAAAGTCAATACGCGATATGGCGGAAAATAATAGGCAGTATTAGCTGGTGATTATCTGAAGATTCTTGTAACTGGTCACAAAGGGTTTATTGGAAGCAGAATATACAGCGAGCTTCTGGAAAAAGGGCACAGTGTTGGCGGATATGATGTTGGAGACAAATTCCCTGAAGACAAGTATGATTACATTGTCCACTTCGCTGCCAGAACACTCATAAGAAAATCATTGGAGGCACCGTATGAATACTTCAGTGACGGGCTTGCCTTATCGATGCAATTTCTGGAGAAGGCAAGGAAAGACGGCTCTGTTTTTATATTTCCAACCTCCGGCTCTATCGAGAAGCCGTCTAACCCTTACTCGCTTGCCAAGAAAAATGCGGTTGAATGGATAGAGCTTTACCAGGACCTGTTCAATGTCAGGAGCCACATTCTGAAACTGTTCAACATCTATGGTGAAAATAGCGGAAAGGGAGCTCTCTTCTTCTTCTGCCAGGCTGCGGTAAATGGTAATGGTGTAACAATCTACGGGGACGGAACACATAAGCGTGATTATGTTCACGTTTCTGACGTGTCGAAGGCCGTCGGTAGAATTATAGAAGAGGACATAGAAGAAGGAACTCATGAAATAGGCACTGGCATCCCAACTTCAGTGAATGATCTCCTCTCCACGGTCGAAGAGGTTTCTGGCAAGAAGATAAGTGCGGAATACAAGCCATACATTCTGGAAGAGGCGGAAGAACTCTACGCCAAAGACCCTTTCTTGGTTGCCCCCGTGAAACTGGAAGACGGAATAAAGAAAGTGCTGTTATCAATACATTAACTCTGGATTCTTCATTTGTTCGTCAAATTCAATATTTTATGAGGGAAACTATTAGGGCAAGCGGCTTCATAAGAAAGAGAAGCAGTTCCAATGGATCATTTGTCAAAAAGGTGGGCGTCCTTGCACGGTTAAGCCTTGAGGCCAGGTGGGAATTCTTTCTGTAAGCAACCGCAGCACCGACCATGTACCTGAATTTCTTCTTTAAAAGTATCATGAGAGTAGAGATTTCACTCTGATCATGATAAACATATGCATCCGGTGCAAATGCTCCTTTGTATCCAGCCCTAATGGCTTTTAGATTGAAGTCGTAGTCTTCTCCCCCCATGGTGAGTGAAGTATCAAAGCTTATCTTTTTCAGTATTTCAGTCTTCCAGGCAGAATTTCCCATGGGCCCCATTTGTGGGTTCACTTTGACTATCTTCTGGTAAAACTCTTTGTCGTATTCATTAACGAATCTCTCAATTCTGTTATTGGCGGCAGAAGGAGGCACGGTGGGTCCGAAACAAAAATCAGCTTTCCCGCCAATGATGGGTTCCGTTAACTCACTTAGCCAGCCGGATGAAGGAATTTCATCCGTGTCTATGAAGACTGTTATATCACCTTCGACCTTATTGCGCACACCTTCCCTGGATTCAACGATGGACCCGGGAACATTGTATAATTTTATCCTATTGTCTTCTATCTTTATGAGTTCCGATAACAAGATTCCTTTTGAACCTCCATCGGCTATTATTATTTCGTACATATCAAGATTGAGAAGCATTCTGATCAACTCTGTGATTCTGAAGTCATTGTAAGAGGTCACAACCAGGCTGATTCTATAATCGGTTTTCAATTCAAATCTCCCTTATTGTCCATATGCCCATGTTGGTTTTACCAAGATGGACTAAGTTTCATTGGAGTCTTCATTTATTGTTCTTCTACTATCTTATCATAAACATTAATTGTATCTTTTGCCATTTTGTATAAACTGAATTTTTCAGTATATTTGATGAGTTCATTGGAACCAATTGGGAATTTAATTGCTTTTTCTACTGCTTTTCTTACGTCACTCTCAACAAGTTTACAGAAAAAAGCTTTCTGAGCAAGAGTCTCTCTGAATATTGGTAGGTCGCTCACGACGACGTTAGTTCCACATGCCATGGCCTCGATCGGGGTAAGGCCAAAACCTTCACCCTCTGAAAGGTGGACCAATAAGTCCGCAGTCGACATATATTTCCTTAAGGTGGCTCCATCTACTTCTCCAATCATTCTTATATTGTTAAATTCTGATTTGATCTTTTTGAGCTCTTCGTTTCTTTCATTCCATGCATTTACGGACCCAATATGTACCAATTCTATATCCGAAAGTCCTCCAAGTGCTCTAAACAATATATCGTATCTCTTGCGAGGATTAAGATCACCTACTGCAATCACAAGGTGCTTCCCGACACTTCTAATAGTGTCATCGGCCTCTGGGTAGAACTGCGAATGATCTATTGATTGGTTCACAACATGTATCCTATCCCCACTTATTCCAAGGAGTTCAATCACATCGTGCTTCATGAGGTCAGAAAAAACAATCAGATGCTGTACTTTTAAAATATTATCAATGATAATCTTGTTGCCCTTTCTTCTGTAAAGAGAACTTGAGAATTTTTTTTCAAGTTCTAAAGGGAGAAGGTCATGGACGGTTACTATATTTGTATTTCGTACAATCACATTTGGCGTTAATGAATGAACTATACCACCTACTGGCCGGATAAGCTTAGAGAAAAAACTTTGGCTTATTGTCCCAAAAATAGGTTTACCGAAAATACTCAATTCCAGTTTTCTAATTGGGTAAGTTTTGACTGACACACCTTCTTGAATCAATCCCTTTATCAAACGAGTGGAGTAATTAAGATAACCTGAAACCACTTTCGAAGATGGATATACTACTGATACATTCAATGCCTATGTATCACTCAATTTCAATAAAAGTTACCATTATTTGCCTAACAAGGATAACTGTTGTGCCAAAAACTATCCCCAAATTACAATGGCCAATAATACCTATAAGAGACCCAAAACTGAATTACTCTAACTCTGCTACTAGCCTATTTCGCTCCCACATTTTAAATTTATAATAAGGGTACCTTAGCAGTCTTGGAGCAATCCTGAAGAGGTAAGTCCAAACCAACAAAACGAGGAGAAATCGTCTCTTTGTACGGAATGCATTCTTGAGCATAAAGAAGGTCTCATTACCATCTGGCAGGAATCTTTTGTCCAAGTTGGCAGCTTGAAATATGGCAATATATGACTTGTATTCTAGATAAACAACTCTACAAATTTTTTCGGCTGGCGACCCTCTCGTCATCTCATAAATTGTTCTATAGTTGTTCAATCCAATAACCTCTTTATCGCCGCGCTTACTCATGAACTCGTCACAGGATTGTTTCTTAATTGTGTTACTTAAATGAATCCTATAGAATGTCAACAAAGCGGTGTCAAAGATTAGTTTTTTTCCTGTTTTTGCGGAACAGAAGAAGATAAAATTATCTACCCCGCCAGTTATGGAGGTAAAATATTTGAACGATTTCATAAATATCTCTCTTCTGATAGCCATTGAACTAGTATTAAAACCAGGGTTATAGGGTGAAATTTCATCCAAGAACTTTTCGTAATGTGGACCATATTTTATTTCATAAGTTTTATCTACATTGTAATAGATTGATTTCTCTAGCACATCGCCTTTGAAATCGATAGGAATGTGGCTATTGTGATAGTATGCTAAATCTTCATCTCTAGAAAACTTTCCCATAATTACTTCAAGACGATTTTCGGCATACTTGTCATCGTCTTCCAAGAAAGTAAGAATTTCACCTTTGCTTTCAATTGCTCCAACTTTGATTTTCCCATGAAAACTCATCTCACTTGTATATACCGTTCTGAATCCAAGCTCATTAATCCGTTGGTTCACATCTGGATCTTGAAAATCAGTTACAACTATGACTTCGTATTCGACGGCTTGTAATGTTTGATTCTTGATGGAATCCAATGCTTCAAATAGATAGGATTTCCTTTCATGAGAAGTTACTATGACTGAAATGAAGGGATTCATTAGTTTCCTTTGCTCATCTCTAATGGAATATTAAACTTGTTAGGCGATGTCATCCTAATTTTTGTTCAATATGATCTCTCCTAAAATTCCCTTTTGAAAACAACATGATCTGTAAAATTCTGATGGATTGACAGTAACATTTGCTTGATTAAGTCCAGTGGTGGGACCTACCAAATTCAAAGCATATTTATACCTGTTGAAATATTAATGGACGAAAGTATGAGTACATTCATTTCAGTTATTCTTACGGCACATAACCCAACCAAACATCTACTGGAAGCTTTAGACTCTATTCATGCACAGGATCTACATTATAATCTATTCGAAGTTCTTGTGATAAGAGATTTTGAAGACGAAGCCTTTGTTAGAAAAATCTCTGAATACGGTTTTCGAGATGTGCTCGTCGATGAAGATAGTTTCAAGGGGAAAGTTGAGGTTGGGTTGTGGGAAAGTAATGGCAAAGTACTCACTTTCATGGAAGATGACGATTTATGGAAGACAAACAGGCTTAGTACAATATTTTCCATATTCCGAGACGATAATGAACTTGTCTTCTATCACAATTCTCATGTTCCTATTGATCAGAAGGGAAACGTATTAGGACGTTCAATGTTCTATAATATACCGACACCGCATTTAGTCAAACCGGGACCTAATTACAGAGAGGAAGTTAACAAAGTTTCAAAATATAATCCCGATTTTAATACAAGTTCGATGGCAGTTAGAAAGGATCACCTTATTTCAGCTGAAAATGATTTCAAACAGGTTGTTAATTGATTCCAGAAAACTCACCTTTTATCGGATCCACAATAGTCAGACTATCAGGTTCGATGAGTACGATAAGTTTATGAGAAAAAGGTCCAACAAAGATTTGGAAAAATTGAATAGTTATTATAAAATTTATGAAATGTGCCAAGGAAGTCCGGGAGAAAGCCATTCGAAAGCTCTATTCCTGGAACAGAAGGGAAAGGTTGGAGTATTACAGGCAGCTAATGGCGACAAAAGCTTACTCTTGACAATCAAAGAGGCACTCTTCATGTTCTCCTATGCATTTTCCACTGGCAAGAAGTATATTTGTGTTCTAATTATTTGGAATTTCATTTTTAGGTTTGCCCCTAGACTCGCCAGCAAGCCATATTACAGGTACAGAATGAGAGAACAAGGTAAGATTGCTGATGTTTAGGTCAAAGCACTAGCAGAAATTTCTGGTGTCGGATAACAGTTATATTAAACCAATTCGTACCGCTAAACATATCCTATGTATGATATTGTAGTAGTTGGTTCAGGTTTCTCCGGGAGTGTATTGGCAGAACGATTTGCTAATGAAGGAAGAAAAGTGCTTGTGGTGGAAAAGAGAGATCACATAGCAGGAAATGCCTATGATCATTACGATCAGAATGGAATTCTTATACACGAATACGGGGCCCACATTTTTCACACCAACGACGAAACTGTCTTTCACTACCTTTCCAATTTCACCGAATGGAGAATTTACCAGCATAAAGCATTAGCATTTGCTGACGGTCAATTTGTACCACTGCCGATAAATAAGAAGACGATCGAGATGCTCTATGGACCTGATGCTGTGAAGGAAGGAGTCGGAGTTTTTCTTGACAAAGTAAAACAGAAGATAGAAAACCCTAAAAACGCTGAAGAAAACGTCTTGAGTAGGATTGGCGATGAACTTTACAAAAAGTTTTTCAAGGGATATACAGAAAAGCAATGGGGCAGGTCTGCCAAGGAACTTAGACCCTCTGTTACGGCTAGGATCCCAGTCAGAGAAAACTATGATGACAGATATTTTACGGATAAATATCAGGTAATGCCATCAAACGGGTACACTGAATTGTTTCGGAAAATGCTGAGCGATGAGAAAATAAATATAATGCTCAAAACAAATTGGAATGAAATCAAAGATTCAATACCCTACAAAAAGCTGATATATACGGGTCCAATAGATGAATATTTTAATCATAAGTATGGAAAATTAGCTTACCGGTCGTTGAAATTTAAATACAAACTTTACTTTCGGGAATATATGCAGCCTGTTGCGGGGATCAAATATTCGAGTAATTATGATTTTACCAGAACCATAGAATTTAAGCATCTTACAGGTCAAAAGCACCCCTTCACTGTTGTATCTGAAGAATATCCTACAGATGAAGGGGAGCCATATTATCCAGTACCTGCTGACGACACCGAAATAATTTATAGAAAATACAAAAAAGAAGCCGAAAATCTTGACGATGTGAAGTTTGTTGGAAGGCTTGCAACTTACAGGTACTACAACATGGATCAAGCAGTTGCAGCAGCCCTTTCCGAGTTTGAGAAACTTAAGTCAATTGGTTGGTGAATTATAAAAAATCAAGATGACAAAAACCCTCGTTCTACAGACTAACCTACATAATTACCTGAAAAAACTCGTTTTATATGTGAAGTTAGTTAGCAGGTTATGGAAGATTACTCCAATTTCTGGCCTAAAAATGAGAAAAGCATTATCTTGCCATCTTTTGGCTCAATAGACTTCGAGACCAAGATAAAAAGATCAAAAGTATACAAATTATATGACAAATTTGCTTGGAAATATGCTTTTTTGAGAGATATGAAACAAGTCAACCAAAAATTTGGCATTAGAGAAATAATGGCAGATATTTTTTTAAAGGAAACCAAGATTGAAAACTTCCGCAGATGGCAGGATTTTCCTAAACGGGCAGCCAATGAGTTTTTTGGCATTAATTTTCCAGAACAAGTTCCGAATACAGCTCTTAGAGAGGTGATAGCAGATGGTATGTATTTTTCCTTTGAAGATTTTGTACCACTGCCAGGCATGGTCATAGCAGATGTTGGAGCCCAGTATGGAGATTACTCGTTAATGTGTTCGCGTGTTTTCTCAGCTAAGAAGGTTTTATCTTTCGAGCCTCTTCCTGAAGTGTTCAGTCTCTTCAAAGAAGCTATCGAAATAAACGATATAGAAAATGTTCAACCCTTCAATTGTGCAGTAAGCTCTGAAGACAGCACAATGAAAGTCTATTCCGATGGAAATATGGCAAGAAAGAATGGAGCTAAAGAGTATCAAGTAAAAACGATGAAGCTTGATTCAGTTATAAAAGAAAAAATCGACATTCTTAAAATCGATGTCGAAGGTTTTGAAGTTGACGTGTTAAATGGAGCAATGGAGATCCTTGATGATTACCATCCGAAGATTATAGTGGAAACGCATTCAAATAGTTTGAAAAAAGAGACAATTAAACTACTGTCTCGTTTTGGATATTCTGTGATCCATAAGGGGAGTGCAAATTATTCAACTACAATGGGAATGGACATGGTGAGAAATCTTTACCTAGAATGAGATTTGGCTAACTCAAAAGATGATCTATTCTTGTAAGGATCTATTCACCATTTGCAACATCTTCTAAAAAATCCATAAATTTTTCGGTTACGATCTTCCAGTCGTAATTACTAGCTACATAATCGTGCTTCCTTTGCCTCTTTTCATGGGAGCTAGATAAATTTTCAATCTTCTTTCTGAGTATTTCACTAATTTTGTTGGAATCATACTCACAGTATGAAATGTGACCTAACTCTGCGAGTTCATCAAAGTTACCTTTTAGGTTTTCGCCAATAATGGCGTCCATACCGCTAGATACTGCTTCTAGAACAACCAAGCCAAAAGTCTCTCCTAATGATGGATATAAGAAAATGTCAGACGTTCCATAAAATTCCCTCACTTGCTCTGAGGTTAGGACTCCGTGATAGGAGATTTTTTCATTTAAACTGGCGGCCCTCTTCACTAAATCTTTAAGTGGGCCACCACCTCCTATATTAAATTCAACATTATAATTTTCTGAGATCTTGTTGAACGCTTCAATAGCAAGTGAGATGCCTTTGAACTCCTCAAGCGATGCAATGAAAAGCACTCTTACGGGCCTATCCTTCTTGTAATGTGGGATTGGTTGAAACTGGTCCGATTCAAGACCCGGCGGGATTACAGCGCATTTCTTATTTACAAATCTCTTCACAAGTCCTGCATTCATTGGGAAAAGGTGATAAGCACAAATCTTTTTCAAAATGAAGTTGCTCGAAATGAACCTTACGACCAATCTTGTGTAAACTGAGTTTGGATTTTCGAACATACCTTGATTGGATCCTACTATCTTGCCCTTAAATTTTCCAAAAAGGTGCATATCCACGTTGTCGGCAAGGTAAATAATATCGCTGTCCTTTAACGTATTCCATTCTTTTACTTTCTGTTCAAAAGCAATGATGGGCCAAAATAAAGGTGCAAAGAAGAGAGTTTCCCAGACCTTTCCTAATGGGATATGCCTTACTCTTCCTATGAGGGAATTACGCAGTCTGTTAAGGCTAGATTTTATTTGTGTTAATTCAATGAAATCTGGAAGAGAATCAATAACAGATTGGTCGAGTCGTTGGACTGGCATAAAATCAGTATGTATTATGCTAACGTCGAACCTGTTTGGGTCCATATTTTTTGATAGGTTTATTGTTGTCATCTGATATCCACGACCTACCAAAAGTGACTGTCCTATGAAGAAAGTGACTTTAATCTTTTGTGAACTCAATAGAACACCAAACCGAAAGTGTTAATGAAAAGGTGGGTATAAAATTTACTTAAATTTAAATACAGGAATGTGAAAAATTTGAGTCTCGCAGGTCATGTGCAGAGACTGCTGTAAAATTGATCAGAGTCCTACAGAG